>ERZ651768.1879-NODE-1879-length-15038-cov-21.527371_pt1 | contig 15038 bp, 13 predicted proteins | sample MGYA00514754_ERZ651768 | MGnify/ENA metagenome assembly ERZ651768
TTATGTGCTGCTTCAGTTACTGCTCTATAACCAGAAATATTTGCCATGGAACTAAGTACATCCATCGACTGCGCACGTGAAATTCTAGGTATAGCATCCACTGCAATTGCAGTCCCACCAGTTTTTGCAAGCCTTTTCAATAAATCAGGGTTACGTCCAGGATTCAACAGACAAATCAGACAGGCATCTTTACGTAGTAAATCTGCCTCATGCTTTCCTGTTTCAAGATTTTCTTCAGGAGGACGAATCTTGAGGATCACATCAGCCTGTTCCCAAATTTTTTCTGCAGACTCAATTATTTCTGCACCACAATCTTCATATTGGTCATCTGTAAAATTCGCAATGACTCCTGCTCCTTGTTCCAAGAATACATAGTCCCCATTTTTCAGGCATTGTTTTGCAACTGAGGGTGCCATCGCAACCCTACGTTCGCCGGGATGAATTTCTTTTAGAACTCCTATGATCATCAGTTACTCCTAATGGGTTTATGGTGTTTGTATGGCAGTTAACATAACATAATGCTGAATACATCTAAATAAGTATTTTAAAGAAACTAGAAATGATGTAATCGTAGAAAGTATTTGTTATCTACAAGGCATTTTTAAGACTTGGAGATACTCGTCTAAAAATAGTACACTACAAACCATAGTTTCTTTTCTTCCAATAAATACATACATACATTCAAACAAATGCTGGAGTCATTAATAAATCACTATTGCGTTTTTTTCCAGGATCATAAGCTGGATTATGGATGGGTTGAAGGCATACAGAAAAATAAGCTAATCATTGTCCCACTACAAGGGAAAATAATATTCCTGCCCGAAAATCGAGTGGCCTTCAGTTGGCGGGGAAAGAAATTGCCTTTAAACGCTGTTCAGGCACACGAAACCATCGGACAGCACCTGAAACAGGCGGAACAGTACAAACAGGCCTTTGAGCTGGAAACCATGCATTCTTTGCTGGAAAATGGGCGGGAGTATTCACTTGACGAATTGGCCTTTGATTTTCTTGATGATCCAAAAAATTCGGTCTACCAGCTTGGTTTGTTTCTGGCGCTTCGAGAGGACTCTTTCTGGTTCAAGCATAACCGCAATTTAACTTATACACCCAGGACTTCAGCAGAATTAGAATTGCTTCAAGTTCAGTTGGTCCGTCAGCATGAACGACGGAAACGTGCCGTCAATATTCAAAAATGGATTAAACATCTTGAATCCGGTGCCTGGAATGCGGATTCAGAAATTACTGCAGAACAGCAAATTTGGCTGGATCAACTGCTCAATTTGTTGGCCGACGGCACAGATTCTCCGCATTGGAAAGAAATGTCCTCACTTTTAGGCTGGGGTACCTCTATTGGACCTGGCGAAGAAAACTCACTCAAACGCTGGCTTGCTAAAGCGGGAGCTCCTGTATCCGCATCACGCCTAACACTTTTACGAGCCAATGTTCGGGAACAATTTACCGAAGAAGCATTGTCAGAAGTCGAACGAGTCAGTAATTTACCTTTAGAAAATATAGAAAGAATTTCTGCAAAAGTTCCAACCTTCACGATTGATGCAGAAAAAACTCTGGATTATGATGATGCATTTTCCGTGCTGGAATGGAGTGAAGGAGAGCTTATTGTGGCAATACACATCACCGATTTAAGCCATGCAATACAGCCGGAAGATCCACTGTTCAAAGAAGCTGAATCCCGAATTTCTTCAGTTTATTCACCCGAAGGACCTGTTCCCATGTTACCTGACCTGCTTTCTAACGACACCTTTTCGTTAAAGGCAGGAGAGGACAGGGCTGTGCTCAGTTTTAAATTTCAACTGACAGGCAATGGAGATTGGAATTTACTTGAAGTTGCACCGAAAATAGCCCGGGTACAGAAAAATTTGAGTTACGAGCAGGCCGATCTGTTAATTAAGGGAAAGCAGGATTTTTGGGGCTTGTTAAATAAGTTTTGTATGAAAGCTTTTGAACTGCGTCTGCGAAAAGGAGCACTTAATTTGACACGAAAAGAATTCAATTTTGACATCAGTGATCCCGAGCAAATTTGCATTACCCCGCTCAATCGAAACAGCCCTGCTAACCGAATTATTGAAGAGCTTGCAATAGCAGTGAACAGAGAAACGGGGCGACTTTTTAAAGCAGCAGATTTCCCTGGAATTTATCGAACCCAGGCTTCGTTTGAGTTGATCAAGGAAGTTGAGGACGGAGAGCAGCTTTCGCTGGAACATATCCAGGTTGAACCTGCAAGATTAACAACTATTTCCGGAACACATGCAGGATTGGGTTGCGAAGCTTATATGCATACAACTTCTCCAATCAGGAGATTCGCAGACTTAATCACTCAGTTGCAGCTAAAGATGTTGATAAAAGAAGAGGATCCCGTTTTCAGTACAGAAGACATGATGCATTGGGCTGAAGAAGTCAGCCTTCGTCAAAGAAAATACAAACGGGCAGAAAGGGAAATCATTCAGTACTGGAAGCTCAGATATTTACAACAACATCTTGGAGAAATCTTTGCTGCAAAAATAAGAAAAGGACTTCCAAACAATAATACTGAAATTGAATTGATAGAACTCGATTGCACTGTTCCGGTTTTCGGGTTGGGCGTATTTGAAGAAGGAGAGCAGCTTTTGCTGAGAATCGATGAAGTTGGGCTGGAGCCCCCCCGGCTTGGGGTTCACGCTCAAGCATCAGGATCTGAAGTATCCTCTCAGCAGCTAGGTAACTTGAAATAACCTGTCATCCGAGCATTTCATCGACATCAGGCGGTTGATAAATTAATTCGTCAATGTTTATCGCTTTGTGTCCTTTATAGGCCCCCTGAAAGCCGGTAAATTTCTTCACCCCATTAACTTCAATCGAAATTGGACTCTTGGTTTCATGTTCCAAGTACAAGACATCATTCTTTTGTAAATTCAAAAAGTCACGTACGGAGATATTCATCTCCCCCAATTTTGCAATTAATTCGACATCAACTTTCTGCAAATTTTGTTTGAACCGATTACTCCATGTGTTATCTTTCTCATCCTGTTCACTTTGAAAACCGGCATTCAGTCTGGTTCGGATAGGCTCAATCATCGAATACGGAACGCAAACAATTATCGACATCGGCGCCCGTCCGATTTCAATATCAAAAGTTACCACGACGACAATTTCGCTGTGTGGTACAATTGAGACAAATTGAGGGTTGACCTCTGAACGGACATAGTTGACCTGGGCAGGGAAAACAGGCCTCCAAGATGTTTGCAAATCTTCAAGACCACTGATTATCACACGCTTGATCATCCGTGATTCAATTTCCGTAAAGTCTCGTCCTTCAGCTTTGGTCTCCACATCTCCACCTCCACCGAAAAACATTTCAACTAAGGTAAAAACCAATCTGGTTTCAAAGACCATCATGGCATTTCCACGAAGCGGCGTCATGCGGAAAAGATTCATAGAGGTAGGAACCGGCAAGGTTTTGATAAACTCACCGAATTTGATCAATTCTGTGGAGCGCACATTGATGTCCACAACCCTTCGCAACGCATTTGATAAAGTTAAACGGAAGAGACGTACGAAACGATCGTGAATAATTTCCAGAGTAGGCATTCGACCGCGAATGATGCGGTCCTGAGCAGTCAGGTCAAAAGAAACGATCTCTTCCGGGTCATACTCTTCTTCATCATCTTTTTCGCCTGCCACATCATCACTGGCTACCCCCTGCAGCAGCGCGTCGACTTCTTCCTGTGACAAAACAGAACCCATGTTTGACTTTTATATAGATTTGAGTTTTAAGTAAATAACATTGCCAAGGTTTGCTGCCTCAGTACTTGTCAGGAGCTAGCTATGCAAGTAGTGTTCAACAAAATTAAATATCTCTTAATACTTTTCACTTGTTACTTAAACACGTTCTGCAATAGGCACATATTTGCGCTTGGTCTGACCGGTATACAACTGACGCGGACGCGCAATTTTTTGTTTAGCATCCTCATGCATTTCCTTCCACTGTGCAATCCATCCCGGCACACGTCCCAAAACAAACATAACCGTAAACATATTCAGTGGAATACCAAGTGCGCGATAAATAATTCCAGTGTAGAAATCTAAAGTAGGATACAGTTTCCTTTCGATAAAATAATCGTCCGAAAGCGCTATTTCTTCCAGTTCAAGAGCAATATCAAGCAGCGGATCGTTAATACCTAATTTACTCAGAATCCTGTCACATTCATTTTTGAGTATCTTAGCACGCGGGTCAAAATTTTTGTACACTCTGTGACCAAAACCCATCAAACGAAAATTAGAATACTGATTTTTGGCCTTCTCAATATACTTTGAAATACCTGTTCCATCCATGTGGATTTTTTGAAGCATTTGCACAACTTGCTGATTAGCACCTCCATGCAGAGGTCCCCAGAGGGCTAAAATTCCAGAGGCCACAGACGCATAAACGTTGGCCTCACTGCTACCAACAACACGCACTGTAGACGCACTGCAATTTTGTTCATGATCAGCGTGCAAAACCAACAACAGTTCCAGCGAACGCTCAATTTCAGGGTCTAATTCAAATGGTTCCGCAGGTACCGAAAACATCATGTTCAAAAAATTTGCGCTGTATGACAGTTCGTCTCTTGGATAGACAAATGGTTGTCCTACACTCTTTTTGTAGGAAAATGCGGCAATAGTACTAATTTTTGCGATCAAACGTGCAGAATTTATCTCCAAATCCTCCATTGATGCTTTCCCTGAAGCTTCTGAATAGTATGCAGATAGGGAAGAAATCATTGCTGATAGTATTACCATCGGATGGGAGTTTTGAGAAAATCCTTCAAAGAAATGTCTCATATCCTCATGAATCATTGAATGTAAGCTGATACGATCAGCAAAATTCTCCAACTGCATTTTATTTGGCAGTTCTCCATTAATCAGCAAATAGGCTACTTCGACAAATGACGGGTTTTCAGCCAATTCCTCAATCGGAAAACCGCGATATCGCAATATCCCATGCTCTCCGTCAATGTAAGAAATCTTACTCTCGCACACACCTGTATTAGCAAAGCCTGGATCCAGAGTTATGTATCCGGTTTTTTTACGTAAATCAGAAATGTCGATTGCTTTTTCATTTTCTGATCCGGTTAACACCGGGAGCTCCATAGACTTTCCGTCAGGGAGACTAAGTTTAGCCATTTCAGTCATAAAACAAATTTATATTTGGTGTTAGAATTAAATCAAACATGGCGCCATTTTTCCAATTGGGCCAAGATAGCTTTTTGTGCATGCAATCTGTTCTCTGCCTGATCAAAAACGACTGACTGGGATCCCTCGATCACTTCATCAGTAATTTCTTTGTCCCTTTCAGCAGGTAAACAATGCAAAACAAAAGCTTCCTTTTCAGCGCATTGCAACAGACTTGAGTTGATTTGAAATTCTCTTAAAACACGCTCTCTTTCTTCTATTTTTTCTTTTTCTCCCATACTGGCCCAGACATCAGTGTACAGAACTTCTACACCATTCACTGCTTCTTCCGCTGAATGAGTCACTTTAATAGTCGAAATACCTATTTCCTGGATTTTACGCACCAGTTCCATATCTGGCAAAGTTTCAGGAGCAGTTGCAATGCGTAAATCAAGTGGAATTCTAGCTGCAATATTCAGCCAGGAATTTGTCATATTATTGCTGTCTCCAACATAAGCGATGCGTACTTCGTCAATACGTCCAAGTTTTTCCTTAATCGTCAGCATATCCGACATCACCTGGCAGGGATGATTGAAATCTGTAAGCATATTGACAACCGGTACTGTTGAGTATTTTGCCAAATCCAATACCATCTGATGAGAATATGTGCGGATCAAAATACCATCCACGTAGCGAGACATTACCCGTGCAACATCACTCACAGTTTCCCTCTCGCCTATTTTAAAATCCTGTTCAGAAAGCACCATCGCGGTTCCACCAAGCTGCGCGATCCCTACCTCAAAAGAGAGACGTGTTCGTAAAGATGGCTTGTGGAAAAAAAGCCCAAAAGTTTTCCTTTGCAGTAATTGTGGACACTTCCCCTCTTTTGTCTGCTGCTTTAACTCAACTGCAAAGTCAAGATTGCTTCGAATTTCTTCACTCGTCCAATCAAGAATTGATACAAAATCTCGTTTCATGTTTATTAAAAATTGCAGGTTCTACATTAATTAATTGCTTCTAGAGGAAAAAATAGCTAGCCTGAATTATAACATTTTTGCAACTACATGTTAAGAGGTATCATGCATGAAATGAATATTTTGGTTACAGTGGCTGTGATTGCAGGCCTGTATATCTCACTCTTTCTCGTAGCAGAGAAGGTTTTTATGGAAGACGAAGATTGAGTCTCAAACTTCCACTGCGGCTCATTTATCAAGTTTTAGTCGGCATTCTGTGGTTAACAGGGTGCTCGTCATTTTCCGGCCCGGATCCGTCCAGTCAATCATCCTCACAATTAAAAAACCTGCACAATACAGACGGGAACTACTATGTTTCCGGTAGAGTTTTATTCAAGCATCCGGATGGCAAACAAAGTGGTGAGCTGGAATTACAGATTTCCAGTAAATCAGAATTAAGAATGAGTATTTTCGCACCGCTGGTTGGTTCTTTAATTTATGAGCTTCGTGCAAGTCCAGAAAAGTTTTTACTGTTGAACTTTCAGGAAAAAAACTATGTTCTGGAAGACAACAATTGGGAAATACGTAAGACATGGTTGGGAATGGATCTTTCCCTGACTGAACTGAAATGGCTGATTCTGGGACAAATTCCAGAAAAAACTCCGGACTGGCAACGAAAAATGCTTCCCACCGGAGAACTACAGCTTATTCAGGGGGCCACTGAAATCCGCCTGGGACTTAATTCCGAAGGACGCATTGAATACATGAGTAAATCTTTGCAAGGATTGCTGGAGTACCATGCAAAAATTCCGCGCTATCAAAAACACTACGAAATTCCATTTCCTCAAAAAATACGTATTGAAGATTACACTAGAAACAACCATTGGCTGTTGGTCATAAGCGAAATACAGGCTCCATCCGGAAACATAAAAAGTCTTGACTTCATTCCTCCATCGGATATGGAGCATCTAATCAGTGATCAATGAACTTTGTTCAGCGAACCGTCTTGAAAGCGCAAAACTTCAATTTCTCCTTCTGGACTTATTCTGATGACTGTTCTTTGCGAAAGCCAGTCAGGAACCACTCTCAATTCACTGTTACATCCATCTACCTTAATTTTCCGGTCAAGGTGGAAATGCCCCACAAAATACTGATCAACTTCCGGAAGAACATTTTCCGCAAACTCCCTTATTTCTTTTTCAGGGAAATGTACTTTATATTCTTTGTTGGTCTCCACCAGCATTGATTCAATACGTTCAGCAACCCAGCGTGCCACAGGTCCCGGCAACATCTGAAAAAAAGATTCAACGATTCGGCTGTGTGAAATGGCTTTCCAGCGTAAATATTGACGGTCGTTATAATTAATCGTATCACCGTGAATAAAACCGTAACGTTTCTGCCCCCAGTTCAAAAGCCAGTCGTTGTGTATCAAATGAGTAAAAGGAAGTTTTTTTTTCCAACTGTCCGTAAATTTTCCAGGCAATAACATTTCCCTGTTTCCTGAAATAAACACTACGTTACTACATCTTTTTTTCAAACATTCAAACTCAAATATCACTTGACGATGCAGATCCGTCCAGAATTTTGGTGGTGCGAGCCAAATTTTAAACAGATCACCCAAAAACACGACCGTATGTGGATTTTCCAGTTTTGTCAGCATCTCCACAAATTCTTCTGCAGGCGCATTTTGATCATCCAAATGCGAATCCGTAACAATGTAGAGTAAACCGTCCGGTTCAGAAACCTTCAGTACAGTCATCAGTTTATAATCAGTGCAAAGATAATTTGGCAGTAGATCAGTTATTTAGCAATTTATTTCTTTTATTTATCATTCAACTTACTCAAAAAATTCTACTGGTTAATTAATAAAAATATAAGTATAATATTGAGGGTTTATCTAACTGTACTCAAGTCTTAATTTGGTAAAGTAAAAGGAGTCAATGCGTTTAATAATTTTGGGTGGTGGAAACATGGGCGGCGCGATTCTCCGTGCTTTAGTTAAAACAGAAGCAGTTCCAGCGGAAGATATTTTGTTAATTGAGCCGGAAGAAGCAAAGCGCCAAAATCTGGGTAAGGCAACTGGATGTGCTACTAAAGCTGAGATTGACGAAACTGTACGCAGATACGAACTGATTTTATTAGCAGTAAAACCGCAAGCCGCAACGCCGGCAATGGAACTGCTGGCTCAGTGGCTTCTGCCACACCAGGTTGTAATTTCTGTGATGGCTGGGATTTCACTGCAGACCATGCGTGGAGCACTTGGACGAACAAAATTAGTGAGGGTAATGCCTAATATACCAACTTTGATCGCAGAGGGAATGAGCGTCTTTTTTGCTTCTGATGAGGTTGATACAGAAGAGCGCGAACTCGTAAAAACTCTCTTTTCTTCCTGCGGAACATGTTTGGAAGCTCAAGATGAAGACGCAATTGATGCGGCCACTGCAATTTCCGGAAGTGGTCCAGGTTATTTATTTTACTTTGCCGAGCAAATGACTGCATCTGCAAAATCACTTGGTTTTTCGAATGAAGACGCACTGGTCCTGGTACAAAAAACCATTCGTGGTGCAACACTGCTTTGGGAATCTCAGCAAGTGTCTCCAGAAACTTTGCGCGAACAGGTTTCTTCTCCGGGTGGAACCACCTTAGCCGCACTTAATCACTTTCAATCAACAAAAGTTGGAGAGTCAATTAAAGACGGAATTCAACATGCTTATCTGCGAGCCAAAGAACTTTCTTCATAAATGTATCAAAAAATCTGATCTAAATTAAAATGGCTTGTGTAATTGTTGTAGGCACCCAGTGGGGTGACGAGGGAAAAGGTAAAATTGTTGATTTACTCACAGAGCGTGCGGATGCGGTAGTGCGTTACCAAGGTGGAAATAATGCCGGACATACTGTGATGTTTGGAGACAAAACCTTCATTTTACATTTAGTTCCTTCAGGAATTTTGCGGGAAACAACCTCAATCCTTGGAAATGGAGTGGTCGTTGATTTAGCTGAATTAATCAAAGAAATTGATGAATTAGAGCAAATGGCTATTGCAGTGGAAAGTCATCTGAGCATCAGCGACAGGGCGCAGCTTGTCATGCCTTGGCACAAAACGTTTGATCTAATGCGTGAGGAACGTAAAGGTAAAAAGAAAATTGGTACTACCGGCCGTGGAATCGGTCCCGCCTATGAAGACAAAGTGGGACGATCCGGAATCAGAATTGGAGATCTGCTTGAACTAGAACAGTTCAGGACACGACTAGAGGAAATTGTTGATGAAAAAAATCAATTACTTGAGCAATGTTTTGGGGCAGATGTGCCTGCTTTTTCTGCAGAAGAAATTTTTAAAGAATTTGAAGTTCACCTGAAAAAACTAAAACCATATATCCGTGATACACCGCTACTGGTCAATCAGATGATTGAGGAGGGTAAAAACATCTTGTTTGAAGGGGCGCAGGGAACATTTTTGGATGTTGACCATGGGACATATCCTTTTGTAACATCTTCAAACACCCTAGCCGGAGGAGCCTGCGCTGGTGTCGGTATTGGTCCAACTCGCATCACTGACGTTCTGGGTATTGTCAAAGCCTACACCACGCGGGTAGGAAGCGGTCCATTTCCGACTGAGTTGTTAGATAGTTATGGTGAACTTTTACAGTCAGAAGGTCATGAATTTGGTGCTACAACTGGACGCCCGCGAAGATGTGGCTGGTTTGATGCATTACTAGTACGTCAGGCAGTTCGGCTCAATGGAATTACCAGTATGGCGGTAATGAAACTGGACGTGCTGGATAAATTTGAAACTCTCAAAATAGCTGTAGGTTATCGCTCGTCAAATGGAGAGTTTAGGGATAATCTTCCTAGATCGTTGGAAAACGTCACTCCAGTTTATGAAGAAATGCCAGGCTGGCAATGCTCATCTGAGGGCATCACAGAATATGCTCAGTTGCCCTCTGAAATGCTGGCCTATCTTGAGCGGATGTCTGAGTTGGTAGGAGCAAAGGTCTCCATTATTTCGACCGGACCCAAACGAGAAGAAACCATTGTGCTGAATCCTGATCAATTCTGGATCTGAAAACATTTTACTACTGAATATGAAAACATGATCAAACGAATAATTTTTGTTTGTATCGTAGTTGTAATAGCTTACTATGCAGGAACTCAAGGATTGACGCCAGGAAACGTTATCGATTGGTTTGCAGATAATGATATTCTTCAAACGTTAAAAGAGAAATTTAACGAAATATTTAATCTGGCTGAAGAACAACAGGTTGATGAAAAAGCTGGAAAGATCATTGATAATTTGAAAGAAAAAGTTTCCAACTGAAAAGCCCGCGTTCCCAGTCAGCGCATCGCATCGACAAAGCGTTCCATATGTGCGGAACGCGAGCCTTTAACAAGCACAACATCCGCTGGCAGCAATTCTTCCTTAAATGTGACCAATAATTCAGTAATATCTGAAAAGTGTTTTGCCGCTTCGAGTTTACCTCCTCCGTTTTTCCAGCCTTCAAGATACAATTCTATTTCAGCACCACCAAGGCCAAACATTTTCTCAACACCACTTTTTACCATAGCTTCGCCGACTTGCCGATGAGAATCCGGACTCAAATTACCCAGTTCGGCCATTGCTCCACAGACTACAATTTTACGACGTTCCGGATACATTTTATGCAAATTCTCCAAGACACTGCGAAAAGATGACGGATTGGCATTATACGTGTCGTCAAGCAAAATCCAGTTATCCATCTCAATTTGCTGAAACCTGCCTGTCACAGACAAATTCAGATTAACCACTGCCTGCTGAAGTTGCTGAACCGGTACACCTTCCAAATGCAAAAGAGTCAAAGCTGCAGCCAGGTTCTGCTGCAATAATGGGCTTTCAATTGTAGATTCAAAGTCCGAATCAAAAAGCCGAATTTTGCGGCTGCCAACGGGAGGCTGTTCTAAATCAAATGCTATTTTCGTAATTTTCACTCCAGCTTTTCCGGCCTCATCTTCGACAAAGTCCTGGTGCAGCAATGAGTCCGGAACAACAACGTTATTTCCAGGAGACATTCCTGCAAATAACCCTGATTTTTCACGAGCAACGCCTTCTGTATTCTGCAAAAACTCAAGGTGACTTTCGCCGATATTCGTGATGATTCCTGCAGAAGGTCGAACAATTTTTGACAACTCCGCAACTTCACCAAAATGATTTGTACCTATTTCAATAATCCACCACTCTGCTTCCGTGGGTGCCTCAAGTACAGTCAGAGGCACCCCTATAAAGTTGTTGAAATTTCCAGGAGTTGCATAAGCATTCGCATCAACATATCTACACAAGCCGGCAAGGATTTCTTTGGTCGATGTTTTTCCATTACTTCCAGTTACTGCTAACACTTTCCCACCAAACTGTTTGCGTGCATCTGCTGCCCACTCCCGCAATGCCCGATTTGGATCAGGAACCAATATTCTCGGGAAATTGCTCTGGAGCAGGTTTTTCGGTATTTTTTCGGGATTAGCCACCACCGCGTTGGCTCCTTTTTCCAGTGCCTGGGAAATGTACAGGTGTCCGTCTGTATTTTCACCCTGAACACAGAAAAACAAATCTCCTGCTTTCAGGGTACGAGAATCAATGCTGAATCCTTTCACCAAAGAATTTGCACTAATATTCTCAGCTTTGGCATTAAATATTTGCGACATTTTTCCAAATGTATATAATTTGCTCATAGCTTATTATTAACAATCAATCAGAAGTGAAAATATATGGACATAGAAAAACAGTTTGAGACAGCATTTTCACGCATTACATTGGATAATGGCCAGCCGCTAGTCAGTGTTGAACCGGAAATCGTACACGGCTGCGTCATCAATAATGATTTTGCAAAAATCACGCTTATTTTGCCAGAAGATTCTCCTTTACGCGGATCCTTACCTGCACAAGTCGAAGCAGAAATAAAACAAATTCAACAAATCGAAAGAGTTGCCATTGAAGTTTTAGCCTCACCGCCTCAAGAAAATGATTCCTCACAAACCGAACCCGCTCATGCAGCACCACAACAACCTCAACGTACAGCATATCTTCAAAATTATGAAGCTATAATTGCAGTGGCCAGTGGAAAGGGAGGAGTAGGAAAATCTACTGTTTCTGTAAATTTAGCCCTCGCCCTTTCACAAAAAGGTTACAAAGTCAGTCTGTTCGACGCAGATATTTATGGTCCAAGTTTGCCAATTATGACAGGAAGACGTGGCGAGAAGCCATCTGTGGCAGGGAACCGTTTGATTCCGCTTGAAACTTTCGGTATGCATACACTTTCTATCGGCAACCTTGTAGAAGAAAATGACGCGGTAATTTGGCGGGGACCAATGGTTCACCAAGCAATCGAACAGCTGCTGCGTGACACTAACTGGCCCGGAGGTGATTTTATGATCGTTGACATGCCTCCAGGAACCGGTGACGCTCAGCTTTCAATATCTCAACTCATTGAGCTTGCTGGAGCAGTTATCGTTTCCACTCCACAAGATGTGGCTTTAATTGACGCAATTAAAGCGTCACAAATGTTCAGTAAAGTAGAAATTGACATCTTGGGAATTGTCGAAAATATGAGCTTTTTTGCTTGCCCGAAATGCGGTGAAGAAACTCCAATTTTTAGTCGGCACGGTGCGGAAGAAACCAGCAAAAAAATTCAAGCGCCATTTCTTGGTGCTGTCCCTATTGAGATTAATGTGCGAAAAGGCGGAGACGAAGGGAAACCTTTAATGGCAAGCAATCTCGATTCTCCGGCTACACTTGCCTTTAAGAACATTGCAGATAATCTAGTAAAAGTTTTGGAAGAAGTTTAGTTCTTCAATAAATCAGTATTTATGTTAAATATTGATTGACTTTTTTAGACTCTCTGCTAATCTTAATTGTCCCTTGCGGGTCGGTAGCTCAGCTGGTAGAGCATCTGACTTTTAATCAGGTGGTCCGGGGTTCGAGACCCCGCCGACCCACCAGCATTTGCAACGTATTACTTCAATGACAAAAAGTGTTACTGAATAATTGTTGCAATTATGTTGCACTTGCTGGAAAGGTTTTCTCAACTTTCTAGGCCCTTTACCTCCAAAATCTCCCCCTCGTCAAGTCCAGGAATATCAGGCATTGAAGCGTTTTAATACGCCAACTTTCAATGTTTAATTGCAACATAATTGCAACATATTTTGGATTGCTTTAGCTAAAATACTAATATACCTACATAAAAATTTTATTACAACCTGATTATAAATCATATTGCTATTAATTGTGAACATTAGTATCTTATATTGTATAATAATTACTGGAGGTATTATGGCAACAATCCAAAAACGTAAATGTGTTAATGGGAAAGAGACATACACCGTTACTATCCGTCTTAAAGGAGTAAATTCCCAGACAGCTACCTTTGATCGACTGACTGATGCAAAAAGGTGGTCAGCAAGTACAGAGTCTTCTATTCGGGAAGGGCGATACCTTCACGCAGTGGAAGCAAAGAGGAATACTCTAGCTGATGTCATAAATCGTTATCTTAAAGACCCAACCGTCAAACAGATAACTCGTGATGGCTACCGCCCTTTTTTGCTGTGGTGGAGGGAAGAAGCAGGATATCTGAAACTACACGACCTTACACCGGCAAAGATATCTCTGCTTCGTGATAAGTTGAAAGATACACCTATTCAAGCAAAAAAACAGGGAGGGCAGATCAAGGTGCGTACTGCTGCAACATGTAACAGAAACCTAGCTGCTCTTTCAAGCATACTTAGTATTGCATGGCGTGAATGGCAGTTGATAGAGGAGAACCCCTGTAAAAAAGTAAGAAAACTACAGGAGCCCAGAGGAAGAACTAGGTTTTTATCTGAAGAAGAACGAGAACGACTTCTCCTCGCATGTAAAGATTCCGAAAGCCGATATCTGTACCTCGCTGTTCTGCTTGCTTTGGCAACAGGAGCAAGGAAAAAAGAAGTTTGGGATCTTTCCTGGAACGATGTCGATCTGATAAACGGTATGGTGACCTTTAATCAGACAAAAAACGATGAGATACGTTCTATACCTTTGGCTGATGGTGTCCTTGAGATGCTCCGGGACCATAGTAAAATTCGACGAATCGATACAACCAAGGTCTTTCCTTCCAAATCCAATCCAAAACAAAGTATCTTGTTAGAGAGGCCATGGAGAACAGCATTAAAAAATGCTCAAATTGAAGATTTCAGGTGGCATGACCTTCGTCATAGTGCTGCTTCATATCTAGCAATGAGCGGAGTTTCATTGCTCAGCATAGCGGAAATCCTTGGACACAAGACATTACAGATGGTTAAGCGTTATTCTCACTTAAGCCAAGATCATCTCCGCGATGGAATTAATCAGATGGCAAATAACTACAAGATGTAACTGGCATGACTGCAAAACTTAAAGCTAAATCTCAATTAAGACATCAAATGACAGAAGAAGATCGTCAAAGAAATGACAAAGAAATGGAGAGCTGGGCTGTTGAACACGAAAGAAGGAAAGAAGAAGGATATTTTCCAAAAGGGGTGGAAAGTGAAGAAGGAAAGATTTGTTGGGAATCCATGTGCTGGGTATTGAAGTTTGAATGGAATTATTCCCAAAATCGCCACCAAATCATGAAGGCCGGTATTTCTGAAGAAGATGAACTTAAGCGTATTCTCCGTTGTTTGGCTGATTTTCAAGACGCACCACCAAATATACCTACATCAGAAAATTGTGCTATCGAAAAGGCCTACATCGCTTCAGCAGAATATTTTTGCCGTCGTCTTGGCAAAGAAATCCCTCAATCAGTATTCAAAGATAAACATTCACAATCGGGTCAATTAAGAAGTCCGATCACATTTTTTATAGATATTCAAATCAAGTCTGGAGAACAAAATTGGCAAAAAGCATGGTCTGAGCTTAGAAATAAAATTGCAGATGATAAAAATACAAAACCAGAAGATTTG
>ERZ651768.1880-NODE-1880-length-15031-cov-16.589341_pt1 | contig 15031 bp, 10 predicted proteins | sample MGYA00514754_ERZ651768 | MGnify/ENA metagenome assembly ERZ651768
GGGAAATACATATCTCATGGATGGCTGGAATGCGGACACTACGGTTACTACCTCACAGTTAGTGCGTGTTACACCAATCGGAACTGTGGAGAGTGTTTATACACTGCCTACTGAAAACCCGAATAAAGCAGTGTGGCATGATAACAAGCTTTACGTTGCGGCAGGAAATCAAGGCAATCAAATCTATGTCATTTATTTGGGCCCAGATTATGCCACTGGTGCCGTACCGCAATAGTAATATAATGTCCTGAAAAAATAACGCCCCTTTTTATAACTGAAGGGGCGTTATTTTTTCTATCCGGTTATCATAAATAACCAAGTTCTTATTTAATATTAATTTCTTTATAGAAAACAAGGAAATGGCAGTGCATATCATTTCAACCAAATTTAATAAAATACTGAATTCGTTCATTAAATCCTGGGCTGGATATTTAATTATTGGTATTTGTTTTCAATCTTTCATTTGGGCTGGTGTGTCTGGAAAAATATCCGGGGAAATCATAGATAAAGAGACAGGAGAAGCATTACCTGGGGCAAATGTGATTGTAGTTGGGACATCCCAAGGTGCAATGGCGGATGAAGAAGGCGAATATTATATATTGAATTTGAGGCCTGGAGCTTATTCCATAACGGCTTCAATGATTGGGTATCAAACTATTACTCGTAAAGATATCACAATACATTCTGATCATACAGTCTTTCTTAATTTTGAATTATCTACCAAAATTATTGAAGGAGATGAAGTTGTTGTAACCGCAGATAGAGAAATTATTCTAATGGACCGGTCAGCTAGCGAAGTCAGTATTTTAGCTGATGATATTAAAAAAGTGCCAAAAATTCGGGATCTAAATGATTACCTGAATCTAGAAGCAGGAATTGAAAATGATTTGATTCGTGGTGGTACATTGGACCAAACTGCTTTAATGGTTGATGGAATGTCTTTTATTGATAATCGTTCAAACCAACCAGTGATGATGGTAAATATGAGCTCGATAGATCAAATAAGTATTATCAAAGGTGGGTTCAATGCCGAATATGGAAATATTCGATCAGGGCTTATTAATATAATTACAAAAGAGGGTTCCCCCTCAAACTATAGCGGATCAATTGACATATATTATGACCCTCCTCAATTTAAACATGATGGATATTCACTTTTTGATCCTATGAATTATTACCTCAGGCCATTTTTAGAGCCAGGAGTTATGTGGGGTGGAACACAGCAAGGAGCGTGGGATTCTGAAACGCAAGAAAGCTATCCAGAATTCATTGGGTGGAATGCAGTATCTGCGAATTTATTATCAGACAATGACCCTTCAAATGATATGTCACCTTCGCAGGCTCGTGACCTTTTCTTATGGTATCACCGAACCGAAGGGAGTGCTGAGCTCGGTCAAAAGAAAGGGCAATATGCCCATAAACCTGATCTCAATCTTGATATTGGATTTGGCGGGCCGGTGCCATTAGTTGGGAAAGCAATCGGAAATATGACATTTTACTTCTCCCACCATAATAAGAATGAAATGTTTGCATTACCAACTGCAAGAGACTATTACAGTGAATCAAATACCCAGTTAAAGCTAACAATGAGGCCCAAACCTAAAATAAAATTAAAAATTGAAGGCTTGTATGGAGAGATTAATTCTTTATCTGCGAGTCCAGAAGGGTCCGGGAATAATTGGTATTTGGATAGCGGTTCTGATATTCTCTGGAGTTATCTCACAATGTCTGATGCTTATGCAGATGGTGGCGGTTCTGCTTTTTATTGGCCTAATGCACTGAACCCATTTAATATATATCGCTCAATGGTGGGGCTAACATTTGATCATGTAATTAGTCCCAGCACATTCTATAATATTCGAATTTCAAATGTTCATCTAAAAAATGCATGCTATGGCCCAGATTTTATTCGTGATACAACAACAGTACAATCCTTTGGAAACGTAAATGTTGATCAATCACCCTTTGGATTTTTAGTCGCAAGCGATTACACCCCATCAGGTGATGGGATGATATTTGCATCTTTAGGTGGTGTAACTCGGGATAAGTCCGAAGTGACAACCTTAAATATTAAGTTTGATCTGACCAGTCAAATTAACAAAAAGCACCAAGTCAAAACTGGTTTTGAACTAAACTATGATGATTTAAATACAAATTATCAAAGTCAGTTTTCCTATGCGCCTAAGAATAACTACGTAAATCATTATCGGGCTTATCCCGCAAGATTAAGTGCTTACATTCAAGACAAGATTGAGATTAAAGGGCTTTTTGCTAACCTAGGCTTAAGAGTTGATAGTAATCACCCTAATAAGGAATGGTATTCAGTTGATCTTTACTCAAAATACTTATCTCCTACTTTTAAAGATGACTTTACCAAATCAGCTCCTAAAGAATCAGCAAAGGGTCATCTTAAAATTAGCCCACGTATTGGGATTTCACATCCTATTACCAGCGCAGCAAAGTTATACTTCAACTATGGTCATTTTTATTCCATGCCTTCATCCATTGATATGTATCAAATAGGCTATGGAACTGCATACCAAGGGATTGACTATTTGGGAAATCCTTCTGCCGAGATACCGAAAACAATAGCCTATGAGTTGGGTGTAGAATATGATCTTTCAAATATGGTTCTTCTACATGCTTCAGGTTATTATAAGGATATTTTTGAACAGATTGCATATGTTGACTACACCAGTATAGACGGTAGTGTTAACTATACAACTACAGAAAATAGCAATTATGAAGATATACGTGGATTTGAGGTAAGAGTACAGAAAAGATATGGTCGTTGGTTTACCGGCTGGATAAACTATAATTATATTGTACAGACATGGGGATATTTTGGGCGGGATCACTACTATGAAAATCCTCGTGACCAAATGCGCTACGGTTATCAAAATCCAAAACAGGAAAAACCATTAGCAAGACCTTTTGCAAGGAGTAATTTAGTCTTCCATATACCCCAAGCTTGGGGACCAAAAATTTTTAAGATGCGGCCACTTGAACAATTGCAAGCCAACCTACTGCTTGGCTGGAAAGCTGGGGACTACATTACATGGGATCCTCTAGATACTTATGAACTACAGGATAATCTACAGTGGACAAGTGAATTCACTGCAGACCTGCGTGTAGCAAAAAATATTTCCAGTAAAAATTCTGATCTAATGTTTTTTATGGATGTAACAAATATTTTCGGACTTCAATATATCTCTATGCAAGGATTTGACGGCGGTGATGATTGGCGAAATTATCTAGAGTCCCTACACCTTCCCATGTATGGTGATGATGCATACACTGCTGCAGGGTATGCAGGGGGAGATGATCAGTTAGGCGATGTATACAGTAAAAGCAAACCACACATTAATATGCCTAACAGAGGATTCTTAACTTATCTTAACCCAAGGCGATTTACTATTGGGTTCAGGTATAATTTTTAATATAGATCCGGGAATATGAAGTACAATTATAAACTTTATTATTTATATATCACCATAATAATAAGTATATCTCAAATTCTTTATGCCGGTACTTACAAATGGGTGCGAATAGGCAATGTGGAAATGAAGGTCGTTGATAATACCGATCAGGATCAGCTCTCAGGCTCCAGAGCAGTCTATTACTACTATGACAACTATCAATCATTTCATCTTTACAATGCGGGTTGGCACTTGGGCACCACTGATTGGGTTGATGAGACAGGGACCAATTGGCCTGTAAAAGTTGTCGGGACTGCAACGGCAGGTGCCAATGAAAATATTACAATGCCAATAGCCGACGATGAAGGCATCACTTTAAGACAATACCGACGGTATGATCCACCCACAATCCAAGTAGATGGTGATATTCTTAATGATCCGTTCCCATTGTCCGGTGACGAAGTGAATCCTGATAAAATTCCCGGGACTGCTGACCTAATGATGAAGTCTACGGTTAACACTATAATGGGTGTTACGCTTAAACAAAAAGTATTGGCTTGGAGCAGTGCAGATTATGACGATTTCATCATTTATGATTGGACCTTTATCAATAATGGGAATACTGATGATGATGATGAAATAGAACTTCCAGGGCAGAATTTGGAAGATGTTTACTTTATGCGGATGAATAATTTTTATTCTCCAGGAAGAGGTGTCCCTTGGTATAGCACCTATGGAGAAAGGGTTGGGGATTCGTTACGAATGATGTACGGTTATCCTGCTCGTGGATCAAATTCTGATTATGATGATTTTGGCGATCCCGATAAATCTAAAGATTTTATCAATACTCCATTCTATGTTGGCGAAGCTTTTCTACACGTTGACAAATCTGCAAGTGATAAATCTGATGATGTCACACAACCTCGAATGACGGGTGTAAATACTGTAGAGATTTTCTGGCTAAAATTTGAAGCTTCGAGCCATAGTTCCAGTGAATTAGAAAATCTATATGAAGTTTTACAGTATGGATTTGGTGGACCTCTATTCAATTTCGAATATCAGACAGAAAATGTTTATGACGACACCTACCACTCTCATAGAATGGATGAGCAAGGCTATAAATATCCAATAGAATTTCCATGGTGGAATTGGCGAGCAATAGCCCACACTTCTTCTGGTCCATATGATCTTGCATTTGGCGACAGCATTCGGTTTGTTTATGCATTTGTTATGGGAAGTATTTCACCAGAGAAAGGACGGGAATTAGGTAAGGCATGGAATCAAGGAACTGCTTCATGGGATGGCGAAAACAACTTACCCCCTCAATATTTAGTTCACCCTGATTTATATGATGATGATAATGATTATGCCAAAGATTGTTGGATAGCTACGGGGAAAGATTCATTATTTAATAATGCATGGGCAGCACAATACGCAGTTCAAAATAATTATGAACTCCCTGTTCCTCCACGAGCACCGTCTGTTGATGTTCGCAGTTTACCTGACCATATTCAAATTAATTGGGGGGAAGAATCGGAAGAGGCAGCAGATTTTTCGGGCTATCGGGTTTATCGCAGTATCGGGAGTGCTGATTCATCCTTCACAAGAATTTTCGAATGTGGTGGTAATTCCGGTGTCCCTGTCACTCATAGCTATAATGATACTTCCACACAGAGAAGTGTCGCTTATTTCTATTATGTGACAGCTTTTGATGATGGTATATCAAACGCGCCTAGCCCAAACGGAGAAGTCCGCAGTCTTGAAAGCGGTTGGAATTTGAATCGAACTCGGGCAGCAGCTTACAGGTCACGTACTCCGGGTACACTTGAAACAGTCCGTGTCGTGCCTAATCCATTAAATGTGAACGCCAATAATTTCCCAGGAGAACCTAATAAAATTGTGTTTATGGATGTTCCAGCATACTGCACAATTAATATTTATACAGAGAGTGGGGACCTTGTAAAAACGATCAACCATGATTCAGGTTCAGGAGATGAAATATGGGGAGGAAACATTCTTGATCTCCAGACTGTATCAGATAGCGGGCAATTACTCGTTAGTGGGCTTTATATTGCCAAAATTACCGATAATGAATCTGGGGATATGGCTGTAACTAAATTTGTTATTATCAGATGAAATTAAGATTGATTACTCTTTTTAATTTTGAGAAATCTATGGCTAAGGTAATTAAGGTTATCATTTTTACGTCTTTAGCAATAGGTATAACTCATACAAAATTAAATGCTGAGTTAATTAAAGTTGCTCAATCGGGTTATCAATTTTTAAAAATAGATGCGGATGCACGGGCAGCAGGAATGGGAGGTGCCTATACGCTTGTTGGTTCGGGCGCAAGTTCAATGTTCTATAATCCCGCAGGAATGACTGAGGGTTCTCATAAACTTGATTTTTTTAGTACTCAAACAAACTGGCTCGCCGATATTCATTATTATTCGCTGGGAATTACAAAAAGATTAGGTGGTTTTGGTACAATTGGGTTCAGCATGCTATCATCGGATTATGGCGAAATAATAGGTACTCGGGTTGAAGATAATACAGCTGGATTCATTGAAACCGGAAATGTAAATGTTACAGCATCTGCATTGGGAGTTTCTTTCGCAAAGGGTCTTACTGACCAGTTTTCGGTGGGAGGGCAAGTAAAATATGTAAGTCAAAACCTTGGCAAAACACTAATACCTGATGGTTCAGAAAAATTAAATGAAACAGACGGGCTTGCTTACGACTTTGGTACTATTTATTACCCGGGGTTAAAAAGTTTCCGTTTTGGAATGGGAGTGAGAAATTTTTCAAAGAATTTCAAGTATGAAGATGATTCATTTCCTCTTCCTCTTACATTTACAATGGGAGCTGCATTGGATTTGATGGACTTATTTACTCGATTTGGGGAAGACCATAATTTGCTTTTTGAATTAGATGCGGTTCACCCTATCGACTACTCAGAAAGGGTAAATATTGGATGTGAATATGGATACCGTAAAATGATATTCTTACGTGGTGGCTATAAATTTAATCACGACACTGAGGGCCTTTCTTTAGGCCTGGGCTTTTCATTAAAGCTTTCCGGAATATTAACAAAGGTAAACTATTCATTCAATGACGCTGGAGACTTTCATCCTGTAAATAGAATTTCACTGGGTATTTCATTATAATACTTATTACTAATTTTCTTATTAAAACAAAAAAGACAGGAAAGATGAATACTATATCAAAATATTTTTATCTAACCCTATGTATCTTTATTCTGATTAATTCAAATATTTTAAAAGCAGATTGTGTGGTATTTACGAAGCCAGATTCTGCCGACTGGACTATGGAAGAGTACCAGGACCGCATCACAGATAATGTATGGATTACCCGCAAGCATAACCAAAGTCTGTTTAACATTGCTCAGGAAGATGGTTATTCAGGTTCCAATGGATCTCCAGTAGGTACACTTTGGGCTGGCACAACCACGGCAAACGCAGATTCCACTAGCTATACTAGTTTTGTATCCATGCACGGCGGGTCACCACAATTAATCATTGGAGATACCGTTTCTCTTTATTTGCCGGACGATAACCTTTACTTCGACGTAACTTTCATATCTTTTTCCGGGAGCAATAACGGTGGTGGATTTTCATATATTCGTACATCTGTAACCTCATTGGATTTAGATCATCAATTGAATCCAATTAGATTTACTCTAACAAACAATTTTCCAAATCCATTTAATCCCGTTACAACGTTTACCTACCAACTACCAGAGTCAGTTCCGGTTTCACTACAGGTTTACGATATAAAAGGAAGGAAAGTTCTCAATATAAATGAAGGAATTAAATCTTCTGGTAGACATCAGGTTACCCTAACTGCTTCAAAACTTTCGAGCGGAACATATTATTGCGTGTTTACTGCAGGAGGCTTTCAAAAAACCCAAAAATTGATGCTTTTAAAATAAATACAGAGAGTGTCTTTAGAGAGCCGCTCTCATTTATAATTATTTTAGCAATAGCATTTTTATCCTCCGGTTGTTAACGAGAAACTCTCGATTTCTACTCCTCATCCCATAAACAAAAAACCCCACGAGTGTGGGGCTTGATGTTATTATTTATTAATATTTTTATTGATCCCTGGCTGCAATCCTCCTGGAATAGCCCATAACGTACTCTGTCTGTGCATCCGTAAGGCCAAGCCGGTCCTTAAAATAGATTTCAATCCTGGGGTTCATTTTAAAATTTTCCCCATCCGTTTTTGCTGCATGAACCAGTCTGAGCATTCCACCTAGAACAGCATCAAGCTGGCTTGCGGGAATCCCCTGATCCAGTAATCCATTTTTGATAAGGCCAAGGTCACTGATCCCTAGCTTTTCATAGTGATTTTCCATAATAGGGTCACGTCTTTCAGTCCTGGTCCCTGCCAGCCTGGCCCTTAAACCGGCGTAGCGTTTATCAGCCTGCTCCCGGGTTATTTCGCCACGCTCAACGGCTGCTTCCATTCGTTCTCGCAATCCTTCCCACCTGGCCCGATCTTCTACACGGCTTTTCCCAACGATTGAACTTTGGGCTGTGAGAATTAAAGGAAGTGCCAGTATAATTATTTTGCTGATATGTTTCATATCTTATATCTCCAAGTTGAAAAAATAAAGTCCCAGAAATGTCGAAACTTTATTTGAATTAAACAATGGAATAATCAGGGTCTCCCATTTTCATCATCTTCGCATTCTTCCCTGACAGCATCCATCTCTTCTTCATTATTAATGGTAACTGTTACATCACCTTCATCTGTTTCATACACAATATCAACCGGGTATTCCAGTTCTGGTCTGACCTCTTCATACCCTTCATTTTCATCATACCAGTCTTTCAGTTCATCCCAGCTGCCTTCATCATCGGTCTCAACCGTGATGGATGAACCATCAGGCATTATAAATGTGATTGGATAGACCAGTTCAAAACATTCTCTCTTTCTACCCCAGCCATCTCTGTCCGCGTAGCACTCACCGTAGGCTTCACGCATTTCTTCGTCACTATTAATGGTTATGCTTTCTTCTTCAAAAAAGATAACAACGGGGTACTGCAGGGCAGGTCTTTCTTCTGCACCAGGATTGGCTTCATACCAAGCCTTGATTTCTCCCCAGCCATCCTCATCATCGCTTGTAACAGTAATGGTTGAACCATCAGGCATATCAAAGGCCACAGGGAAAACCAGTTCAAAACATTTCCAGTCTTCTTTATTGCCATCATCTCTATCCCAGTGTCGGCCTTTTCTTCCCCAATCATTGGGGTCAAGTTTTCTGCCTTCCAGGTTAAAATAGACTTCATTACGGTGACCGGATCTATGTCCCCTTCCAGCGAGTTCAACTTCATAGCCCAGACCAGATGCTTTACTGGCACCTATCCCATCGTATTCAATTTCATTTTCTACGACAGTTCTTGATTGGCTTGGCAATTCATCCAAATCGATATCAATCTTATTGGCTTCTATGATTAACTGGATCAACTCCGCATCTGAGATTGTATCAGGATCATCAGGCCCAAACTGGCAACTGCTCATTACCAATATAATTGGTAATAAAAGGATTCTTATTTTGGCTTTCATATTTCTCGTTTTCTTTTTATGAATTTTATTAAATAGGTTATATTGTCAGACTATATTTTCATAAAATTAGTTTCCATAATATTCTTAATCAATATTTACATTAAAATGTATAATATTATAATAAAATTGGGCAAATAAAACACAGTGTCAGATAATATAATACCGCCAGAAGATCTCAACATTGAGAAAATATTTCAAGATGCATTCAAAACTATGGTGGACCAGATCGTTGCTTGCATTGTAAATACAATTTTAGTTGGAGTTAGTTGCGTTTTTTTGGGTATCACTGTCATTGGGCTTTTAGCCATACCGGCAGTGATAGGCGGATACGTAGAATCTATGATCCGAATGGCCAGGGGCGAAAAAGTAGGGATCGGAGATTTTTTTAAAACTGGATTTAACAGGTTTGGGACGCTCCTGGGTGCATCCATTCTCTCTTTCCTGGGAATAGTTATTGGATTCATTTGCCTGATCATTCCGGGAATTTATTTAATGATTCGCTGGTATTTTCTTTACCAGGTTATTGTTGATAGAGATGCTAGTGTATTTGAATCCTTTAAACAATCCGCTGACATGGTAACTGGCCAGTTCTGGATTATTCTAACTTTGGTTATTTTAATCGTAGTTATTCAAGCTATCGGGGGATTGATTCTTGTGGGCACCCTTGTTACCATCCCTTACACGTCTCTGCTGACAGCTCATTTTTATTTGGTCCTTAACAGGGAAAATACAGAGCAGGTTGAAATCATTACCTGAGCAATATCATTTTCCTGCTTCGGCTCCTGTTCTCGTTTATAACCTTAAAGAAGTAACCCCCGCTGGTGACCGGACGGCCATCCTGGTCCAGTCCATTCCAATGAAGTATATGATCACCCTCCTCCAGTAACCTATTATTCCATTCCCTTACATTTTCACCTTTTATACTATAGATCACTACTCTGTACTCCCCAGGTTTGGTTACAGATAAATTAATGTTTACATTAGGATTAAATGGATTCGGATAAGGCGTCCCAAGCATAAACTGGTCCAAAATTATAGAATCATCAATGGAACTGTTGACAGATTCAAATGTGATCCGTTCTATATTAAAACCTTCTTGCACGATCTGTATCTTTAAGAATTGTTCTCCACTTGAAACTTCAACGTCCGGGATAACCATATTCTGCCATTCATACCATCCTCCTGTACCGGGAACATCAATAACACCCAGATTTGTACCATTCAATTGTGCAAAGAATATTCCTCCGGATGATGGAGCAGCGACTCTTATCTTTACATCATAAGTGCCTGGAGTCACATCCTGTATAGTAAATCTCAACCATTCACCAGCATCTGTCCATCCTACATTATAAGGCAATCCATCAGAGTTTCCATTTGCTTCTATATCCACCCCATCATTTCTGAATGACCAACCATCATTATAGTTCCCATCACCATTATTATAATAATCACTATCCGTATATGATAGACCCCATGCTCCAATATCATATTCCACTGCAGGAATGATGCCAGGAATACTGTGAGTAGAATAAGGTTTGGATATTTCACCATATTCCGGATCAGTCAGCGAAGCAATCACCCCAGGCAAAAAATCACAATTCTCGAGTTTTAAACTATTAGCAAATCCAATAAGCGCAGCCTCTGCGTAAGTAGAAGAGGGTTGAGACCCATTGCCACTCCAATAATTGATAAGTGTCTGGTATTGAGGCGTGACAACAGCGGAAAAAGGACTTGAGATCTTTTCTACTTTCTTATGTGTCCAAAAATTCCAACCAATATTATTATCTTCCAAGAGAGTGAAGACCTCATAATACCAGTGATTAGAATTCTCACCAGACTCTCCCATCCAAAGAGGGATATCATATTGATTGCTCATGCTGATGTAAGACTGAATAGTCCCAAGTGATGTCTCTCCCCAGTATTTGTGGAAAGAGTAAGACATATTATCGTCCCAAGGAGGTGTGAGACCTGAAAAATCTGTACCATACCAGTTTCCTTCGATATATACAATATGATTGTTGTCGACCTCCCTAATTGCATCAGTTATATCTATATATAATTGTCTAAACTCTTCTAAGCCAACACCTCCTGGCAGCACAGGCTCATTAATCAGATCATATCCTCCTATCAATGTCTCTTCCGAATAATAATTTGCGATCTCCTGCCAAATCTGTATAGTAAGTTCCTTGTTCTCTTCTTCTAACCATAAACGCGCTGTACCATCACTGTCACTAATTGGACCTCCATTTTGACCGCCTGGGGCACAGTGCATATCCAAAATGATATACATATTATATGGTTCGCACCAGGTTATTAAGTCGTCAATGATCTCATAACCAATTGGTGTATCTGATTCTGAGTCAATGTAAAACTGTTTATAATGAAAAGGTATTCTTATGTGATTAAAGCCCCATTCCGCAATCTGGTCTATGTCGACTTGGGCTACATAATTATCTCTATAAAGAGCCCAGAATTCTTCTGATAGCTCAGGACCAATAAGTGACTCTACATGTTCTTCGATCTGTGTTGGTGATTCAAAACCATCTATCCAACCCTGATTATGCAACATATACCCTTCTGGGACAAGCCAGCCTCCCAATCCAAATCCTCTTAGCAATATAGGTTCGCCGTTTCCTTCCACGATTTGCCCATTCTCAACATGGAGAAAGCCCTGGGAAAACAGCACACTGCAGAAAAATAAAGTTTGTAAAATCAGTCGCATGCTGAACACTCTCCAAAACAGATAGGGGCCAAGGTTGTATCTGAAACCCCAACGGATAACCATCTATCATTGTACTGCCCCACGCCACATTCACTGGTAAGGACTTCCCACCCCCCGGACCAGGTACCGGGGTAATGACCATTCCTGAACTTATAGGTATAGCTGGAATTGGGTGGCAGGGTCAACGTGGTTCCCCAGATGCTTGTGTCAGATACGGCCTGCATCTGTAAACCGCCAGGCTGTCCAGAACTGATATTCCCGCCGGATAGCCACACACCTGTTCCGCTTATAGTTTCATTTTTCATGTCCACTTGGAATTTAACCTGAACATTATTGAAATTTTCGGACATCTTATACACCCGGACATAATCCACCAGCATTTTCATGGGGAATGCACTGGGGTCAATTCCCTGGGCTCCGCCCCAGTCACCACCAATCGCCAGGTTCAAAATGATATAATGTGGCTCATCAAAGGGCCATTTTGCCACATCCCCATTGCTGTCATTGTATACAAAAAAATAAGATTCATTATCAACCAGATAATGTAAATAGGATGGGGTCCACTCTAATGAGTAGACATGGAACGAATCTGTAGCGGTTTCAATAAAAGTAGTTCCAGATTTCTGGGTATTATTCATATGGTTATGATCTTCTGTATGGATTGATCCATGGATTACACCATCATCAAATCCCACATGTTCCATGATGTCTATCTCCCCGCAGTTTGGCCAGCCAACCGAAGAAATATTTTCGCCCAGCATCCAGATGGCGGGCCATGATCCGTTTCCTTTGGGTAGCTTTGCTCGGATGTCAAACCGTCCGTAGGTCCAGGAAACCTTATCATCAGTGTTTACTCTTCCCGATGTATAGTCTGCATTGTAGGCCGTTCCTGTATAATCGGTCCCATAATATCCCGGCTCAGTCAAGCCCTGGATAACAAGATATCCATCATCAAGATATAAATTGGTGTCGCGGTCTGTATAGGCCTGCTGTTCATTGTTGACCCAGCCCGGCTGCCACCGTAGTTTATTCCACTGGAACTCATCAATGGTTTCACCATCAAACTCATCTGCCCAAACCTGTTCCCACTGTGAGATTTCAATCCCCCCTTCATCAATTATACCATCTTTTTTTTCGTCCTCAGCGCAGCCCAATGTCATGGCCAGTATCATTAAAATCAGGTGTATCCTGAACGCTTTCATTATTTCAGGTAAACAATTTTTTTAGTTTTTGATAGATCTTTGTTTCGCACTCTTAAAAAGTAAGTGCCGGCGGAGACCGATTTCCCATCCTGGTTAGTACCATTCCAGCGAATATTCTTTTTACCTCCGTCCAAAAATCTATTTAGGCCTGAAGTGATCAGGTTTCCCCGAATATCATAGACTGAAAAATGCACATTTCCTGGCTGCTCCAACGAGATCGGTACCACCACATTGTGGTTAAAAGGATTCGGATATGCATTTCCTACAGAAATAGATCCCGGGACACCATTTAATTCAATATCCAGGGGGTCACCGCTGTAGCCCGTGTTCCCGGGAGTGGTCATGCACAGAATCATGTGCCCGTACTGAAAAACAACATTCTCTTCAATGAAGTCTACATTATTATTATCAAAAGTGTGGGTTGCTTTTTGCCAGCGTGCAGTATTCCAACTATCAAAATCATCTTCCCAAAGCAGGATGAAATTATTATCCGTACCCGTATTGCCTGAACCGTATACGTAGGCATAATACTTTACCCAGTCATAAAAGGCATAGACCGGCAGAATATCCGAATCAAACTCTCCCACCCAGTCTACCCAGGTTGGCTGCCAAATATTCATCATAATCTTCTGGTAATGGTAGAGGGAATCTGCGTAAAAATTGTCAACCCACCGAATCATCTGTTCATCAACAAAAAAAGCGACATAATCCGGAGTCCATTCAAAGGCATAGGTATGAAAATCTTCATGAGGGTTAATATCAATATCAACTAACTCAGGTAAATCCCACCCGTTTTGGATAATCAAGTTTGTTTGTACTTTGTCATCATGATTACCCAGCCACTCTAAATCAATTTCATTCCAGTGCTGTGAACCAGTAAGTCCATCAGACCAAAAATCTCGATACGTAAAAAAAGAGCTTACTACACCACTCCCTGCTGCAGATTTCATCCTAACTTCATATCTACCATATCGATATGTATCTATTGTCCTAAGTTCACCGCCACGGTAAGGTTTTGCGATTAGTATTGAAACTGAAAGAATGAAAAAAGGAATATTATTTAAGTAAGATCTCAGCATGGTAACTTTTTTCCCCTTTTTTGAAAAGTGTACAGTTCTCATTTAACCAACAGAATTTTCTTTGTTTTTATATCAGTATTATGGACCAGCCTGGCAATATATAATCCGCTGGACAGATCAGAGGCAGACCATACCACCTGATGATTACCAACCGTGCTGTAGCCTTTAATAATTTGAGACACCGGCTGCCCCGTAACAGTATACAAGGTAAGTTCCGATTCGCCCGGATTAGATATAGAATAACAGAATGTGGTTGAAGGGTTGAATGGATTAGGGTGATTCTGAAATAAATGGATCTGATCTTCACGGGGTAAAATATCTGGGAGCATTCCTAACGAAAATAATGAGTCCTGTTCAATGACCATTGCGTTTAAAAAAGGTCCTGAATATTCGTAACCCTCTCCGTAGTCCACCGCAGAAAAATAGAAATCCAAGATGCCATCATCTACCCTTATTCCACTCAGTATAGTGTCAAAAGCAGTAAACTGTCCTGCGAGTGCATAAACATCCAATGCAGAAATCCACATTGAATCTTCAGCAAAAATGTCAAAAGACCGTTCACCGGCTTCGGCGTAATGATTTTCAGATAACTTTATGGTTGCAGAATACACCCCATTTGGAACCCGTACCTTGTAAGAGACAACACGATTAAGGGATGAGCGGTACAGGTCTTCTTGATTGGTGTTGCTTATTCCCTGATCTGAAATCTGATAATTCCCGTTCATATGCCCATACTCCACAACCGAGGACCATAACTGATCAGGAAGATACTCATTGTAGGCACCGCCAGCATTATTGATCATTAAAGGAAAAGATAAAGGCTGGGGCATATCAATCTGCACCCATTGACCCATTTGTGTATTTGGGGGCTGGGCATCATCTTTAATTCCAAGCAGCATGAGATTGTATGTACTATCCAGCATGAACTCTGATACATTCAGTTTAACGGTGCACTGGTTTGGCATGAGAGTTGCAGAAAGTACCGATACACCGGTTATGACATAATTATTCACCGTT
>ERZ651768.1882-NODE-1882-length-15025-cov-9.050910_pt1 | contig 15025 bp, 13 predicted proteins | sample MGYA00514754_ERZ651768 | MGnify/ENA metagenome assembly ERZ651768
CTGTGACTGGCTCACTCCAATTACTTTCGCCCATCTCCGAACTTTTCAAAGCGTAGCCGTCTTCTCCATCTAAAGGCGTGAGCCAAGCCATCAGAAGAGTCCCCTCATCGGTAACCGTCAGAGTGGGAAAGCGACCACCTTCACTGCCCACGTTGGTTAATGATCGAACTTCAAATTCCCGCTCAGCACACGATGATAGAAGAAAGATTATGGCCAGAATTGCTAAGAACCTTTTCATCACTTTTTCATATCCATCATCTTATGATCCATTTCGCCTTCATGCTCATGTTCCGGCTCTTCCTCATCCTCCTCTTGTGAGAATAACCATGAAAGGTCTAATATCTTACGAACACTAAGGGAAGATATCCAGACATCGGTCCTGCTATCCACGTTCATCTCCTCACCCACCATATTGGTTTTAAAAATAACTGGAGCCTGGATGGAAAGTGAAAAAAGTAATTCACTGACATTCCACATAAGCCCGGCACCAGTCTGGACAATTGTTGATCCGGAGTTCGGCGCAATATTCCCATTCCAGTAATCCTCTGATCTGAACTGGCCGGTAGCAAGAAAATAGGGCATGCCGCCAAGGACACTTTTCCCCTGCCAGTACGTCATCCCCGCGACTGAAATTTCTGCTCCAGGAAGATAACCGTATTCGCTGGGTGCCAAAGGAACTTCCAACCGACTAACCGCTCCGATAATAAAAGGTGACTCTGTCCGCCTGAAAAACTGTATCTCGCTGAGGCTTCTATAAACACCTTCGCTCATATCGAAATGAGTGTGATCCAGTCCCCTTTTTCCCAAAGCGAAAGGATCTTCCTTCAATGTATGCTTTGATGGGATAGAGAGACCAAATCCGAGAAAAAGGCGGTCGCCAGGTCCGAAATCTCGGTTACTTATGAGATACCTTAGCATTACCTTTGTGCTGGCAAGGCCCGATCTTCCTTCATCCCTATGGTGGATATTGGGAATGCCCGGGAAGTTCATGGTTCTGTTCCCGCCGGTCATGTTCACCTGAAGATTCCAGTCATCGGTTAGACCAAAATTGAGATTAAGTTCACCGATACGAGAGATGAGGTCACCATCATGTTCGCCAGTGGAATCGAGGGCGCCATGCCACCAGTCAATGCTCTGATTCATCAGACTGCCACCCATAAGTAGCATTCCCTGATCTAAACCGATTCCTGTATTGGCCGTCCCGACCGGGAGGCTTGGATTACTTCAAAGGGGTCACTGGCCCCACAAAAATGTGGAGAAAAACAGTGGAATTACCAGAATTCCTCGCAATATAAGCCTGTAAATAAAATTCATAATTACTTCTCAATCTTTATTGAAAATAAAAGTTAAAACCATGGATATGGTTTTTCTCACTGTGGGAGTTTATCTCTTACCAAAAGAATATTCAAGAGCTAGCACTTTATTATTTCTCCCAAGTTTCTTCTGAGCTGCCATCAATATTATTTTGGTATCTTGCTGCTACAAACAAATAATCTGAAAATCTGTTGAGGTACTGAAGGTGAATCATGTTGATTTTTTCTTCATGGCTGAGATTCACGAGATCACATTCAGCCCTTCTACAAACGGTTCTGGCCTTATGTAATAATGCGGAGCCTTTAGATCCACCAGGCACAACGAATTCCTCAAGTGGAGCAAGTGTTTCATTAAGTGAATCGATGACGTTTTCAAGTTTTTGAACATCTTCAGTTGTAATCAGACCCAATTCTTTATCAACAACAGAAACTTCACCACCAATATTAAATAAATCATTCTGAACATCTTGGAGAACACTGGTAATATCTTTATTAAGATTCTCAACAAGGGCCACCCCGATGGAGGCATTTAGTTCATCCAGAGACCCAAACAGCCTAACCCTCTTAGAATCTTTCGGCACTCGTTTCCCATTAGCTAGACCGGTAGTACCGTCATCACCAGTACGTGTATAAACCTTTGTTATCCGCATGTCAGGAAATTTAGGGAGGCTTTCCGATGATTACCTTTAAAAAGGGTAAAAGGAAGAAATGAGAGATTAATCACAAATCAATATCATATATATATAACATAAGGAATTATTCAATCAATGCGACCATAGATGGATGCTACAAACCATATCCTTTTCATGAAATATTATGGCATGATGCCTTCGTAACCGCTATTAACTATGAGATGAATCCAGATACTTGCGGCATAACCAAGTGCAATAATCGGTGTCCATTTCAAATGGCCAAAGAAAGTATAGAGTCCTCGAGCTTGACCCATAAGAGCCACACCCGCGGCTGAACCAATTGACAACATGCTGCCCCCAACACCAGCCGTCAGGGTGACAAGTAGCCACTGACTCATATCCATGGTAGGATGCATTTGAAGAACAGCAACCATAACTGGGATGTTGTCAACAATTGCTGAAAGTATGCCTACCACCGTGTTAGCGAAAGTGGGCCCCAATTCAACGTACATATACACCGAAACGAGATCGAGGTAGCCGATGAAGCCGAGACCACCTACACACATGATCACACCAAAAAAGAATAGTAATGTATCCCACTCGGCCCGAGCCACCTCTCGAAAGCTGTCAAAGGGAACAATGTCGCCGGACTCACCGTCGTCAGACTTATTTTCTGGAGTGGGCACGTGTGTTCGGCTTAAGTAATGGCCGAATATTTTGAGATAAGCCAAGCCCGTCATCATGCCCAAGAATGGCGGAAGGTGTAAAAAATTATGGAACGAAACAGCGGTAGCAATGGTACAGCCAAACAAAAACATAATTCGCTTAGCCCCCCGTTTCATATTGACTTTCTCATCATCGACGGTCGGTTGCTCTTTCTTCACCGCCAGTGACATGACGACAGCCGGGATTAAATAGTTCACGGCCGACGGAATAAAAAGGGCAAAAAACGTCCAGAAATCAACAATGCCTTTTTGCCAGACCATTAGCGTAGTGATATCGCCAAAAGGACTGAATGCACCTCCAGCATTTGCAGCTATTACGATGTTGACACAGGCAATACTAATGAAGTGCCTGTTGCCTTGACCAACAGCTAGGACCACAGCACACATCACCAATGCGGTTGTCAGGTTATCAATGATTGGCGAAAGGAAAAAACTTATGATGCCCGTAATCCAGAATAGCTGTCGGTAACTAAAACCCCGACGTACCAGCCAGGAGCGAAGCGCATCGAATATACCACGTTCATTCATCGAGTTGACGTAAGTCATGGCAGACAATAGGAATAAAAAAAGTTCGGCAAATTCGATCAAGAAGTGTCTCACAGCTTCTTCGGCCGAGTGATCCATGCCACCCATATACTGATAAGCAATAAACGCCCAGATGATTCCCGCGCCAAAGATGACGGGCACGGATTTTCTTAAGTGCGTGAATTCTTCAGTGATTACAAATGAATAGGACAAGACGAAAACAACGATCGCGGTGATACCAACCCAATGTGCGGTTAAATCCATATATTATTTCCTACCTTTGATATCTATTTTACTAGTACTTACAAAAAGAATATTGAACAAAGATGGGAAAAAATCAAAAAAAATCATGATGTAATATTTACAGCTTCAGCAGTGATATCTAAAAGATAGCCAGGTATAATTCCCAAGATGATCATCATAATTGCCATTAACCCGATAAGACCGATTGCAAATATATTAAAAGATGGAAGCAAAGCCCTTTCTTCCTCTTGCATATACATATTAATAACCAATCGGAGATAGTAATAGATGGAAATCAATGTATTTAGGACACCGATTACTACAAGCCATATATATCCTTGTTCTATAGCTGCAGAAAAAAGACCGTATTTTGCCACAAAACCGGCTGTTGGCGGGAATCCAGCCAGAGATATCATGAAAACAGTCATAGCGGCGGAAAGCCAAGGTCTCTGTGCAGCCAATCCACGGTAATCTTTAAACTCTAATCCACTTTCTTCTTTTTCTGCACCTGAAACAATAGCGAAAGCACCCAGATTTATAACTGAATATGTAACCAAGTAAAAGAGCAATGCGGAAATACTAGATTCATTAAGTACTAATATTCCCATTACTAAAAACCCCGCGTGTGAAATGCTGGAAAAAGCAAGCATTCGTTTCACATTAGATTGTACCAGTGCGGAAACATTCCCTACCGTCATAGTTAGAGCAGACAAAATCCAAAAAATATCCCGCCATTGATAGTGAATTTCGATAAAAGCATTATTAAACAAAATTAATAATGCCCCAAATCCAGCTGCCTTGGGTGCTGTACAGAGGAACGCCGTCACCGTGGTAGGTGCTCCCTCATATACATCCGGGGACCACATATGGAAAGGCACTAAAGCTACTTTAAAAGCAAAACCAGTAAGAAGCAATCCGATCCCCAGAGAAAGATAAACATTGGAAAGAACCGATCCGGATGCTATCGCAGAAGCAATTTCGTTGTAGTTCGTCGTAGCTGTGGCACCATAGATCATAGCTGCTCCAAATAGGAAAAAGCCAGTGGCAAATGCTCCCAAAAGCAGATATTTTATACCTGACTCATTACTAAGTAGATCATTACGAAGGAATCCAACCAGTATGTAAAGTGAAAGAGAAAGAAGTTCCAAACCGAGAAACACAATCACCAAATCATTGGCCTGTGTCATCAACATCATACCGATAACACAAAAAAGTATGAGAGCTGGATATTCACCCCGTGATTCAATGCCTTTTTTCTCCAGGTATCCCTGTGAAAAAATCAATGTAGCAATTCCAATCCCCAGATAAAGAAAATCAAAGAACATAGAGAAGTTGTTGAGTCGTAACATCCCTCCAAAGAGAATTCCTTCCACAGAACCTTGACCCACAAATACTCCCGCAATCAACAAACCAATAGTGGCTGAAAGTAAATTGATTCCTTGTTGGGAGATACGCATCATTTCCAATGTTAGAACAGAAAGCGCTGTTATGGTCAGAACAATCTCTGGCGCAATACCTGTGAAATCAGCTGATGTGAAATACTGACTCAGGTCCATAACATCACCTATAAAACCCCAAAGAATAATCCGGTTAAAAAGTATTTGATATTATAAGAGCTCTTTACACTCGCCATAATAATTCCTTAACATGTTCAATAATAACATTCATCGAATCATGAATATTGAAGGTTTCAAGGGGAACATTAGTATGTACCTGCTCAAGAAGATGTTCCACTGAAATGTGCATATAACTCAAAAGGAAGCCCGGCTTAACACCTATCAGGAACACAAGCACTACAAGAGGAACGAGGGTTGCAATTTCCCTCCAATCAAGGTCATAAAGGTTGTACTTTGAGTTGGGATTCATTTCATTAAGAACAACCCGGTAATACAACCATACCATATAGGTAACACCTAGTACGATTCCAATGATGGAAAACGCAGCAATCACCATATTTGCCTTGAACGCTCCACTTATAATGAGAAATTCTCCCACAAATGCGTTCATGCCCGGCAAACCGATAGCAGCCAGTGAAAAAATGGTAAAAAACACTACGTATACAGGAATCGTTTTCGAAAGTCCACCATAATCCTCAATCATTCTTGTATGAGTTCTCTCATAAATCATTCCAATACAGAGAAAAAGCGCACCTGTTATAATACCATGGTTTATCATCTGGAGCAGTCCGCCTTCAATTCCCGTCTGGTTTAGAGTAAAAAGACCGAGCGTAACAAATCCCATATGGCTAACGCTTGAGTAAGCTATCAGTCTTTTTATGTCCTTTTGCATCAACGTGACATAAGCCCCATAGATTATCGCCGTGACAGAAAGAATAAGCAGTGGGATAAAAAGTACTTTTACTGCATGGGGAAACATGGGAAAAGAAAACCTTAAAAAACCATACGCCCCCATTTTAAGCAAAATACCCGCAAGTATCACGCTCCCGGCGGTGGGCGCTTCCGTATGAGCGTCCGGGAGCCAAGTATGAATTGGAAACATAGGCATTTTAACTGCAAATGCGGCAAAAAAGGCCAGAAACAACCATAATTGAAGCTCTATGGGGTAGTTAACCTTGGAAAGTTCCAGCATATCGAAAGTCTTTCCACCGGTATAGTAGAGTACAATTATTCCAACCAACATAAAAACACTGCCCGCCAACATAAAAAGAACAAACTTTACTGCAGCGTAAACTCGATTAGAACCACCCCACACCCCGATAAGGAGGAACATCGGTAAGAGTGTGAGTTCCCAGAACAAATAGAAAAGAAAAACATTAAGCGAAACAAAAATCCCAATCATTGCTGATTCCATTATCAATAGGGATATGAAAAACCCTTTTGTTTTTGTTTGTATTGCTTTCCAAGACGCCGTCACACAGAGTATGCTTAGAATCGCTACAAGCAAAATAAATAATACACTGATACCGTCAACCCCCACTTTATAGTTTATATTCCATGCAGGTATCCATTGATAGATTTCAACAAACTGCATCTTGAATGTTGTTTTATCGAAATGCGTATAAATAGGCAGCAAAATAAAAAAAGTCGTAATTGTAGTAGCAAGAGCAAACCATTTGATAAGTTCCTCTCTTCTTAGGAGAAGTATAATGAGTGCTCCCACCAATGGAAGAAAAGTGGTTACTGTCAGTATGGGATAATCAAGATTGTTTAAAATAATACCTTCCATGTCTCACCTTATCACGGTAAAACCATTATAATAATAATTACCGCAATAACTCCCGCGACCATAAGCATTGCATAGTGCTGAATCTGACCACTTTGCGCATCCTGCATTTTCTTACTCCATGAGAGGGTCAATTTTCCCATGGAATTGAAAGACCCGTCAACAACAACTGTATCAATTGTCTTAAAGAATTTCGCGACTTTCAGTATGGGCTTTTGAATAATAAATTCATAAATCTCACCAATGTAATTGTACTCTATTCTGGCCAGCGGTTGATTTACAAACCACATAAATACTTTTGCACTTTTTCTTGGAAACCAGTCCGTATCCAAACTAATCGTATCTTCACACCAAAGCTTTTTAAGTAGCAGAAAGAAACCAAGCTGTGTAAATAGCAGTACCTGCAAAGTTTCCCAGGTATGATATGCTGTATAAGGTTCGAAATGGACCGAAAAAGGGAGTAGCGCATAAAGGGGTTTGTAAAAAATTCCGAGCCCAATACAAAAAAGTGAGCCGATTATCATGGCAAGCTCCATATTCCATGGTGGTTCTTTTCCTTTAATACCCCGGTCTTTACCAAACCATATGAAATAGGGCACTTTTAGACCTGTATGAAGAAATGTCCCTGCTGAAGCGAGCATTAGTGCCATAAATGCCCAAGTCAAATGCGCTTCACTGAAAGCGGCAACAGTCATGGATTTACTTACAAAACCACTGAAAAGGGGAAATGCAGATATTGAAAGCCCCCCTATTATCGTATAGATCATAGTCCGTGGCATAGTTTTATAGAGACCGCCAAGCTCTGTCAATTTTGCTGTCCCTGTCATGTAGAGCACTGAACCTGTTCCCATAAATAAAAGAGACTTGTACAAGATATGACAGAAAGCATGTGCGACAACTCCGTTTATAGCCATATTGGTTCCCAGGCCAACACCGGCAACCATATAACCTACCTGGCTTATAATGTGATATGCCAGGAGCCTACGGGCATCATTCTCCAATACTGCATAAACCACGCCGTAAATTGCCATAACAACACCCAGGATAATGAGTATCTCTGAACCTGCGCAAATCCGAATCAGTGCATAGACTGCAGTTTTTGTAGTGAAAGCGCTCATGAAAACTGCACCAGTCACAGTAGCCGCTGGATATGAATCAGGAAGCCAGGCTCCAAACGGAGGAACAGCCGCATTAACAATAAGTCCAATTAGAATGAGAAATGAAGCCAGGCTTTGGAGATCTGTTGGCCACCAACCATGAAATGGCGAATATTGTATTGTCAAATCACCATTGAAAGAATATTGAAGTATTATACCAGCCAGTAAAATCAGTCCACCTGCAACATGCCATAAAAGATACCTGAAACCGATATGAACTGAAGAGTTAGATTTCCTATACCAGACTAGAAAAACCGATGAAAAAGCCATCATTTCCCAGAATAAGAACAAGCTGAGAAAATCACCCGCTAGAGTGACACCAAGTGAACCTCCAACATAGTAAAAAGCAGCAAGTTGTTCACCGTCGTTCTTTACATGGATAGAATAGATTACCCCTATTACACCCATAATTGAGAATATATAAGCAAAGACCTTGCTCAGTTTATCCACATTACCAAAAGTCAATTCCCAACTAAGGAACTCATAAATACCATAAGTGCCATGTGGCATATATAAAGTGGCAATAAAAGCTAAAAGAGCAATCAAAAGCATATAGCCTTGCCTTACCCTGCCTTTAAGTAAAGGTATGAGGAGTCCTCCTATGAGATAAAATGTTGAGGGATGTACAAATTCCAAACTAAACATCTCCCTCATCATAATAATTCTCACGCTGCATAAGCCCAAGATGACCTATCCATTTAGATACTACAATAATCAGCACACATGCGATCAAACCAAACAAAGACCAGAACCCGGGTATTTCATCTCCAAAAAAATGAACCTCGTGCCGTGGAATAAAAAAATCAACTAGGATGAGTAAAATGAGTACACCATAAGCAATTTTCTTAACCCTTTTTGTTCGAACTACCTCTATGATTTCCAATAATTTCATCAGATCACCATTTTTGCTAATTGCACTATAAAGTCGGGGTATAGGCCCAATACAACACTGACTATCGCAGTCAGGATGAGAGGTACAACCAAAAGAAGATTTTCTTTTACTTCATTATGTTGATGTAAATCATGATTATTATTTACAGCTTCTGGATTTTCCCTTTTAAAGAATGCTTTATACACAATAGGGGCAAAGTATGCAGCATTAAGAAACGAACTTGCCAGTAGCAAAGTGAGAACAGGTAAACTGTGTCTTTCCACAGCACCGATTACAAGATACCACTTTGTAATAAACCCAGATACCGGTGGAATCCCTATCATGCTCAAAGTAGCAATAGTAAAGGCAGCCATCGTCCAAGGCATTTTTTTTCCTATCCCATTTAACTGACTCACTTCAGTCTTATGTGATGAAACATATATTGAGCCTGCACAAAAAAAGAGTGTGATCTTTGAAAAGGCATGATTAGTGATATGTATTATACCACCTATCATAGCGCTGGGTGTAAGCAGCGCTGCTCCCAAAATAATGTATGAAAGCTGGCTTATGGTTGAAAATGCCAAACGTGCCTTCAGATTGTCCCTGCTCAGGGCAAGAAGAGACGCGGTGATGATGGTAAATGATGCAAACGTGATGACGAAGACATCTACACCAATATCCATCATAAGGTCAGCACCGAAAACAAAGAATATGACGCGAAGAACAGTAAAAACTCCTGTCTTGACTACAGCAACAGCATGAAGCAGTGCACTGACCGGAGTAGGAGCCACCATGGCAGCTGGCAGCCAGCCGTGAAAAGGCATAATTGCACACTTGGCAAAACCAAAAAGGAAAAGCAAAAAAATTACATACAGTAGTTCCGGATGGACTGATTGAATATCTGTTGGAAATATCCCAACTTTTGAAAACTCAAGCGTACCAGTAAGATTATAAGTAAGAATTATGGCTGCGATTAAAAAAGCCTTGGCAGCACCCAAAAGGTATATGGCATATTTCCTCGCCCCGCTCTTTGCCTCAGCTGTACCCTTGTGAGCAACAAGCGGATAGGTAATAATTGTCAATCCTTCATAGAAAAGGAACATAGTAAAAAGATTTGCTGAAAACGCCACACCGATTGTAGAGGAAAGCGCTACTGCAAAACAGGCAAAATAACGTGTTTGAGAGCCTTCATTTGTAGACCGCATGTAACCGATAGAGTAAATGGAAGTGGCAATCCAGAGTAATGAGGCGCCCATCGCAAATAGAAGTCCGAAAGCATCAACTCTGAAACTAATATCTATGCCAGGTAGGATAGTAAAAAGTGAATATGAAATTACCTTCTTATCATAAACCACATCCGGTATCATGGACAGTACAATAAACAGTTTTATTATGCCCGCAATTATAGACCAGGATTCTCTAATGTTCGGTTTTTTTCCCACAAAAATGATGAGCAATGCTCCTACAGTCGAAACCAAAACCGCCAGTAAAGGTTTTATAGAGACAATCGTTTCCATCAGTACAGGTTAATTCTTCATCAAATTGATTTCGTCAATATTGACCGTCTGACGATTTCGATAGACAGCAATAATTATCGCCAAGCCCACCGCTACTTCGGCGGCGGCAAGCGTCATGACAAGAAAGACAAAGACCTGTCCATCCACACTGTTGTAATACCTTGAAAAACCTACTAATGCCAAGTTCACAGCGTTGAGCATCAGCTCGATGGACATGAAAATCGTGATAGCATTCCGGCGGAAAAGAACTCCCGCAACACCCGCAGAAAAAATTGCAAGGCTCAGGGCAACAACATGTTCCAGAGGTACAATCATTATATCTTTTGCTTAGCCAGATACACTGTACCAATAAGAGCTACCAACAGTAACAGTGATGCGACCTCGAAGGGTAGTAAGTATTTAGTAAAAAGCGCTTCTCCCAGCACTTTTACCCCACCAGCGGAAAACGTCTCATGTGATTGATGTAAAACACTTGAATCGCTTAGTAAAATGAGTGAAACGCCAAGAAAAAATACAATAACCAGGAACAGCGATAACCCCCGCTGTAAGTACCTGAAATGTTCTTGTGCCTTCTCCTGACCAAGATTCAAGAGCATGATCACAAACAGGAAAAGAACCATAATAGCACCGGCATAGATGAAGATTTCCAGTACGGCGAGAAAATAAGCCTCCAAGAGAAGATATATCAGTGCGAGAGAAAAAAAGCACGCAACCAACAAGATGACACTGTAAACAGCGTTCCTGCTGAGGACTACTGAGATTGCAGTACCTACTGCAATGGCAGCGGCAAAATAAAACAATAACGGAAGCATGACTTTAGTCTGGAGTTAAAACTTGTCCGATGTCAACGCCTCGGAATCTTGGCCCGCATTAGGACGAGAATAATAGTTCGTATCTTTCGTCAATTCGTAGACCCCTAACAACCCTTCTTTATCAATCAAAAGGTCATCTCGCGTGTAATTGGAAAAGTCGTATATCTCTGTCAACTCAATGGCTTCTTCCGGACACGCCATCTCACAGAAACCGCAGAAAATACAACGGAGAAGATCGATGTCAAACCTGACTGGAAAACGTTCCTTTCCATCCTCCCAAGGAGATGGGCCGGGAATAATATGAATACAGTCAGCAGGACAGGCAGCAGAGCACATTTCGCACGCAACACACCGGATTTTCCCATCAGGATATTTGTTCAAGCGATGGAGGCCGCGATACCCATCTGGTGGCACATATTTTTCATCAGGATACTGAATGGTGATCTTCTTCCTGAAGAAGTGCTTAAGTGTAACCGCAAGACCTTTCGCTAACGCGGGGAGATAAAGCCTATCCCAAAAAGTAGGTTCATAAGATTTAACAATAGTTGCCATTATCTCAATGAGGTAAGTGTAAGATACCCACCTGTGACGAATATATTTATAAGTGCCAAAGGAAGCATGACCTTCCACCCCAGTTTCATCAGTTGATCATATCGGAATCGCGGAAAAGTCCATCGCACCCAGATAAAGAGAAATAGAAAAAAGGCCGTTTTCAAAATAAACGATAAAACAGACAGTATGGCTCCCAATGCTCCCATAGAAGTTTCATTTAAGAGTGGCACATCCCAACCACCAAAAAAGAGAGTAACCGTTAGAGCAGCGGCGGTTACCATATTGGCATATTCAGCCGTAAAGAACATAGCAAATTTCATACTGCTGTACTCGGTGTGATACCCACCAACCAGTTCCTGCTCTGCTTCTGTGAGGTCAAATGGTAGACGGTTGGTTTCCGCATAAACAGCCACTAAAAAAATGAGGAAAGCCACGGGCTGCTTGAATACGTTCCACGATAAAAGGTATCCTTGCTGATCCTCAACAATAACATTCAGTTTTAGTGATCCCGCCAGAAGGATAACGCTCACCACTGAAAGTCCCATCGCCAATTCATAACTAATCAGCTGAGCTGAGGATCGGAGTCCACCAATAAGTGAATATTTACTATTAGAAGCCCACCCGGCCAGAACTAGCCCATAAACACCAATGCTGGTAAGGGCAAGGATGTAGAGAATCCCCACATTCAGATCAGCTACTTGGAGAGGAACTTCCCTTCCAAAGAGAGTAATTGTGCTACCGAAAGGAATGACAGCAAAGGTCATGAGTGCTGGGATAAGCAGCATTGCTGGAGCCAACAGGTAGATAGGCTTATTCACTTCTGCAGGTATTATGTCTTCTTTCATGAGAAATTTGATTCCATCCGCAATGGGTTGAAGAAGCCCCTGTGGGCCAACCCTGTTCGGACCCAATCGACCCTGCATGAAGGCTGAGACTCTCCTCTCGGCGTAGACCATCATCAACACGGTTAACATCGTTGCTGAAAAAACAACTAAAACCTTCACGCAAATGATTACAAAGCCAAGAAAGTCCATTATTCCTCAGCCTTTCCATTAAGAGGTAAACCCTGATCTCCCAACCGAAAAAAGGTGATGTCGGAATAAGCGGCGAAGTCTTTTCCGATTTCATTCATTACTGAGCTTACATCGGTGAGTCCCTCAACTCCAGTATACTTGGATTGAATTAACATGGGTATTTCCCAATCAGGACGAGATTCACCTTTTGTTGTAACTGATGGCCTCAACCACTGCACACGCCCCATATCATTAGTGATTGTTCCTTCTCGCTCAAACGGTGCCTGTCCTGGCAATACAATATCAGCACATTTTGACACATCCGTCATGGCATAACTTTGAACGACTACAAAATCGATCTTTTCTAGCATCCCCTTCCATAATTCGTTGAGTTCTCTATCAATACCATCATCCAACAGATATAAAAAACGGATATCCTTTCTTTCAACAGCAGAGGCAAAATCATCCACAATTGAAGGACATACATCATTCATGCCGTGTCGATTAGGAGATCGATCACCACTAATGCGAAAACCCGATGGATAATTGATCTCCTCACTTGTTATCGGTGGTAAAGTTCCGACATTACCATTGACCAAACGGCCAAGCATGAAATTTGCTTCATTGGTATGGAAAGGAGATGCAATCCCAGCAATTCCTTTTCCAGCACCATTCAGTTCATCAACGGTTTTATTGATAGCCTCATCCCAAGTGGTTTCAATAAAACCACCTTCGGACATTATCATTGGCACAGTTAATCTTTCAATCTCTTCAAATCGGTGGAAGCCGTAACGGCCTTTATCACACATGAAGAATTTGTTTACGCTGTGATTCTCACGTGGCGTAAGCCGGAGGATTTGGTCTTTTTGATGGAATACATCAACATTGCAACCCACACTACAGTCCTGACAGATAGAAGGTTGCTTATCAAGATTCCAAATGCGATTCTTATGGATATAATCAGTACTCAAAAGAGCACCAACGGGACAGATATCAGCCACATTACCGGCTAATAAATTGTCCAAGGGTTTTTCTTCAAGAACCGATATCTTGGAGTTGTACCCCCTCGCCTCCACGAACAATTCACTACTTCCAGAAATCTCCCGCGTGAAGCGGACACATCGACTGCAGAGAATACAACGGTTATGATTGATAACAATTTGAGAACCGAGGTATTCATTGGGACGAACCCGCTTGTCTTCTTCAAAACGACTGTGAGCATTACCATATTTGAAAGCGTAGTCTTGGAGATCGCACTCACCAGCTTGATCGCAAACAGGGCAGTCAAGTGGGTGGTTCAACAACAAAAATTCAAGCATATTCTTCTGTTCCTGTTGAACTAACTCATCCTGCGTGCTGACCACCATATCGTACTTCCCGTCAATTTTCTTATCGGAGGGTACATCGCCAACGAAAGTGTTACATGATACTTGAAGCTTTGGCATCCCCTCCACTTTGACAAGGCACATACGACAGCTCCCTACAATTTCAAGCGCCGGATGGTAACAGTAGTGGGGGATTTCAATACCGTTCGCTAAAGCGGCCTGCAAGACAGTGGTGCCCTTTTCCACTGTAAAATCAGCATCATCTAATTTTAGAATCGGCACTAGGCTACGACCTCAAGCTGCGACACACAGCTAAGGAACTCATCTTTAAACTTTTCCACGAAACTGCGGATGGGCCAGGCCACTGCCTCACCGAATGGGCAGATGGTCTTCCCAAAACTGCCTTGGGAGAAATCGATGAGACCGCCGATATTATCTGTGATTTCAAAGATCATTTCGATGTCTCTTTCCGTACCGCTTCCGTTGACCATCCGTGTCAGCATTTTCACCAACCAGGTTGTCCCTTCCCTGCAAGGCGTACACTGTCCACACGACTCATGTTCATAGAACCGAGCAATATTGAGGCATGCCTGGACCATATCCACCTTATCATCCATCACAATAATTCCGGCCGAGCCTAGCATACTCTTAATATCTAAGAGCGAATCAAAATCCATATTGACTTTCATCGCTTCCTCACTAGTGAGGATTGCTGAAGATGAGCCACCGGGGAAGACGGCCTTGAGCTCATTCCCGTTCCTTATGCCTCCGGCGCGATCGTAGATCAAGTCCTTCAATGGTACACCCATGGGCTCTTCGAAAACGCCGGGAGAATTGACACAGCCTGAGACGCAATACAGTTTCGGCCCAGGACCTTGCTCAGGCCCTATAGAACGGAACCATTCCGGCCCGCGGTTAAAGATATGAGGTAGGTTAGATAGCGTCTCCACATTATTCACCACTGTGGGACATTTCAGGTACCCCTCCACCGCTGGGAACGGTGGCTTAATTCGGGGCCAGCCCCGCTTACCTTCCAGCGATTCGATCAGCCCGGTCTCTTCACCACAAATGTAAGCACCGGCACCACGGTGAATCACCACATCCAAGTCATAATCTGAGCCCAAGATTCCCCTGCCCAAGAGGTTGGCATCATAGGC
>ERZ651768.1886-NODE-1886-length-15017-cov-11.898728_pt1 | contig 15017 bp, 12 predicted proteins | sample MGYA00514754_ERZ651768 | MGnify/ENA metagenome assembly ERZ651768
CCGACCAGCACGCCAGGAGGCCGGGCCATGACCGACCGGCTGTACCTGCGGGACGCCGACTTGCGCTCGTTCAAGGCCGTCGTCGTTGCCGTCGACGGCGACCGCGTGGAACTGGACCGGACCGCCTTCTACGCCACCAGCGGTGGCCAGCCGCATGACACCGGGCACCTGGTGTGGGCCACCGGGGCCGCCGCCGTCCTGGACGTCCGTACCGTCGACGGACGGGTGCTCCACACGCTGGCAGGCCCGGTACCCGAGGTCGCTACGACGGTCACAGGCGAGGTGGACGACGCCCGACGGCGCCAGATGATGCGCACCCACACCGCCATGCACGTCCTCTGCGGTGTGATGTGGAAGAACTGGAGGCGGGTGGTCACCGGAGGCAACATGGACGCCCTCTCGGGACGCATGGACTTCGAGGTGGACCAGCTCCCGGAGGGCTTCGCCGCAGAGGTGGAGGCCCTCTGCAACGCCGAGATCGCCGCCGATCGACCCATCGAGGTGTCGTTCCTCCCCCGTGGCGAGGCGGTGCTGGACCGGGAGCTCATCCGGACCAAGGTGAACCTGGTCCCCGAGTCGGTGGACGAGATCCGGGTGGTGGACATCGTCGGCCTGGACAAACAGGCCGACGGCGGGACCCACGTGTCGTCCACCGGCCAGGTTGGACGCCTGGAGGTCGTCAAGACGGAGTCCAAGGGGAAGGGTTTCAAGCGGATTCGGTTCGTCCTCCACGACTCCTGAACGTTTAACTCCGGACCCACGACCAGCGGCCTCGCGGGCCCGACCGTGCATCACTACCATCGCCGTCGTGCCTACCGTGACCCCGCTGACCGGCGATCCCGACACGGGTACCTTCGGCGCCCGGGTCGAGGGCCTTGCCCTGGCCGGCCTCGACGCACGGGGAGCCGAGAAGGTCCTCGACCTGCTGGATGCTCACGGGGTGCTCCACCTCCCGGACCAGCTACTGTCGCCCGAGGAGCAGTTGGCCGTCGGTCGGCTGTTCGGCCCGCTCCAGCGCACCGACTACGGCCTCCGCCACCCCGACCATGACGAGATCATCCACGTGACCGACGTGCGCAAGGAGCAGCGGATCACCGAGCGATGGCACGCCGACAGCACCTACTTCGCCGACGAGCTGACCGTCTGCCTGCTGAACGCTGTCGAGGTCCCGCCCAGTGGTGGGGACACCATGTTCGCCGACCAGGTCCGGGCCCACGATGGCCTCTCCGACCGGATGAAGGACCTCCTGGCTGGCCTCCGGGCCGTCCACTCGGGGGCGGCCTTCGCCCGGATCATGGGGGCCGACCCGGCCGACGCCCCGCGCCGTGTACACGACGTGGTCCGGATCCACCCCCGCTCGGGAAGGCGATTCCTGTACGTGAACGCCGCCTACGTGGACCGGTTCGAGGGCATGACCGTCGAGGAGGGACGGGGACTCCTCCGGACCCTTTTCGACTACGCCACCACGCCCGACCTCGTCTACCGGCACCGGTGGGCGGCCGGCGACGTCCTCATCTGGGACAACCGGACGTGCCAGCACTACGCCGTCCACGACTACGGGTCGGCGAGGCGGGAGCTCTGGCGGGTCTCGGCCCTCGACGACGGCAGCGGCACGGCCGCCGCCCCCCGACCAGCCTGAAGGCCGACCGGGCGATCTGATGACCACCGACCGAACGCCCCGGGTCAACCTCCCGGCGACCGCGGAGATCGACCCAGAGTTGATCCGGCACCTGCCCCGGGGCGCCGACGGCGAGGTCCCCAACGTCTTCAAGGGCATGGTGGCCCACCCGTGGCTGTTCCGAAAGTGGGCGCCGTTCGCCTCCCACCTGCTCGACCGGTCGACGCTGGAGGCCCGGGCCCGCGAACTGGCCATCCTCTGCACGGCCGGCTTTGAGAACAGCGACTACGAGCTGTACCACCACCGGGAGATCGGCTCGGCGGTCGGCCTACGGCATGACGAGGTCGAGGCGGCCATCGCCGGCGACCCGACCCCCTTCAGGGGGGCCGAGCGGTCGGTGGTGGCAGCGGCCCTCGAGTTGGCCCGGGACGGCGACGTTGGCGACGACACGTGGGAGGACCTGTCCCGCCACCTCCGCCGAGAGCAGGTCCACGACCTGATCTTCACCGTGGCCAACTACCGCGGCATCGCCCTGTTCGTCCGGACGCTCCGGATCCCCACCGATGGCTGATCGGATCCCGGAGCAGACCGAGGCCATCGTGGTTGGGCCCGACGGTCCCTCGCGTTCGACCGTTCCGCTCCACGAAGTCCGTCCCGGTCACCTGGAGATCGAGACGGTGGCCGGCGGACTCAACCGGGGCGACGTGTACGCCCTGGCAGGCGCCTACCGGGTAGGCCGCTCGCTGTCCGAACCGGACCGGTCGTCCCGGCCGACGGTGGCCGGCGGCGAGGTGTCCGGGCGGGTGACGGCGGTGGGCAAGGGCGTCGATGGCTGGAAGGTCGGCGACCGGGCCATGGCCTTCACCTACAGCGCCTTCCGTCGGCGACTGGTCGTGTCGGCCGGGCGAGTGCTGCCCGTTCCCGACTCCCTGGACCTGACCACGGCGGCTGCCGTCCCCATCAACTTCGTCACCGTCCACGACGCTCTGGTGACCGCAGGGCGCCTGTCGGCCGGGGAGACGGTGCTGGTCAACGGCGCCTCGTCGGGGATCGGGGTGGCCACCCTGCTACTGGCCCCCCACCTGGGCGCCGGGTCCGTCCTGGCCGTCTCGCGCAGCACCGACAAGCTGGCCCGCCTCACCGACCTGGGCCTCGCCCCGACTGCGGGCATCGTCGGCCCGTCGGACGGCTTCACCGATGAGGTGCTGGCCGTGGCTCCGGACGGCGTGGACGTCACCATCGACGTGGTGGGCGCCGGCACCCTCCGGGCCAGCGTGGACACGGCGGCCCTCGGGGGACGGATCGTGTCGGTCGGCCGGGTCGGAGGGGTCATCGACAAGGTCAACCTCGACGAGCTGGCCAGGAAGCGCCTGACCCTCGTCGGGACCACCTTCCGGACCCGGAGCCAGGAGGAGGCGGCCACGGTTATCCAGTCGGCGGGTCGTGACGTCCTCCCCCTGCTGGCCGACGGCACCGTCGTGCCCATTGTCGACCGGGTGCTGCCCGCCGACGACCTGACCGGGGCCGCCGAGGCCATGACAGCCGACACCCACGTGGGCAAGATCGTCCTGGAGTTCAGTTGGTGACCGGCCCGGCCGGCGTCCTCCGGACACGGGCGGCCGTCGTCCGGGAGCGGAACGGACCGGTCCAGGTCGTCGACGTGGACCTCGGCCCGCCGGGACCCGGCGAGGTCCGGGTGGCCATGGAGGCGTGTGGGATCTGCCACAGCGACGTGCTGGCCATCCACGGCGGCATCCCCGAGCAGCCGCCGTTGATCCTCGGACACGAGACGGTGGGCAGGATCGAGGCCACCGGGCCCGGCGTCGATCTGGTGGTCGGCCAGCGGGTCCTGCTGGCGTGGCGGAACCCGTGCGGTACCTGTCGGCCCTGCCGACGACAGGGACCGGCGTTCTGCCTCCGACCGGTCCACGCGGACACAGCTCCCGTCGACGCCGACGAGGCGGTCCTGGCCCGGGCGTTCGGCATCGGCGGCATGGCAAGTCACGCCCTGGTCCACGTCGGCCAGTGCGTCCCCGTCGGCGACGACCTGGATCCCGTCCCGACCAGCATCGTCGGGTGCGGTGTGATGACCGGCTACGGATCGGTCGTCCGAACGGCCGCCGTGGAGACCGGTGACCACGTGGCGGTGTTCGGCTGCGGCGGGGTGGGAACAGCTGCCGTGGTAGCCGCCTCCAGGGCGGGGGCAGCCACCGTGGTGGCCATCGATCCCGACCCCGACCAGCGGGCCCTGGCCGGACGGCTGGGCGCCGACCTCTGCCTGGACCCCGACGACGACGTCGCTACCACCATCCGGAGGGCCACCGACGGGGAGGGGCTGGACGTGGCCATCGAGGCGGCAGGCCACCACGACGTGCTGGCCCTGGCCTTCCGCTGCCTGGGCGTCGGGGGGACGGTGGTCCAGGTCGGTTCGCCCCGACCGGTCGACCACCTGCCCATCGCCCTACCCCAGCTGTTTCTCAAGCGGGCCACCATCACGGCATCGATCTACGGGGATACCGAGCCCCGGGTCGGCGTGCCCGAACTGCTCGACCTCTATCGGAGCGGTGAGCTGCCGTTAGACGAGTTCGTCGGCGGGACCATCGGCCTATCCGAGGTACCCGCCTGGTTCGCCGCCCCGACGTCCGGGCGCCGGACCGTGGTGGTCCCCGACTGACCAGGAGGCACTACCGCAGGCCGGGCGGCGGGGGCCAGCTCAGGGAAGGGTGACCGCAGTCAGGTCCCGCGCCACTACCACGTCACCCGTGTAGCCACCGGACCGGACATCGTCCTCGAAGGCCCGTTCGGCGGCCACCGACCCCGGAGGCGGGATGAGGTGGGTGAGCACCAGTCGGGGAATGCCCAGGCCCTGGGCCTGGCGGCCGATGGCCACCGTGTCGGCGTGGTAGTCGAGGATGAACCGACGGCGTTCCGGGAGGCTGCGGATCTCGGAGAACCGCATGGCCTCGTAGACCAGCACATCGGCTCCGGTGGCCAGTTCGGCCACCTCGTCACACACCAGGGTGTCGCCGGAGACGACCACGACGCCATCCGGGGTCTCGATCCGGTAGCCGACCGCCGGGTGCACCGGCTCGTGGCGCACCTGGCCGGCGAGCACCCGAACGCCGTCAGCACGCCAGACCTCTGTCGGAACACCCGGGTAGGGGAACGGGACTGGCTCCACCAAGGGGCCGTCCCGGCGCCCGGAGTGGGATGCCCTTACCGCCAAGTCGTCGGCCCAACGGTCGGCCAGGCCGTCCACGAAGGGGATGCAGGGTCCGTCGGGCGCCACGACCGGAAGCGTGGGGAGGTTCCTCTCCCGGTCCATCACCCATCGGGTGAGGAGCACGTCGTCCAGGCCGACGAGGTGGTCGGAATGGTGGTGCGTGAGGAAGACCGCGTCGAGTCGCCCGGGATCGGATCCGGCACCCAGCAGGCGCATCACCGTGGACCTCCCCGCGTCGATCAGCAGGTCCAGTGACCGGCCATCTGACCGATGGGTGACGAGCACCCCGGGCCCGGCGCGATCCGGCGTGGGGATCGGCGTACCCGTTCCCGTGATGGTGACCGTGGTGGTCACAGACCGGCCCGCCATCGGGTTCGAGCAGCCCGGACGGTCACGATGACGGCTCGACCGGTTCCACCTGGACCAGGGTGTCGTGGAAGGCCGCCGAGCCGATGTTGCGACCCGGACGGGGGTTGGTCAGGACGTTGGCCCCACGACCATCCGATGTCGTGGTCGACCACCACCCGAACGGCATGGTCACCAGCCCGGGCTGTACCCGGTCGACCACCGCAGCCCGCAGCTCTACCGATCCACGGTCGTTGAAGACTCGGACCCTGTCGCCGTCGGCGATGCCACGGGGGTCGGCGTCGTCCGGGTGGACGTCCAGCCTGGGCTCCCCTTCGGCCGGGAGGTGGTCTGCGAACCCGCCGTAGTGGCTGTTCAGGAACCTGACGTGCTGCTTGCGGGTCAGCAGGCCCAGGGGGTACCGGGCCACCAGTCGGGCGTCGCCGTCGGGTGTCTCGTCTCCGGGCCGGTACTCCAGTGGGCCCAGGGCTAGGCGGCCGTCGGCCGTCGCGGTGGCCCCGTCCATGGGCGGGATGAAGCCGTCGGGGACGTTCAGGCGGACCCACCCCTCGGCCTCCAGGCGCTCCAGGTCGATGCCGTCCAGCCATGGGTGGTCCGAGTCCAGCAGCTGGCGGACCATGGTCTCGTCGTCGTCCGCAAGGCCCGGCGCGTCGAGGCCCATGGCGACGGCCAGCCGGCGGAACACCTCGGTGTTGGGCAGCGCCTCGCCCACAGGAGCGATGGCCGGTCGGTTCAACGACAGGTACATGTGGCCCCAGGCGTTCATCAGGTCCAGGTGCTCCACCTGGGTGGTGGCCGGGAGCACCAGGTCGGCATGGCGGGCCGTGTCGGTCATCGCCTGCTCCATGACCACCGTGAACAGGTCGTCGCGGGCCAGCCCTGCCAGCACCGGATTCTGGTCCGGGGTGATGGTCGCCGGGTTGCAGTTGTGGACGATCAGGACCGTGATCGGCGGATCCAGGTCCGGATCGGTCAGCACCTCGCCCAGCGCGGCCATGTTGACCACCCGCGGCCGTACCGTCCCGGTCCGCCGTGGCACCGGGTCGACCAGCACCTGGTCGAAGTACTGCTGGGTGGAGCGGCAGAGACCGCCGCCCCTCTCCCTCCAGGCACCTGTGACGGCGGGCAGCATGGCCAGCGCCCGGTGGGCCTCCTGGCCGTGCTGCCGGTGCTCGAGGCCGACGAGGACCCGGACGGCCGCTGGCCGCCGGGTGGCGAAGGTGGTGGCCAGCCACTCGATGGTGGCCACGTCGATTCCGGTGGTGGCGGCCGTGGCGTCCAGGTCGACCCGTCGGGCATCGGCGAGGAGCTCGTCGGAACCCGTGGTGTGGTCGTCCAGGAACGCCCGGTCCACCAGGCCGTCCCGGTCGATGACGTGGAGCATGCCGAGGACCAGGGCCACGTCTGTCCCCGGCCGCAGCTGCACGTGGTGGTCGACCCGCTCCGCAGTCGTGGTCCTGACGGGGTCCACCACCACAACCACGGCGCCGTCGGCCCTGGCCGCCTCGATCGTGGGCCACAGGTGCCGGTTGGTGACCAGGGTGTTGGTGCCCCACAACAGGATCGTCCGGGAGTGCCGGAGGTCCTCGGGGTCCATGCCCAGTGGGAGCCCGTGCACGTCGGCCGCCCCCAGCCATGCCGTCACCCCACACAGGTGGCGGTGCACGCGGGTGGCGCCCAGGGCATCGAAGAAGCGCTGGGACATGACCCCCATCTGGATCAGGCCCTGGGTGCCGGCGAAGGAGTAGGGGAGCACGGTCTCAGGCCCATGGCGGTCGATGGCCGCTGTCAACCGGGAGGCCACCTCCGCGATCGCATCGTCCCATGACACCGGCTCGAACCGGGGCTCGCCCCCGCGCGGTCCCGGCACCCGACGCAGGGGTCGCAGGATCCGGTCGGGGTGGTACACCCGGTCGAGGTACCTGTTCACCTTCGGGCACAGCTCGCCGGCGGTGAACGGATGGTCGACCGCTCCACGGAGTCGGACGGCCCGCCCCCCCTCGACCGTCACCTCCCAGGCACAGGTGTCCGGACAGTCGTGGTGGCAGGCGCCCCTCACGATGGTGGTCCCGGTCTGCGCCGCAGCGGCATCGGCCATGCCCGAGCCTTTCAGAGCCGGAGGGCGTCAGCCACGACGGCGGTCGGCGATCCGCCGGGCCGGTGTGGCAGGCTCGCAGCCATGAGCCTGCCCGTACGCACATCCTGCTCCCACGACCCCTGCGGAGGACCTGGTCCCGGGATCTGTACGCGATGACGACCGATGGCCCACTCGGTGGCCGGCTGGCCGGGAAGGTGGCCTTCATAACCGGCGCCGCATCGGGGATCGGCCGGGAGAGCGCCATTCTCTTCGCCGCCGAGGGCGCCCGGGTGGCAGCGGTTGACCTGGACGCCGACGGGACGGTGCAGGTCGTGGGAGAGATCGCCGACGCCGGTGGCGAGGCCATCGCACTCACCGCCGACGTGGCCGTCGAGGCTGAGGTGGCTAGGGCGATCGCCGACACCGAGGAGGCGTTCGGTCGTCTCGACGTCCTGTTCAACAACGCCGGAATCATGCATCCGGGGGACGGCGACGCCCAGACCACCGAGGAGGCGGTCTGGGACCTGACCATGGCTGTAAACCTCAAGGGCGTCTGGTTCGGCTGCCGCCACGGCATTCCGGCACTGCGTCGTTCCGGCGGGGGCAGCGTCATCAACACGGCCAGCTTCGTGGCCCTCGTGGGGGCGGCCACCCCCCAGCTGGCCTACACGGCATCCAAGGGCGGCGTACTGGCCATGACGCGGGAACTGGCCGTGATCCACGCCCGGGAGGGCATCCGGGTCAACGCCCTGTGCCCGGGACCGCTCCGCACAGAGCTCCTGATGTCGTTCCTGGACACCGAGGAGAAGCGACAGCGGCGCCTGGTACACGTGCCGATGGGCCGATTCGGGGAGGCCGGTGAGATAGCGCGTGCCGCCCTCTGGCTAGCCTCGGACGAGTCCTCCTACGTGACCGGGACCGACTTCTCGGTGGACGGCGGCCTGACCGCCGCCTACGTGACCCCCGAGTAGACCCGATGGGGGGCGCTGTCCCCGTGGACGGGGCGTGGCCCAGCGCCGCAGGTCCGCCGGCGGCTCAACCGGCTGTCGGCAGGTCCAGGAGGAGTGCCTGGAGCAGGAGGGTCTCGTTGGGGTTGCGGACCAGCTCGCCGGTGGCTCCGGTGATGCGGGCCGTGGCGTCCATGGCGGAGTCCACCGGCTGGCCAGCCTCGCTGGCCGCCCGAGCCGTGTCCCGGTAGACGCGGCTGATGGTGGCCAGCCCGAACCGGAGCTCGTCGTCACGCAGGCGACGCACCTCGCGTCGCTGACGGTCCACCAACTCGCGCCTGCCCGACCCCCGGGTTCCGAACGCCTCCTCGCGTTCGGCCAGCGCCTCCAGCTCGACCTCGTGGCGGGCCACCAGGGGGGCCTGGGCGTCATCGATCATGGCCCGGAGCTCCTCGACCAGTACGGCCACCGCCGCCCCGCTGCCGTCCAGGCGGGACGGCACCGAGTGCCAGGCGTTCCGCCGACCGTGCAGGGCCGGATCGTCGACCAGCAGGCGGGCCCGGCTCAGACTCCCCGCCGCCGCCTCCGCCAGCACCGCCGCGCGGTCCACGTCGATCCCGTCGGCAACCATGGCGGCGACCACCACGTCGTCGGCCAGCGGCGGGAAGTCCACTCGGAAGCAGCGCGATGCAATGGTCACGTGCTCTGCGGGAACCTCCTCCGCCAACAGCACGAAGGTCGTCGTGGCCGGCGGCTCCTCGATGGTCTTGAGAAGGCTGGCCGCCGCCTCGGGCTCTGCCGTGTCAAAGCGATCCACCACGATCACCTTGCGGTCGGCCTCGACCGGCGACCGCCAACCCTCGACCGTGATCCTCTCGGTATCGGCCACCAGGAGGGCGCGACCGTCGGGCTCCACGTGAACGAGGTCGGGATGCTGGCCGGCGACGGCCAGCCGGCGGTGTCGCGTGGCTGCCTCGGGCTCCGGACCGTCGGCCGATTCGCTCCCGGCGAAGAGCGCTCCGGCGAAGGCCCGGGCTGCCTCTTCCCTGCCGGCACCGGGTGGGCCCACGAACAGGAAGGCGTGGACCGGAGCGACCACGGAGGCCCGCAGGAGCGAGATCGCGGCGGCCTGTCCGACGACCGTCGCCCAGAGGGCGTCGTCGTTCATCGGGGACCGGTCATCGGGAGCCAGTCACCGTGGACCCGTCATCCCAATCGCTCCTCGACGGCGGCGGCCACCCTGGCGGCCACCTCGTCTACAGGGCCGTTGCCGTCCACTACGAGCCACCTGTCGGGATCGGCGGCGGCCATCTCCCGATAGGCGGCCACCACCGTTGCCTGGAGGCCGTCGCCGGCCTGCTCGATCCGGTCCAGGTCGTCGCCCAGGCGTCGACCCGCCACCGGCGCGTCCACCAGGATCAGGACGACCAGGTCGGGCTGCAGGTCGTCGGTGGCGAAGCGGTTCACCTCGGCGACCGCCTCGGCTCCCAGCCCGCGGCCGTAGCCCTGATAGGCGACCGATGACGCCACGTACCGGTCAGACACCACGTCCCGGCCGGCGGCCAGCGCCGGTCCCACCACCTCGGCCACGTGCTGGGCCCTCGCTGCGGCCATCAGCAGGGCCTCGGCCCGGTCCACCGGAGAATCACCGGAGGGGTCCAGGACCAGGGCCCGGATACGCTCCCCGAGCGGCGTCCCGCCCGGCTCCCGGGTGAACACCGCCCCCAGCCGCTCTGCCAGCAACCGGGCCTGCGTGCTCTTGCCCGTGCCGTCTGCTCCCTCCACGGCGATGAAGCGTCCGGTCACGGCGCCTGCTCCCGGTCCGGGTCAGACGATCGGTAGCCGAGCTCACCGGCCCGCAGCGAGGCGATGGCCACCGCCCCGGAGGCAAGGATGATCAGGGATGCCAACCACAGCGTGAGACGCACCCCCGGCACGTCCACCGCCACCCCGAACACCTCCACGTGACGATCCCACAGCGCGCTGGAAAGCCGGTCCAGCAGGTCCTCCATCAGGGGTCCGACCACCAGGGCCAGCAGGATGCAGGCCCGGACCAGCACGTAGAACGTGGAGAAGATCCGGCCCCGCAACTGGTCGTCGACGTTCTCGTGGAGCAGGGTGAAGCCGAGCACGTAGACCGACCCGGCACAGATCCCGATGCCGAACACCATCGTCGTGGAGAGGTGGACCTGGCCAATGGACGCGGCCAGGGCCAGGAACACACCGGCACCCACCAACGACCAGGTGAACGTCCGCGCCTTGTCGAGCCGTCGCTGGAGCCACGAGACGAGCGCCACGCCGCCCGCCACTCCGAGCCCCAGGGCGGTGATCAGCACCCCGAGACCCGACCTGCCCGCACCCAGCACCTCGTCGGCATAGATAGCGCCCAGGGGAACCAGCATGCCGCCTCCGATGAGCCCGGTGGCCATGCCCATGTTGACGGTGCGCACCACCGGGTTGACGAAGACGAAGCGCCAGCCCTCGCGCAGTTCATCGATCGGGTGGGCCAGGACGGCCCGGCGGCCCTTCGCCAGGTCACGTTCGACCCTGGGGCGCTTCGGGAGGTCGAGGGTGAAGATCAGGTAGCCGGTCACGAGGAATGACAGGGCGTTTGCGTAGAACGCCAGCCCCATGTCGTCGAGGCGCACGTTGTCGGCCCACGACGAGTCGAACAGGGCCGTCGACAACCGTCCGAAGAGGGCCATCAGCCCGGCACCCAGCGGGAAGGTCCCGTAGGCGGCTACCAACGACAACGAGTTGGCGGAGGCCAGCGACTCGACGGGGACCACGTGTGGCACCGATGCCTCCTTTGCCGGGCCCCACAGCATGGTGAACGCCTCCAGGAGCAGCGAGGCGAGGAACAGCCCGAACAGGGTGTCGACGAACGGGAGGGCCAGCATGACCATGGCCCTGCCCATGTCGCAGGTCACCATCGTCTTCTTGCGGTCCCATCGGTCCACGAACACGCCTGCCACCGGCCCGAAGAAGAAGCCGGGCACGATTCGGGCGGCCAGCACCAGGCTCAGGGCGGCACCCTCGTTCCCGGAGCCGAGCCGGATGGCGAGGATGGAGATGGCCAGCAGGCCCAACCAGTCACCGGTGGCCGAGACCACCTGGGCCAGCCAGAGGCGGTAGAAGGCCGGGGTGCTGAACAGCCGGGACCGCAGAACCGAGGGACGTCCGAGGATCCGGAACGGCGTGAACTCGTCGCCGGGAACCGGATCCTCCCGACTGTCGGCCGAGTCTCGTCCGGTCGATCCGCTCACCCCGCCACTCTACGGGAGGGCGGCACCCGCCCCGATGGCGGCACCCGCCACCCCCACCAAGGGCACCACCCCCAAAATTACCGACGCTTCCGGGCTGGCCCCTTCATCCGCCGCTCGGCCAGCAACTCGGCGGCCCGCTCGTCGGTCAGCTCCTCGACCGAGTCCCCCCGCTTCAAGGACGCGTTGTGTTCACCGTCGGTCACGTACGGACCCCAGTTGCCGTCCTTGAGGATCATCGTGCGGCCCGATGCCGGATCCACCCCAAGTTCCCGGAGCGGTGGCCTCGCCACCGTCCTGCCACGACGCTTGGGCTGGGCCAGGACGGCCAGGCAGCCGTCGAGGGTGATGGTGAGCAGCTGCTCCTCGGACTCCAGGCTGCGGCTGTCGGAGCCCTTCCTGAGGTACGGCCCGAAGCGCCCGTTCTGCACTGTTATCTCCATGCCGTCGGTCGGATCCACCCCGACCACCCGCGGAAGGCTGAGGAGCTGCATGGCATCCTCGAAGGTGATCCGCTCCAGGGTCATCGTCTGGAAGAGCGAGGCCGTCCTCGGGCGGGGCGCCTCGTCGGCGTCGGCCTGCCGATCCAGCTCGTCCAGAAGCGCATCTGCGTCGGCGAAGCTCCCGGCCGCCTCGAACAGCACGTCCAGGTTGGCCAGTCGGGCGTCGGAGCCCTCACCGTCGCGAACCTCGGCCAGGAATCCCGACGCCAGCAACGCTCCACGAAGCACCTCGTCGGGCGCGACGTCCGACCCGACCGCCAGGTCGTCGGCCAACTCCACGAAGGCCCGCACGCCGGCCAACGGCCTTCCGGTGATCCCGAGCTCGTCGGCCCGGCGAAGGGCGTCCAGAGGCGCCGCCCCGTCCTCCACCGCGACGGCCAGACGTTCGACGGCCCCCTTGCCGATTCCCCGCTTGGGGACATTCAACACCTGCTTCGCTGCCGCCCAGTCGAGTCGCCCGGCCGCCAGGCGGAGGTACGCCAGCGCCACCTTGACCTCCCTGCGGTTCCGCGGGACCGACATGAGCCGACCCTCGGGGGACCCGGGCTTCGGACGGTCGGGGAGCCTGCCCAGCGACACGTAGGGCCCGAACCGACCCGAGCGGGCTATGACCACCAGGCCGGTCTCCGGATCGGTCCCCAACTCCCGATCGGTCGGCGTGTCCAGGTACCCGAGGGCCCGGGCGACCGACAGCTCGTCGAGCGGCACGTCATCAGGGATCGAGGCGGTGTCCTCCCCCACCTGTACGTACGGTCCGAACTTTCCGAAACGGGCCACCACGAGCTCACCGTCGTCCGTGACACCGAGCTCTACCGTGCTGACCCCGCGGGGGTCGATGTCGCCCAGCCGGGTCGTGACCTTGGCATGCAGGCCGATGTCGTCCTCGGACCCGAAGTAGAAGGCTTCGAGCCACGGCACGCGCTCCGCTCGGCCGTTGGCTATCTGGTCGAGGTCCTCCTCCATGGCGGCGGTGAAGTCGTAGTCCACGAGTCGGGGGAAGTGGAGCTCGAGCAGGGTGGTCACGGCGAAGGCACTGAGCGTCGGCACGAGCGCCGAGCCCTTCTTGAAGACGTAGTTGCGCTGGATGGTCTCCATGATCGAGGCGTACGTCGATGGCCGACCCACCCCGAACTCCTCCATCCGCTTGACCAGCGAGGCCTCGGTGAAGCGGGCCGGCGGCTGGGTCGTGTGGCCGTCCGGTAGCACCTCGGCCACGTCGACCGTCGCCCCCACCTGTAGCGCCGGAAGCACCCTCTCGTCGTCGCCCTCCTCCGGATCGTCGACGTCCTCCCGGTAGACCCGGCGGAACCCGTGATGGCTGATCACCGTGCCGCTGGCCGAAAAGGTGACCGCCCCCCCGACGCCGGCACCCTCTGGGCCCACCGGACCGGCGAGGGTGACCCGGACCGTCTCTCCCACGACGTCGGTCATCTGGGATGCCACGGTGCGCTGCCAGATCATCTCGTAGACCCGGGCCTCGCTGGTTGGCACCTCGCCGGCCACATCGTCGGGATGGCGGAACCGGTCGCCGGCCGGCCGGATCGCCTCGTGGGCCTCCTGGGCGTTGCGCACCTTGTTGGCATACGTCCGTGGGGTGTCCGGGAGGTGGTCGGCACCGAACCGTTCACGGGCCACGGCCCGGGCGGCTGACACGGCCGTGTCCGACAGCGTGGTGCTGTCGGTCCGCATGTAGGTGATATAGCCCTTCTGGTAGAGACCCTGGGCGGCGTGCATGGCCAGCGAGGACGACATCCGCAATTTGCGGCCCGCCTCCTGCTGGAAGGTCGAGGTGGTGAAGGGTGCGGCAGGCCGTCGTCGATAGGGCTTCGGCTCGACCCCCGCCACCGTCAGACGGCGCCCGACCAGGCCGGCGGTGAGAGCGCCCGCCGCGGCCTCGTCCAGCACCAGCATGTCGTCGCGGGTGGGTCGGCCGTCATCGCCGAAGTCCCGACCCGACGCCACCCGCGTGCCGTCGACGGCGACAAGACGGGTGGTGAACGACCCGGCGTCAGCGGTCGTGACCGTCGCCGTCAGGTCCCAGTAGCCGGCAGCCAGGAACGCCATCCGCTCCCGCTCCCGCTCCACCACGATCCGGGTGGCCACGCTCTGCACCCGACCGGCTGACAGGCCCTTGCCGATCATGCGCCACAGGACCGGGGACAGTTCGTAGCCGTAGAGCCGGTCGAGAATCCGTCGGGTCTCCTGGGCGTCAACGAGGTTGCGGTCCACCTCACGGGTGTGGGAGAGGGCCTCGGTGATGGCCGTCAGGGTGATCTCGTGGAAGACCATCCTCTTCACCGGCACCGTCGGCTTCAGGAGCTCCAGCAGGTGCCAGGCGATGGCCTCCCCCTCCCGGTCCTCATCCGTGGCCAGGTACAGCTCGTCGGCCTCCTTCAGGAGGCGGCGCAGCCGGGCGATCTGCTCCTTCTTGTCGCTGTTCACCACGTAGTACGGCGCGAAGCCGTTGTCGATGTCGATGCCCAACTTGGCCCACGGAGCGCCCCGCTGGCCCTCGGGTACATCGGAGGCCCGCTGAGGGAGGTCGCGGACGTGGCCGATCGATGACTCCACGACGAATCCGTCGCCCAGATAGCCGGCGATGGTCTTGGCCTTGGCAGGAGACTCGACGATGACGAGGGCCCTGGTCATGCCAGCGGCTCCTGACCGGTTGCGTCGACCGTCGCCGTGCCCCCACCGTCGCCCTCGGCGACCACGGGCCGGGCTCCCAGAAGGATCATCACGCCGACCACCGCCGCCACGATGGAGGCTCCCAGGATGCCCACCTTTGCCTCGTCCTGGAGGGCGACGGCATCGAAGGCCAGGCCGGTGACGAACAGCGAGACGGTGAACCCGATGCCGGCGATGGCCGAGATGCCGACGAGGTGCCGACGGGTCGTCCCGGCCGGTAAGACGGCCAGACCGAGGCGCAGCGCCAGAAAGCTGAAGGACGACACCCCGACAACCTTGCCGAGCACCAGGCCGAAGGCGACGCCCAGGGTGATGCCCGAGGTCATGGCATT
>ERZ651768.1887-NODE-1887-length-15017-cov-3.247657_pt1 | contig 15017 bp, 11 predicted proteins | sample MGYA00514754_ERZ651768 | MGnify/ENA metagenome assembly ERZ651768
CCGATCACGGCCATGGTCTTGCCCTTGAGGACTTTCAGGTCTGCGTCTTTGTCGTGATATACTTTTGCTGCCATGGTTTTAGATAAATATCATTTGCGGGCCAGGGCCACCTTGCCGGTTCGGGTCAGTTCCTGCACGCCAAAGTTCTCCATCAGCACAAGAAATTTCTCCACCTTGCTCTCGCTGCCGGTGATCTCGATGGTGACACTCGCCGGCTGCACGTCCACGATCTTAGCGCGGAAAATATCGGTCACCTGCATCACCTCGGCGCGGGACCGGGAGTCCACGCCCACCCGCACCAGCACCAGCTCGCGATCGACATACTCGCCGTCACGGAAATCCTGCACCTCGATCGAGTCGACCAACTTGTTCAACTGCTGGACGATCTGATCAAGCGTCGCATCGTCGCCGCGGGTGACGATCGTCATGCGGGACATGCTCGGGTCGTGCGTGGGCGCCACGTTGAGAGAGTCGATGTTGAATCCCCTGCCACTGAACAGTCCCGCGACGCGTGTCAGCACGCCGAACTTGTTCTGGACCAGCACTGAAATGGTGTGTCGCATGGTTGCGTGATCGCTTGGCCAAGCGCTTGGCCAAGGCCAAGCGCAGGAAGCCCGGAAAACCGGGCGGGGAAGCTAGGCCAAGGGGAAAACCGGGTCAATTCGTTTTTCCGAAATCGGCCCCGGCATCAGGTGCTGACCTCCCAGTGGACAGGTGAAAGCCGCTTGGCATAAGCGCCCTGCACGCGGCGAAGGGTCGTCCGGGTTTGCGACTGGGTTTCCGCCTCGGCCTTCAGCACCCCCATCCGGCGGAGCAACTGCTCGTTGCTCTCGCGGTTCATCTCCATGATCTCGGAGACCGCCTGCTTGACCGGCTCGGCGGCGGCGTGGCGTGATATCTCGCCCTCGGGGATAGGCTCAAGTTCCTCGATCTGTTGCCGGATCAGCTTCTTTTCATCCTGAACCTGCTCCACCCGGGAGAACTCGCCCTTGGCGACCGCCTGGTGTTCCACGCGGGAAAGCTGCTTCAGTGAGTCAAGCAACCCCAGTAATTGCCGCCGTTGGTTCATGGGGCGCATCACCTAGCCGGAAAGGTCCAGCGTGCCGACCTCGCCGGAGGGCTCGGGCTGCTGTTCGGCGGCCACGCCCTTGATTTCCCGTTGCACCATCTCGTCCCAGGCGTTCCGGATGATCGTCACACGATCGTAGATTTCGTCGATGGGCGCCTGCGTTTTCTCCATGTTGGCCTCCTGCAGCCGGCGGTCAAAATAATCGTAAAGCCCGCTCATGGTCTCCCCGAACTCGGTGGCCTTTTCCACGTCAAGACAGGAGCGCAATTCACGGATGATGGCCTGGGCTTTCTGCAGATTCTCGTTGATAATCTGGTGGTACGCAACGGGATCCTTGATGCTGAATCCGCCCCGGGCATTGTTCAGGAAACGAAGGATGCCGTCATAAAGCATGAGCACCAAATCCGCCGGGGAGGAGGTGTTGACCGAGGTGCTCTTGTAGGCGCTCGCCTTGGCGTAGGGATTCGCAGGCTCAGTGCTCCTGGATTTGGCGTAGGGATTCATAAAAGCAAGCGGAGTTTGTCGCGGGAATCAGCGGTGCTCCACCCGGCCGCTGGCAAGGCGCTTGGCGATGTAGTCCATTGCCTTGTCGGGATCGTAGCCACCGGCTGCCTCCTGCCGGAGGATTGCCGCCTTGCGCGCCGCAAACTCCGACTCGACCTGCTTTTGTGCGTCCTCGGCCTTGTTGGTTTCAAGGTCCAGTTTGTCCTTGGCAACCAAGCCCTTGGCCTTGGCCTGCTTTGCCCCGGCCGCCGGCCGGCTCGCGTCGGTCGGCTGAGTCCGGGAGGGATGGTTTATTCTGTCTATGGCTGACATGTTGATGATGCGTTTGTTCTGTTATCGTCTGGAAAACAACCTCTTAAAAAATCCTCCCTGTGCCCTCAGCCTCGGCCTGTCCGCTTCAATGCCGGCAAAGGTGCCGCCGGAAGACAGGCGGCTCATCGTGGTGACGACCGCTTCGGCCGTGTATTGCCCAAAACGGCGCGGGGAATTGAGCAGCCCGAGTTCCATGTCCAGTTCCGGGTCGGACAAGCCGTTCTTTATGGCATTCCGCCTGGCTGAATTGATCACTGACTTTTGTCCTGCATTAAACACGTCGTCGATTTCCCAAACAACGCTGCCATTGTTGCTTTCCGGGCTCAGATGCACAAGCCCCATTCTCCAGCCGATGTTCAGCGGGGGATAAGGCTGATAAACGGTTAGGTGACTGAACAAGACGCCCTGGCAATCGTATTCGCGTGTTATCTGCTCGATGAAATCAATGGGCAACTCGTCGATCATCCGCCAAGCGGGCCGCCCGGTCAACTGCTCCATCCTGGACACCGGCACAAAGACGACCTCAAACAATCCTGACTTGGCGATCTCGGCCTGCATAAATTTCTGGAGTATCTGCCGGCCGGACTGATGCTCGACCGTGTTCATCGCAGAAGTCAACGGCAACAGGGCCACACGCCGCATGTCGACCGGCATGACCCCGTTGGCCAGGTTGTAGTTGGCCGGCTTGTGGAACGGGCCTATGACGATTCCCGGGTTCTTGATCGAAGCCGTCTTGCATCCGGCCAAGCCCACAGCCAGTGTCAGCATCAATGCCGCTTGGCCAAGCGCTTGGCTGACGCCCGCGACTTCCCGTACCTGTTTCAATATCATTCTCATCGCTGTTCGTCCTACCCTCCGAATCGTTGCATCAAAAACTGCATCTCCTGGTTGCTCTTGGATTGCGCCTGTTCCATCTCGACAAAGCTGCGGGTCAACTGCTCCTTGGTGAATTGCACCCGCTTCTCGAGCTCAACAATGTTCTTGTTGATGCGATCGATCTCCTTGGTGTAATTGTCCCGGTGATCCACGAGCGCGCCTTCCGTCCCGTAGACATCCCCCAACAGCAGCGCCGTGTAGTCTTCCATCACCTCGGCCATGCCTTCCTCCGCCTGGTAATCCGCCGTGGCGCCGGCCACACCCGCCTGCGTCTCCTCGGTGGAAAAGAACTTCTCGAGATCCCCCATCTTCTCCCGAAGGATGGCGTCGAGGGTGTTCTCGTCAGTCAGCGATATCTGGTTGTCGTACCCGTTGCCACTGAACCCCAGATCGCTCAACCGGTCGAAATTGCTACCCGTGCCGGTTGTCTCCCCCATCGTTTTCTGTCTAAGATCCGCTGCAATCTCGCTGACTAGCCGGTCATTGGAGAGCCGGCCAGCCGTCACTTTCCCGTCGGAATCGGTTGTCACCGTGGTATGCATTCCGATCAGCGACTGGGTTTTGCTGATTTGACCGACAAAATCCTTGATCGCCTGTTTGACCTTGGCGATATCGGCGGACACAGTCACCGACAGGGACGGGGGCGCCGCCCCGAGAATGTACTGATCCCCCGTCCCGGCCCCGGTGATATCCACCGCATTGCTCCCCGCTGTTGCATCCGTTGAGGAGGTGTGGAGGGAAATTCGCGAGCCGGACAATGCGCGGACGTAATAGCCCGTCTTGGAGGACACCCCACCCATCAGGGTTGCCGGCGTGTACAATCGCACGATATCGCCGGTGGCCAAGCCGTGGGAATCTGTCGTGGTGATGACATTATTGGAGGTATCGATGGTGTCCACCCGAACCCCTGAGCCAGTGACGTCCCCCGTGACGGACAAGCCGGAGACACCGGAACTGTCCTCCGTGATGGTGTTGGAATGGCTCGTCAGGATGTCCCCGCCATTGAGCGAATAAAGAATGTCATTGCCCCGGCTCAGATAGCCCTGGTCGCCTTCCTCCGTGTCCGTGACGGCACTGTCCCAATACCCGGTCAGGGACGTGCTCGAGGCCGCGGCTGCGGCCGTCAAGGTGAGCTTGCCTCCATTTGAAAAGTGAAAAACCTGCCCCGAAAGATACGCCTCCGTCCGGCTCACGGTCGCCTCACCGTTGGCAAGGTCGTGGGATAATGAACCGGTCAATGTCGTCGCACTAGAGGCTGGATTTGTAGTAAGATTAAGAATACCGCCGTTGGCGAACCGAATTCTATCCCCAATGGCAAAATCATAAGAATTTGAACCGACGGTGATGTTCTGCACAAGGTATCCAACCTCGTCATCGGCCACTGCCCCACCTGACAAAGTCCCCGTAAGCGTTGTGGCATTCTGCGCCGCATTGGCTGATAATGTGAATGTGGCTCCGTTGCCAAATCGAAACACATCGCCGCTGCTCAAAGCCGCCCCAAGCGAGTCCACCGTCAGTTCAGTTGCCCCATTGGAATACCCCGAAGAGTAATTGATTTGCGCCGACTTGGCGGTTGCCGAGGCAGCAGCAGTCAAACTTACGGTCGAGGAAATGCTGAATGTGCCAGCCTCAAATCCGGTTTCATCATTCGTTAATGAAGCATCGGCAAGAGTACCGTAAAGTGTCGTAACACCTGAATTAGCATTGGCACTTACTGTAAAAACAGCTCCGTTATCAAAGTAAATTTTGTCACTCGAACTAAATGCTGCGCTTGTGGCATCCACTGTAATGCCACTGGAGGTATAATCCCCAATGGCATATCCGGCCGAATTATTTACGCTGACTGAATTGCTGGCAGATTTAGAGCCATTGGAAGTTATTGGCTCGGAAACCAACTTGATGGCCTGTAAGAAATTACCCTGCACATCCTCGAGGCTGATCCCGACGTCGCCCGTCGTGTTGTTGCTCATCAAAAACCGGTCGTTCACTCCATCGTAACTGGCCACCACCCCGCCACCAGACTGTGTGATGCCTGCCAGGATCGCCCCCACCGCGTCGGTGCTGGACCAAGTGACCGTTTCCCCGTTGACCCGAAAGCTGCCCGAGCTGCCGACAAGCGTGGTGTTGAAGTTGGCGTCCGACAAGGTTGACGCCTGGCTGATGCCGCCCAGCTTGAAGCTGCTGGTCACCGAACTGGTGCCGTTGTTGTTCAGCCTGGACGCCACCAGGAAATTGCTTGAGTCGTTGGAACTGCCCAGCAACAGGGTCTTGCCCGAGCTGGACGTGAGCGTGATTTTATCCGTTGATGAATTGTAGGAGATCGCCAAGTCCGAGTCGGCCGTCGTCACCTTGGTGAAAATCGTCGTCAACGTGTCAGCGGTTTCCACCGTGATGACCTCGTCGTTGATGGTGAACGTCCCGGTGCTGATCCCTACGCCAAAACCGTTGCTGGCGACAACGGCGCTTGTATCCACCGACTGGCCCGCATCCGCCCCTCCTTTCTGGACTCCTGTGGTGGCCTTCTGGAAAAGCTCAAAATTGTAACTTCCCAGCGCTGCCCCGGCAGACACCGAGGAGGAACCAATTGTGCTATCCGACACGGACGACTTTCGAGATTGATAAAGATCGCTGTCCTTGAGTGTCTTCGACTTGGTCTGAAGCGAAGTCAGCTCATCCTTCAGCAAGCCCAAGATCCGGTTTCTCTCTGAAACCTCGAGTTGCGCACGCCTGGCGCGCCGCTGTGGAGCACGCTCCACATCGACCAACTGGTCCACGACTGATTTCCAGTCGAATCCTGATGCCAAACCTGATAAGGCCAATTCCATAATTACCCTTTAAAACGTACAAAAAACCGGGATCTGACAAGCAACTAATGTGCCTATTCCCCCTCATTTCACCCAAAAGTGGTGATAACTCTTTCTAATTCATTGGCTTGGCCCACGCTCTGATGTCTGTAAAGTCGCGGCGGATTTGTAATGGAGACAGCCCAAAAAACAACCAAATCAAAGCCAACACGCTGGTGGCCAGCCGTCATGATTGTAGGCGGATTCGCCCTTGCTGTGGCTTTGATTTGGTCGAGCGCCTCCGAGGATCAGGCAAATCGGGTGCTCGCAATCCTCAGCGCCACCGCGCTTGCATCAATACTGCTGCTGACGTGGATGCTCTTTTTCTCCCGCTTGGCCAAGCGCACCCGGTTGATCATTTTCGGCGGCTTGGTTGGCGTGGCCGTCCTGTTTTCCGCCTGCTTCCGCTTCAGCCAGTTCAGCGGAAACATGATGCCCCTCTTCGAGTGGCGCTGGGCCAAGCGCACCCTGCCCACGGCCGAAAGCCAAGCGCCCAAGCCAGGCGCCGAGCCAGCCGCTCATCCCTTGGCCAAGCTGTCGTTTCCGCAGTTCCTCGGGCCAAGTCGTGACTGCAAAGTGCCCGGCCCCGGCCTGGCAACCGACTGGACCACGCAGCCACCCGAGACACTTTGGCGGCAGCCGATCGGTCCGGCTTGGTCCGGTTTCGCAGTTGCAGGTCATCGTGCGGTCACACAGGAGCAACGCGACGAAAACGAAGCAGTTGTCTGCTACAACGTGCAAACTGGCTCCGTGCTTTGGCTGCATACCGATTCCGGACAATACAAGACCGCCATCGCCGGCGAAGGCCCTCGGGCCACGCCGACGATTCACGACGGAAGAGTTTACACGCTTGGCGCCACCGGCGTGTTCAACTGCCTCGAGTTGGCAACCGGCAAACCGGTTTGGCAGCGCCACATCGCAATCGATGCAGGTCTCGACCTTGACGCCCCTGTCGACCAAAGCGGGCTATCATCTAACCGGAACAAAGCCAAGGAATGGGGCTATGCCAGTTCACCGCTGATTGTGAACGACAAAGTCGTCGTTAGCGCCGGAGGGGAAAACGGGAAGTCACTCTTTGCCTACGACACGGCCGGCGGCGAACCGGTTTGGTCCGGCGGCAACAGTCGCGCCGGCTACAGTTCTGCGCGCTTGGCCAAGCTGCACGGCGAAACGCAGATTCTCATTTTCAACCAGGACGGCTTGGCCGCACACTCGCCAGAAAACGGCTCCGTCGCTTGGAAGTTTGACTGGAGCGCACCCTATCCGCACGTGTCGATGCCCGTCTCCCTGCCGAGCAACAGAGTCCTACTCAGCTTGGGCTACGGCAAAGGCAGCAAACTGCTGCAAGTTGATTTTGATGGCGGTGTTTTTTCGGCGACGGAACTTTGGAAATCGATCCGCATGAAGGCCAAGTTCACGAATCTGGTTTTTCATGATGACCACATCTACGGGCTGGATGACGGCATGTTCGCCTGTATCGATGCCGAGCGCGGCCGCCGCAAATGGAAGGATGGCCGCTACGGCCACGGCCAAATCCTGCTTCGAGGCGGCCACATTCTCGTCATGGCCGAAAATGGCGACGTCGTCCTGCTCGAGGCCAACCCCGAAAAACAGGTCGAGTTGACGAGGTTCGCCGCGCTCGATGGCAAAACATGGAATCCCCCCGCCCTCGTCGGCGACTACCTTCTCGTGCGCAATCACCGCGAGGCTGCCTGCTACAAGCTGCCCCTGGCCAAGCCGGCCAAAATCGCCGCACAATGAAGGAGGGGTACGTGCAGCGAAAAGAGCGCTGGGCGCAAAAGATGTCCGGCAAAGACCGCCCCGCCCGCCCCAACGCCGGCCGGCTCCCCGCCGGGCAGCACGAGGTGAACAATTTTCCGGTGCTCGACCTGGGCGTGCACCCGGAAATCCCGCTCGACAAGTGGTCGCTGAAAATTCACGGCGAAGTCGAAAACCCGCTGTTGCTCAACTGGGAACAATTCATGGTTCTGCCGCAGTTCCGCGACGTGAGCGACTTTCACTGTGTCACGACCTGGAGCCAGTTTGACATGGAGTTTGAAGGCGTCTCCTTTTTCACTCTGGCCGAACTCGTCAAGCCCAGGCCAAGCGCCACTCATTTATTTTTCATCGGCTACGACGAGTACACCACCAACACTCCGCTCGATGCCTGCATGGATGACGATGTGATGATCGCCCACTCGTGTAACGGTGCACCGTTGACGCTTGAACACGGAGGCCCGGCCCGCATGATTATCCCCAAGCTTTATGCATGGAAGGGTGCCAAGTTCATCAGGGAAATCATCTTCCGCGACCATGACGAACTTGGCTTCTGGGAGCAGCGTGGCTACTCCAACACTGCCGACCCGTTCACGGAAGATCGTTTTGCCTGAGCTTAGTCAAGCGGATCAGGCGGGCTCAAGAACGAGCGGCGCGGGAAGAACCATGGCATCGATTTCGGCAGCCAAGGTGTCCAGTTGGCTCAGGAAACTGTCCTGGCCCTTGGCCACCAGATTGTCGACTTGCTCCCTGTAATACTCGATGCCATTCAGCAGGTTGAGTTTGTAACCCTCGAAGTACTCGTGTGTCTGGTTCGACAATTTCAAGCGCACGCGCTCGACCTCCTCGGCCATGTATTCCATGTAAAGCCTGAGCTCGTTGACAAACATATTGGGCCTGTTTTTCCCCTTAAGCAGATCGATGCGCCCGTAAATGTGATCCGCCATTTCGCGCAGGCTTGATATCTTGTCAAAAAATCGGGCGTTGGGCCCAACACATACGTTTAGTTTAGAGGTGGTGGGCAGGTTCATCACCTTCAGCGCCGGTGCAGACAGGTCAAAACAGATGCAGGCCCGGTCGGTGGTTTCCTGTACATGCGCCGCCCTCTGCTCTTCGTCCAAGTCGTCCCTCCCGTTTATCTCCTTTATTTTCAGGGTCTGATAGGCTTTGGACGAGCGGCAAATCGGCTTCTTGGTGAACTCAGTGTTGAACTTGAGATACCTGTGTGGGCAGATGCTCCCCGCCTTGCCCTCGGCAATTCGCTCGCGGCGATAGGCTTCGCTTTCCGAGGTTAGTAGATTCCAGAACGGTATCCCAAGAGGCGACGAACGGGTGAGTTTGATTTCTTTTTCGCCCGCTTCACGAACCTTCTCAAGGTGTTCATCGTCGATGCGCACCACCTCGGGAACCAGTAAAAATGGCGAACCCCAACCTGTGGCATCGGCTTCGTAGTATTTGAGAATGGTGTCATGCTCCTCATGGGTCCCCACGCCGCCCTGCACGGTAAATCTATGCGACGGTGGCCCGTCAATCTCGCGGCCCGTCTTTGCAAGGGCGGCCTCATATAACGGGAAAAGCGTCTCGACCAATTCCAGGCGACGCTCTTTGAACTCTTTCAGGATGGGCCCCATGAGCATGCCCTGGGTGGCAAAGGCATGACCGCCACAGTTTAACCCGGATTCAAAACGCCATTCCGACACCCAAATTCCCTTTTTGACAAGGAAGCGACCCTGAATTGCGGCACTGCGATAGTCGCTCACCTTCAGGACGACCTGCTTTTTAATTTCTCCCGACGGGTCCGGGAAAAAGTCAGGATATTTTGCGATGGCACCGTAGAGGCGAGGGTTCATTCCCGCAGAGAAAATGATACTGCTTTGGAGGTCACTCTCGCCGTATCCCTTCAAGCCGTTCAGAGCGTCGGTCTTGTCAGGGTCAAGCATCCGATTGTCAACACGGTCGATGGTACAATCGACCTTGGTCATTACGTTGACGTTGATGCGCCCGGGCTTCATGAGGCGACGCAACTCATCTTGGCGACGTGTTTTTTGCTCCAAGTCGGTTTCAGCCATCATGGCGTTGTACTCAGTCTTGAGTTGTCCCTCGGGCAAAAGAGTGAAGTAGCGGGTGATGTCCTCTTCTGTCTCGAATGGTTGATGACGAAGAATCTCAAACTGGTCGTTTACGAGCAGATTCAACTGGTTGAGATAGGCGGTGATCCTTCTGGCGCGGTGGTCTCCACTGCCGCCTGCGATTTCCTCGTAGTCAAAACCATACTCCCTGCAGTGATACTCACGCACGCGTTCAATCATTTCATCATCACCCAGGCTGAGGACGCTGTGGATGCCGAAACGCGCAACTTTCAGGCATGTATCGATGGTGAAGCCAGTGCCCATCACCGGAATGTGAAAGCGATGAGGGTCTGCGCTAATAACGGAAAAACTCAATTAATCTCCTGTTTTAAAGAATTCGGGTTAATTCAAAAAACAAACCGGAAGCAAGATTGCCCACCTCTCCTTTACAGTCAAGTTCCACGATTTCCTGCTCCTGCGCTGTTCACTAGGCCAGTATGCCGTTGACAATTTTTGGCGTGTCTTCAACGCCGATCAGCCGTTGGTCCAAGCCCTGATAGCGGTAGCTGAAGGTGAACGGATCCAACCCAAGCAGATGCAGGATCGTCGCTTGCAAATCGTGCACGTGTACCGGATCCCTAGCCACGGTGTAGCCCAGTTCATCCGTCTCGCCGTGGGTGATGCCGTGCCGCAACCCGCCGCCGGCCATCCAAATCGTGAAACAGTCCGGATGGTGGTCGCGGCCGAGGAACTTTGAGCCGTTGCGTTTTTCGTTCATCGCGGTGCGGCCGAATTCTCCGCCCCAAACCACGAGTGTCTCGTCGAGCAACCCGCGCTGCTTGAGATCCCGCAACAGCGCGGTGACTGACTTGTCGTTCTCCGCACACTTGACCGGCAGACGCTTGACGAGGTCGTTGCCAGCGGTGGTGCCGTGAAAGTCCCAGCCCCAGTCGAACAACTGCACGAACCGCACTCCCTGCTCCACCAAGCGGCGGGCCAGCAGGCAGTTGTTCGCAAAGGACGCCTTCCCCGGTTGCGCGCCGTACTGCTCAAGCGTGGGTTGCGATTCGCGGCTGATATCCATCACCTCCGGCACGCTGATCTGCATGCGGTACGCCAACTCATACTGGTTGATGCGCGTCAACGTCTCGGGGTCGCCGATCTCACGGTACTCCTGCTCGTTGAGTTTCCTGAGCGCGTCGAGGCTTCGGCGGCGCACGTCGCGGCTCATGCCTTTCGGGTTCGACACGTACAAGATCGGGTCGCCGGTGCTGCGGCATTGCACGCCTTGAAAGACAGACGGCAGATACCCGCTCCCCCAAAGGCTCTTGCCTCCCGACGGATCGGTGTCACCGGAGATCAGCACCACGAAACCCGGCAGATTCGAGTTCTCCGAGCCAAGCCCGTAAGTGACCCACGATCCCATCGACGCCGAGCCGTTGCGGGGCGAACCGGTGTAAAGCAGCATCTGTGCTGGCGCGTGATTGAACTGATCGGTGTACATCGACTTCACGAACGTGAGGTCATCCGCCAAACCGGGCAGCGTCGGATACATGTTGCTGATCCACTGCCCGTTCTGCCCGTGCTGCTTGAACGTGTGCGGCGAACCCAGCAGTTTGGGATGCCCCTTGATGAACGGCAGCCGCCGGCCCTCGATGAACTCCTTCGGGCACGGCTTGTTGTTCAACTCGTTCAGCTTCGGCTTGTAGTCGAACAAGTCCAACTGCGGCGGCGAACCGGCCATGTGCAGATAAATGACGTTTTTGACCTTGCCCGCCAGCGGCGGCAAATGCGGTGCCATCGGGTTGGCGGCGCTCGCTCCCGCCCTGCCCATCAGCGAGCCAAGCGCCAGCGAGCCGAGCCCCACCTGGCACCGCCTCAAGAAATGGCGCCGAGTGATGAATTGTGCCTGCTGGAGATTGATGCTCATTTGAAAACTCGATTCACTGTCAGCCTTTCATCAGGATGGCGTCAAGGTTTAACAACACATTTGCCACGACCGTTAGGGCTGCCATTTCCGGCAGGCTGGCCCCGTCCGGTACGGGCACCGTTTTACCGAAAAGTTCCTTCGCGTCATTTGGCGCCTTCCGGTACTCGGCCAGCTCGCCGTTGAACAATTCAGTCAACGCCGCCAGGCGATGCGCGTCAACCGGCTGGGCCAATGTGAGCCGCAGGGCGAACTTTAACCGATCCGCCATCGACTCGCCACCCTCGGCGTAAATGCGGTGCGCCAACGCTTGGGCGAACTCAACGTACGCCTCGTCATTAAGCGTTACAAACGACTGCAGCGGCGTGTTGGTGCGAATTCGTCGCAGGGCGCAAATCTCCCGACTCGGCGCGTCAAAAGTTGCCATCGACGGATAGGGAACCGTCCTCCGCAGGAAGGTGTAAAACCCACGCCGATACCGATCCTCGCCCCGGCTCGTCGCCCAGTCGCGCTGTCCGTTGAACGCCGCCTGCCACAGGTTCGGCGGCTGCGGCGGGTACACGGACGGCCCGTGCATCTTGACGCTGCACAACCCGCTCAACGCCAGCGCCTGGTCACGCACCATCTCCGCCTCGAGGCGAAAACGCGGCCCTCGGCCAAGCCGGACGTTGCGCGGATCGCGCTTGGCCAAGTCGCCGCGCACCTCGGCCGACTGCCGGTACGTCGCGGACATCACCATGGTCTTGATCAGCCGCTTCATGTCCCAACCCGTGCCGCGAAACTCGACAGCCAGCCAGTCAAGCAACTCGGGATTATCCGGCAGGTTTCCCTGCGTGCCAAAATCCTCCTCCGTGTCAAGCAGCCCACGACCAAAGAGCCGTGACCAAAAACGGTTAACCGCCACGCGGGCTGTCAGCGGATTGTCCTCCTGCAACAACCACCGGGCCACGCCCATGCGGTTGTGCGGCGTGCCCTTGGCCGGCGCGTGAAACGAAGCCGGAAAACCAGCTTTCACCGCGTTGCCCTTGCTCAAAAAACTTCCCTTGATCATCAGGTAAGTTTCACGCCGCTTGGCCTTGCCCAGTTCACTCATGTACGGCGTGGTGACTATCGAGTCGGTTACTTTTTTGTGCTGCTTGCGCTTGGCCTCGATCGACTTTCGTACCGGCTCCAGTTCCTTGGCAAACGCCCGGTAGTGCGCGGCGATCTTTTCCGCCTGCGGCTTGGCGCGCTTGGCTTCATCGATCAACAGCACCGGCAAAATATCCTCCGGAAAATCGACGCCTCGAACGGCAAAATAAAACCCGCTCTTTTTGTCGTTGTTGACGATTTTCAACAGCAGTTCATTTTTGCCCTGCGACAGGTTGACACTCACTTTCTCCTGCCCGGCCTTGGCCTTGCGCTTGGTTTTCTTTGACAAGACTTCGCGGCCGTTGACCCATGCCTTGATGCCGTCGCCGCTGCCGAGCAACAATTCCTGCGTACCGGTGATGGCCGCATTCAGGCTGCGCCGCAGATACACCACCGAGTGGTCGCCGGACTCGATCGAGTGCACCTTGCCATCGACCCACTCCGGCTTGGTTGCCCACCGGGCACTCTCCGCTTTCCTGTCATCGGAACGCGTGAAAACCTGCACCTCAGCCAGCGATAAAATCGGCTCGTTGCGCCCGGCCAGCGGCAGCAACTCAATCCGCACAACCGACACTTTCCCATCGACTTCAATTGGCACCGCAAACCCCTCGTTCGGCTTCGGATTGCCCTTGCCGTCAGTAAACACGTCTTTTTCAAACAGCGACTTGCGTTCGGCGCCCAGCGCCAACACACGAAACGCAGACAGGCGCTCCGGTATTTCAAGACGGTTCCAAATGACGATCTGCGACACGTCGGTTGGCTCGGCCAGTTCCACCTCCCACCACGGCGACTTGTCGGACGGATTCTGCGTGTGGGTCACCGTCTTGTCCTCGAATTTGCCGGAACTGTTGCCGTCGATTGCCAGCTTGGCTTCTCCGTTGTTCGACGTGGACGACTGCCGGGCTGTGCCGCGCGATGCAACATTTTCGCCGATGGCCAGGCGCTCCGGCGCAAACGCCTTCGCGAACGCGCCGTCGAAGTTGTCGCCCGCAAACGGACCGCTCATCTCCCACACACCAAGCTCCGGCTTCGGCTTGGCCAGGTCGCGGAGTGACTTGAGTTCCCACTCGCCTTGCCCCTTGGCCAAGGCCGGGGTGTGCACATTGAGCTTGGCCTGCAACGCTTTGATCTCATCGTCGATTGAGGCCAAGCGCTTGGTTTCCTCCTCGGTCGGATACGGCATGCGCGGTGAGTCGTTGCCTTGGTCGGTATCCTCCGTCTGGTTGAACATCGCGTAAAACTGGTAGTACTCCGTTTGCGTGATTGGATCGTACTTGTGCGAGTGGCACTTGGCGCAACCCATCGTCAGGCCCATCCAAACCTGCATGGTCGTGTCCACGCGGTCACGCACCGCCTCGACGCGAAACTCCTCGTCGTCGGTGCCGCCCTCGGTGTTGGTCTTGGTGTTGCGATGAAACGCCGTCGCCAACAATTCGTCGTGTGAAGGCTCCGGCAACAGGTCTCCCGCCAATTGCTCGATCGTGAACTGGTCGTACGGCATGTTTTGGTTGAGCGCATCAATCACCCAGTCGCGGTATTTCCAAATCACCCGTAGCGGATCGGAGCCGTATCCCGCCGAGTCCGCGTAGCGAGCCAAGTCCAGCCACACGCGCGCCCAGCGTTCGCCGTAGGCCGGACGCGACAATAGGTCATCCACGAGCAGCTCGTATGCGTTCAGGCGTTTGTCATTTACGAACGCCACCACCTCAGCCGGCGTCGGCGGCAGGCCGGTCATGTCGAGCGATAACCGGCGAATGATCGTGTATCGGTTGGCCTGTTTACCGGGCCGGTCACCGGTCGCCTCAAGGCCGGATAGAATGAAATGATCGATCCCGTTCCTCGCCCACAAACGGTCGCTGAGCCCCGGTAATCTCGGCCTCGTCGGCGGTGTGAACGCCCAATGCCGGTCATACGGCGCGCCTCCGTCAATCCATTCGCCGATCCGCTCAATTTCGTCGGCCGTCAATTCATGCCCGGAATCGTCTGGCGGCATGATGTCGTCGATGTCATCGGTGGTGATTCGCGCAAACAATTCGCTCCCCGCCCGATCCCTGGGCACGACGGCGGGCGAGCCTTTGCGCTCGGCGAGAGCCCCTTCGCGAATATCCAGGCGCAAGTCTGCCTTGCGGGTATTTTCATCCTGACCGTGACAGGCAAAACAATTTCGGGATAACACCGGTCGAATGTCGCGACTAAAATCCACCGACTCGGCCGCCGCGAACCGGGCAAACCCAAGCAACCAGGCAACACTGATTATCCAACTGAACAAACTGTTTCTCATCTGTGCGCGATCGCTCGCGCAATTGTTAGCCGAAGAATACGCGCCCCGCCAATTCTTTTTATCCGTAAAAACAGCCTTCAAACCTCCAAAAGTAACAAAATGACTTTCAAAATCCCGAATCCAACGCTACTAGTCCCCCCAGCCCTCGCGGCTTGGGCCAGTTTAGCTCAGTTGGTAGAGCACTCGATTTGTAATCGAACGGTCGTCGGTTCGAGTCCGACAACTGGCT
>ERZ651768.1888-NODE-1888-length-15015-cov-10.223390_pt1 | contig 15015 bp, 7 predicted proteins | sample MGYA00514754_ERZ651768 | MGnify/ENA metagenome assembly ERZ651768
CGCAACACCATGCTTTGTTTCACCGGGCCAAGCTGGAGTTCACCCGCCTTGACCGGCACGGCGGCGGTGCGAAAAGTCAGCACTTGATAGATTTGGTTGCCCTTCTGCATCCGTGACTGCGTGTGCTTGGGGAATGCGGCGACGTTGAAGCCGTCGGCAATCAGTTCCGGCATCTGCACGTTGACGCCGTCGATGTAATGCAGCTGAATCTCGATCGGTATGACCTCGCCGACGTAGGCAGTCGTCTTGGTGGGCAGCAGGCGGACGTAGGCATATTGCGACAGAGCGTTGCTGCCCTTGGGTTGTTCCCCGGCCGGCAACACACGGAGCGTGAGCGGCTTGGGCTTGAGCAGGCCGGACTTGTGCCGAACCTGAATCGGGGACAGCGTGTAGTTGCCGGGCTTGAGCGGCGTGACCAGGATGTTGAACGTGTAGGAAGAGATTCGCCCGCCGTTGACCAGTTGAAATTGCCGGGAGGTTCCGGCGTTGGCAAAGCGCAGGCCGGGAATCGAAGGCAGCATTGGCTGGGACGAGGGGGAAAAGTTGGTGCAGGTGACGGACAGGGTGACGCTCTCGCCGATCGACGTGGCAGCACGGTCGAGGCTGGCGCTGACCTCCTGGCCAAGCGCATTCGAAACAAACAGCAATGCAAAGTTGAAAGCAAGGATCCTGCTCATCTCACCAATTCTTGGTTATTCCCCGGCTGCGTGCTTTGCCTTTTTGGACGGGGCGATAAATCAGCGAGCGTTCCTGTTGCTTGAGGTTGTCGAGCAGTTGGCGCACCTGCTCCGGGGTCATCTTGCCGTCCGGCTGCGCTTGACCGGCGTCGGATTGTTCCTGGCCCTGGCTTGGCTGGGGCTGTTCCTTTTTGTCCTCTTCGCCCGAGGCGCTCTGCTTTTGTCGTTCCTCTTTTTTCTCCTGCTGCTCCTGTCCGGATTGCTGCTGCTCCTTTTTCTCGTCGTCGCCTCGTTGTTGTTCCTGCTGTTGCCGGTCTTTCTGCTGTTGTTCTTGCTCCTGTTTTTTTTGGTCCGCTGATTTTTGCTGCTGCTGGTCTTGTTGTTGCTCGTTTTTGTCTTGGTTCTCCTTGTCCTGATTTTCGTCGTTCTGTTGCTGCTGCTGTTGTTGCAGTTGCTCGAGTCGCGCTTTGACAATGTCGGTGTTAAACTGGGCGTCCTTGTCGTTGGGGGTGTTCTCCAGTTGCTGGCTGAGTTCGAAAGCGCCCTCGTATTTTTTCAGGGCATCGATCCACTGCTTGGCCTTGTTATCCGGATTCTCAGTGTTTTCGCCCAGGCGAAACATCGCATTGCCGAGATTGTAAAAGGCCCGCTGCTGGAGCGGGAGCGGAGCTTCGGGCGAGGCGAGGGCCGAGTTGAAATGATTCCGGGCTTTTTCGAAATCGCCGGCACGGTACGCGGCGGCCCCGGCGTTGTAATGCAGCCGGGCGTCTTCTGGGCTTTCCTCCAATAGCTTCTCGTAGAGTAGCAGCGCTCTCCCGAATTCATTCTGATCCATCGCCCGCCGAGCGTCGGCCGGTGTGGCCAAGGCAGCCGGGGCAAGCAACAGCAGCCCAAGCGTAGCCAGGACGGCCCCGGTTGAGACGATGTTTTTTTGCGATTGTCGGCGACCCTCACCGAGCAGCATCTCGCTAAGCAGCAGCAAGATGGCCAGGCCAAGGGGCCACTGGTAACGCTCAATGTAGCGTTTGGTCATCTGGTTCTCGATTCGGTTGGGCGTTAATCCAGCCAGGCGAGACTCGTAGAGCCGTTCCATCGTGTTCGCCCCCTTCAGCGGCAGGTAGAGCGCACCGGTGCCGGTGGAGAGTTCGCGCAGGAGTGTTTCGTTCAGGCGCGACTTGACGACATTGCCGCTCCCGTCCTTGAGAAACTCGAGGCGGCCGGTCTGCGGGTTGGGCAACTGGATGAGTTCCCCCTTGGGTGAGCCAAGGCCGATGGTGAAAATCTTCATGCCGATGTCGTTTGCTTTTTGGGCGGCGTCGGTGACGCCGGCCTCGTGGTCCTCGCCGTCGGTCATCAGCACGAGGACCTTGTGGTTGTCCTCCTCTTTCTCAAACGTTCTCACCGCCTCTGCGACTGCCTCGCTGATGGCCGTCCCGCCCTGGGGGATGATGTCGGTGCTGAGTGAGTTGACATTCTGCACGAACGCATTGCGGTCGATGGTCAACGGGCACTGCAGAAACGCGGTGCCGGAGAAGGCAATCAGGCCAAGCCGGTCGCGCTTGGCCAAGCGCATCAGGTCGAGCACGGCCAGCTTGGCCCGCTCGAGCCGGTTCGGGGTCTGGTCAGTGGCCAGCATGCTTCGCGAGGTATCCACGGCGACGAGGATGTCGAGGCTGCGCGTTTCGGTTTTCTGCAGTTCATAACCGCCCTTGGGCCGGGCCAGGACAATAAACAGCAGTAGCACCACGCCAAGAAGCAGTGCCAGCTTGGCCTTACGCCGTGCCGCGGATAGCCTAAGCGTGAGTTGTTCTACGAGGTTGGTGTGGATGAATCTTGTCACCCGCTCGCGCCGCCGCCGCCACGCCCAGCCTAGGAAGAGGCCAAGCAGCGGCACGACCAGCGCCGTCAGCCACAAAATCTGGGAATGTTCAAAATGCACAAAGCTCAGTTCCGAAAACGCGCAGGAACCATACTCGCGCAGCCGAGCCTCGGCCACGCGAAAATTTGAGCCCCTGCAGGGCGCTTTCGATGGCAACTGACCGTTGAATTGGCGAATCCGTTCAATTCAAGCCGTCCTTTGTCTTGCAGTCGGGGGCTGGGATGGTTTTTCTTCCTGCCGCCGCTTTCAGTGGCCGAACGATGAAGACCAGCCCGGAGATCAGACAATCCTTCCTCGATTTTTTTCAGGAGAAGCAGCACACCATCGTGTCATCTGCCAGTCTGATGCCGGACGCGCCCAATCTGCTGTTCACCAACGCCGGTATGAACCAGTTCGTCCCGATCTTCCTCGGTGAGCAAACCTGCCCCTATACCCCAGGCCGTGCCGCCGACACCCAGAAATGCATTCGCGCCGGCGGCAAGCATAATGACCTCGAGGACGTGGGCTTGGACACGTACCACCACACGTTCTTCGAGATGCTCGGCAACTGGTCGTTTGGTGATTACTTTAAAAAGGAGGCCGTCGAGTGGGCTTGGGAACTGCTCACTGGGGTGTGGAGTTTCCCGAAGGAGCGACTATTCGCCACCGTGTACAAGCCGGGCGAAGGCGACCCGGGCGAGTTTGACCAGGAGGCGTATGACTGCTGGGCGGCGATCTTCACCGCAGCTGGACTCGATCCCGCCGTGCATATTATCAATGGCGACAAGCACGACAACTTCTGGATGATGGGCGACACCGGCCCGTGCGGCCCGTGCAGCGAGTTGCACATCGACCTCACGCCCGGGGGCGACACGCAAGGCAGCCTCGTCAACGCCGACAACGGGCAGTGCATCGAGATTTGGAACCTGGTTTTCATCCAGTACAACGCCAATCCGGACGGCACCTTTGTGCCGCTTGCCGCCAGGCACGTGGACACCGGCATGGGCTTCGAGCGTGTCGCCGCGGTCATCCAGTCTACCAACGGCTTTTCCGACTTCAGCAAGCCGGTCTCCAATTACGACACCGATGTCTTTAGTCCCATCTTTGCCGCGCTCGAAAAACTGAGCGGCAAAAAGTACGCCGCCACACTGCCCGGTCCTGAGCAGACTGAGCAGGAAAAAACCGACATTGCCTTCCGTGTCATCGGCGACCACATCCGCACGTTGAGTTTCTCGATCGCCGACGGCATCCGGCCGGGAAACACCGATCGCAACTACGTCCTGCGCCGCATCCTGCGCCGCGCCGTGCGCTACGGCCGCACGCTCGGGTTTCGCGAGCCGTTTTTTTATAAGCTTGTTGATGTGCTGGTGGACTCGATGGGCGTTGTTTTTCCCGAGTTGAAGAAGCGCCGCGAGATTATCCAGCAAACCATTCGAACCGAGGAGGAGTCTTTCAACAAGACACTCGACCGGGGCATCGACCTCTTCCACGAAGAAGCCGGAAAAATGGGAGATAAAAAAGAGCTAACCGGCGAATTTGCCTTCAAGCTTTATGACACCTACGGTTTTCCTCTGGACCTTACGGAGTTGATGGCGCGTGAGGCCGGTCTGACAGTCGATAATGCCGGTTTCGACACGCTGATGGATGAACAGCGCAATCGGGCAAGGGCTGCGCAGAAAAAGGAGATCATTAGCGTTTTGACCCTGTCTTCCGATGCGAGCACGGAGTTTGTTGGTTTTGAACAACTCAGCGCTACCGCCACCGTGACGGAGATCGTTGAGGAAAAGAAACGAACCGGCATTGTGCTCGATCGCTCACCGTTTTATCCAGAGATGGGCGGTCAGGTGGGCGACACAGGTACGCTGTCGATTGGCGACAAAACGTGGGCCGTCACCGGCACGCAGAAGGCTGGCGACGCTTTCCTGCATTTCATCAAGGGCGATGCCACGCTGGAGTCGGGCACCCAGGTTGAGGTGATGGTGGACGCCGTCCGCCGTGCCGCTATCCAGCGCCACCACACGGTAACACATCTTTTTCACTGGGCGCTACATGAGGTCACCAGTCCGGATGCCTCACAAAAAGGTTCCTACGTTGGCCCGGAGAAGTTGACGTTTGATTTCAACAGCCCGGCGCTGACGCCGCAACAGGTGGCCGACATCGAGCAACTGGTCAATGAGCGCATCGTCGACAACGCTGTCGTGAGCTGGATCGGGATGCCCTACAGTGAGGTAGCCGGGAATGACGGTATCCTGCAGTTTTTCGGCGACAAGTATGGCGACACGGTGCGCGTGGTGCAGATCGGCGGCGAAGCCAACGCGCTCAACGGCTACTCGATGGAGTTGTGCGGCGGCACCCACGCACGCGCCACGGGCGAGATTGGCCTGTTCCGCATTAGCGCTGAGTCGGCGATCGCCGCTGGCGTGCGGCGTGTGGAGGCCGTGGCCGGCCTTGTGGCGGCTGGGCAGGCCCGTGACGATGCCGGTCGCATTGCTGCCCTGGCCGAGGCGCTCAATTCGCCGGTTCGCGAGATTGAAAAGAAGATTGAGGCGTCGCTTGGTCAGGTCAAAAAACTGGAGAAGCAACTTAAGGCCCTCCGGCAAAGCCAGGCGGCCGGCATGGCGCGGGAGCTCCTGTCTCGGGCCGAGACGATCGGTGGTGTGCGGGTTGTCACGGCCAACCTTGGCCAAGCGGACGGGGATTATGCCCAAGCCGTGGTCGATGCATTGAAGGGAGAATTCGAGGGCGTCATCGTGCTGGGCGCGTCTGCCGGCGGGCGGGTGGTGCTACTGGCCAATGTTGCCGATTCGCTGACAGATCGCATTGAGGCCGGGAAGATCATCCAGGTGATTGCCCCCGTCGTCGGCGGCAAGGGCGGTGGAAAACCGACGCAGGCCCGCGGTGGAGGCAAGGACGCCTCCAGGGTGGACGAGGCCTTGGCCAAGGTGACCGGACTGGTGGCGGCGGGATGATTTTTACGGGATGGCTGCCTCTCTTTCATTGACGCGGCCAACCGCTTGGCTTGAAACTTGGCCAATCGGACGGGAGGCCCCGACGTTTTTTTGATATTAGTGAAGAAAGGAGTTCAGTTCATCCGGGGATGCCTGCTTGTGTGCAGTATCTTCGCGTTCCATGGCCAGGTGGCCGCACAAACCATCAAGTCGGTGGCCATCGATTTCCAGATCCTAACCGAGACCAGGCCGATAGCCCACGAACCGGGCACTTTGCTTTACGAGAGTGGCACCTTTTCCCTGCAAAACAAGTATAACACGGTCACTGTCCATGGGCTTGGACTGGATTTGCCGGAGGGCACCTCGGAAGTAACCTGGTCGGTCGAGTTCATTAACCTCGGCGTTGGTCGTGCGGGCCTGTTGCTTTACGACCCCCCGACTGTCGGCAAAAGTCACGACGACTTTTGGGAAAAGGTAAACGATGATTGGGAACTAAGGTCAACCGAGTCTGGCTCCAGCTTTGGCGCACGACTGGCTGGGGTGCCCATGGGCAAGGAGGACGATACAATAATTTACGAGAATGCTGAGACTTCGCTTGGTAAGGTTTACCTTTCCTATAGGGAGATCGCGGACACGGTGGTCTTAGACGGGGACAACAGCGAGTTGACTGCCATTCAGTTCGAGTACTACGCCGCCCTATCCCCGTTCGGCGACATACCCACAGGCAAGGTTCGCATCTACCTTAACGACGGCGAGAGCCATGCAACGGCGGAGGTGCCGGTGGATCCCCGGGGAGAAATGGAACTGCAATCCGGTGGCTTGGTGGTGTACGACAATCCGCGCGGAGTCATGGACGACATCCAACTTGCCAGCGGCGGGATCGGCGACGAGTTCACACTCGACGGCAGCCAGAGGATTATCAACCAGATTCAGTTCGAGTATTTCGCTGCGTTGAATCCGTTTAAGTCCGACCAGAAAGGCGTGCTGCATGTTTACGCCAACAACGGCCCGGTGACAGGGGAGGGCGGCCCGAAAAAACCGGGCGATCTTTTGTTCGAGAGTGACGCCTTTTCGCTTCGAGCCGGATACAACATGGTCACGGTAAGCGACCTTCGCGTGCGGGTGCCCGAGGAGATCACATCGGTGACCTGGGTCCTCGAGTTTTCTGGTCTAACCGATATCGGAAAAGTTGGATTGCTCCTTCACGACGAACCGGACAGCGGAGCCAGCGCCGGGACTTATTGGCTCAACGCCGGGACGCAAGCGGCGCCGGACTGGCAGTTGCAAACCCCAGCCAACGGCCGTGGAAACTTCTCCGCCCGTGTTGCCGCTCAAACTCCGCCACCGTTGAGCTTGGCGGTCGGCAGCGTGGTTTATGAGATGGGCGAACCGATCGAGGTCACTTTCAGCAACGGCCCCGGCAATCCCAAGGACTGGGTCGGCATCTATCCGCCGGACATGATCCCCGGGTCTGCCGCGGCTCCGGCCTGGGCCTACGTGAACGGCTCCAAGTCGGCGGGGCAGGGTCTCACCGATGGAACGCTCGTGTTCGATGCCGTGTTGCAGCCCGGTAACTACATGGCGCGGTTTTTCGAGGATGACGGTTACACACAGATGGCCAGCGTGAGCTTCTCCATCGCGGAGCCGCCCAGCGTCACCGTAGGCAGTGAGGCATACCTTTCAGGTGAGACCATCACGATTCATTTTTCCAACGGCCCCGGCAATCCGAAGGACTGGATCGCGGTTTACCGGCCCGACATGATTCCCGCCAAGGTGCCCAGCCTATTGTGGGCGTTTGTCAACGGAACACAGATCGCCGGCGAGGGGCTTGTTTCCGGCTCCGTCAGTTTTGCTGCCGGCTTGCCGGTGGGCGAGTATGTCGCGAGATACCTCGAGAACGACGGTTACAACCAGTTGGCCGAAGTGTCGTTCAACGTGACGGACAACACCGCACCGGTGATCACGTTGAAGGGAGAGCAGAGTGTTACGGTTAATGTTGGTGAAAACTATGAGGATGCCGGGGCGACGGCGCACGACGATGTGGATGGTGACATCACGCAGTCGATTGAGATCACCGGGATGATCATCACAGCTGCTCCCGGCGTTTACACGCTGACTTTCAATGTGAAGGACAAGAGCGGGAATGCTGCGGCCCCTGAGGTGAGGACGGTCAGGGTGGTGGATGAGGTTGCACCGGTGATCACGTTGAAGGGAGAGCAGAGTGTCACGATCAAGGTTGGAGAAAACTATAAGGATGCCGGGGCGACGGCGAACGACGATGTGGATGGTGACATCACACAGTCGATTGAGATCACCGGGTTGATCATTACAGGTACCCCCGGCGTTTACACGCTGACTTTCAATGTGAAGGACAAGAGCGGGAATGCTGCGGCCTCCGTGGTGAGGACAATTAAGGTCGTCGAACTTGGCCCACCGATGCTAACCATTGCTCGGAATGCAAACGGCACTGTCACGGTCACTTTCGATGGCAAGTTGCAGACAGCGGTCGGTGTCAACGCTCCGTGGCAGGCGGTCGACTCGGAAAGCCCGGCAGTGTTGCCGGTTGAAAAGTCCGCCGCTTTTTTTCGTTCGATGCGCTGAGCCTCGAGCGGTCCCTCCCATTATTCCGGCCAAAAACCGATGAACACATCGCCGAGCAGTTCGAAGATTAACCCGTGGGTTTGGGTGGCTGCATGGATGGGCGTCATTTTCTTTTTCTCGACCGACCTGTTTTCCGGTCCACAAACGTCGCGCGTTATCGGGCCGTTTTTAAAGTGGTTCGTACCCGATATTTCCGATGAAACAATCCGAGACATTCAGCTTGTTGTTCGCAAAGCCGCACACGTAATCGAGTACGCGATCCTGTCGATCCTTAGCTGCCGTGCTTTAGCCAAGCACACCACGCCGCGGCCGCTGCCTTGGGCTTTGCTTGGCCAGGCTGTGCTGATTGCGTCGGTGTACGCTGTGCTGGACGAGTGGCATCAGTCATGGACGGCCGAGCGCTTCGGTTCGTCGCTCGACGTGGGCATCGACTCCGTTGGGGCGATCATCGGCGCTACGTTTTTTGCTTGGCTTACGCGGCACAAAACTGGGACCACTAGCCTATGAATCGGCCAATGGTTCGGGTGGCGGTGCCGTATATTCTCGGTATCGCGGTGGCCGATGCAGGGTGGCTTCCATTTTGGTACGCCCTTGCAGCCTGCGTCTCCCTGCTGCTGCTGGCCGCTGCGTTGAAGGCTTCTCGAACCGTCACACTGCTACCTTTGCTGTTAGGCCTTGGCTTGACCAACCAGGCGTTTCATCTCAACCAAATTCCCGCAAATGACCTGCAGAACCAACTCGGCGACGGGCAGCAGATTGTCACGCTGACCGGTCGCCTGGCTACCACGCCGGAGCATCGCGTCAGCGAGGTTAACGGGGAGGATTATTGGCGCTCGATGGTAGAACTGGACGTCACCGGCATTGAGACGGACACACAGCGCTTGGCCGTCAGCGGCACGGTGCTGGTCTCTGCGTCGTTCCGCTTGGCCAAGCGCTACTACGCCGGGCGCCGGGCGGAGGTTACCGGCGTCATAAGACGCCCGGCTGTCGCGCAGGCCAAGGGCATGTTTTCCTACCGCGACTACCTGGCGCGGCATGACATTCATTTTCAGTTTCTCACTAAGACGCCGAGGGACTGGCGGCTCCTCGACGAGGCCAAGCCGCCTGCGCTGCCGCTGTCCGTCCGCTTCCAGCGTTGGGGACGTAACACCCTGGCCGGGCCGCTTGGCATGGAGGATGACACCGTCCGCCTGCTTTGGGCAATGACGCTCGGTTGGCGCACATCACTCAACGGCGAAGTGGCCAAGCCGTTCATGTACTCGGGCACGATGCACATCTTCGCGATAAGCGGACTGCACATTGCGATGATTGCAGCCATCCTCGTCCAGTTGATGAGAATGGTTCGGCTGCCCCGCGTTGCCTGCAGCTTGTTGCTGATTCCGGCCCTGTGGTTTTACGTGGCGGCGACCGGCTGGCAATCATCTGCGGTACGCTCGTCGCTCATGGTGACAATCGTGGCAATGGGCTGGATTCTAAAACGCCCCGGCGACTTGGTGAATTCACTCGCCACGGCCGCTGTGCTGATCCTGCTTTGGGAGCCACAACAGTTGTTCATGACGAGTTTTCAGCTTTCGTTCTGTGTTGTGTTGTCCATCGCGATGTTTGCCCTGCCGCTGCAGGAACGGATCGGAAAACGGCTGCAACCCGACCCGTTACTGCCGCCGGAGTTGTGGCCGAGGTGGTCGAGTTGTCTTGTCCGGTTCGTTATTCCGTTGGTCGCCGTGTCCGCTGCGGCTTGGCTGGGTTCGCTGCCCTTGGCGGCGTCAAACTTTAATCTGTTCACGCCGGTGACGCTGCTCGTCAACACACTTATCGTCCCGCTTGCTGGGTTGGCCTTGGCCAGCAGTCTTGGCTGTCTGATTTGTGGCGCTTGGCTGCCGGCGATCTCGGCGTTATTTGCCTACAGCGCCTGGTTGTGGATGCGTGTAATGATGTGGCTCAGCGAGGCGGCGGCGGCGTTGCCTTTTGGGCATCAGTATGTGGCCGCGCCGCCAGCTTGGCTAATGTTAATTTACGTAGTGGCCCTGGCCTTGTGTGCGATGCCTTGGGCTGTGAAAACGAAGCGCCTCGGGACGCTGGCGTTGATCGGCTTGGCTTTTGTCTTATTTGCGTCGGAGAGCTTGGCCAGGCGTGGCGAGTTTACGCTGACTGTGCTGCCGCTCGACAGCGGCTCGGCGATGTTTGTAGAACCGCACGACGAAAAGACGCTGCTCATCGACTGTGGCAGCGACTTCGGCGGCCGTCTTGCCGTGGTATCGTTTTTGCGGACGCAAGGCTACGATCGGCCGCCATGGGCGGCCGTCACGCATGGCGACCGCCACCACGTCCAGGGCTTCGGCAGCCTGGCCGCGGAAATGGGCTGGCCGGTGATGTTCGTCAACCCGACCCGGTTCAACTCTCCGTACTACAAAGAAATGTTGAACGGACTTGAGGCTGCTGGGCAGCCGCCGGTCGTTGTCGCTCGCGGCAACTCCATCACTGGCTGGGAGGTGCTGCATCCGACGGGTGGCGATCGCCTGCCCAAGGCCGACGACAACGCGACAGTGCTCGCCCGCGAGGTGCACGGCGTGCGGTTGCTGCTACTTTCCGATCTAGGTGAAGCGGGTCAGGCGGACCTGGTTGCGAGCGGATTGGATTTGCGGAGTGATATTGTTGTGACATCCATGCCTGGCGTAGGCGAGCCGCTTGGCCAAGCGTTGCTCGCGGCGATCGAACCTAAGGCAATCGTGCTCAGCGCAGGCACGTTTCCGTACTCGGAGATTCCGTCGGCCGGGTTGTTGGACCGCTTGGCCAGGCGCGCCGTGCCGCTGTTCAACACGCTGGAGGACGGCGGGATCGAGCTAATAATCCGGCGAAACGGCGAATGGCGGATCGAGGCGATGCAGGGCCGTGAAGCTGCAAGTCAGCGCAAAGAACCAAAACCTGAAAACCTGAAACTGAACACTCCCTGATCAGCGTCCGATTAATTTGCCCATTCCCGGCATCGCGCCCATGCCGCCACCCATCTTGGTCATCATTTTTTGGAACTTACCCATCTTCTTCATCATTTTCTGCATCTGGCCGAAGCGTTTCAGCAGGCCGTTGAGCGCGGCGACGGTGGTGCCGCTTCCGGCGGCGATGCGCCGCCGCCGGCGGGCGTTGAGGATGACCGGGGTACGGCGTTCCTGCGGCGTCATGCTGCAGATCATTGCCTCCATATGGCGGAATTCCTTTTCACTTTTGTCAAGGTCGGAACCTTTTATCTCACTCCCGCCGCCGGGCAGCATCTCGACGATGCTCTCCAGCGAGCCGAGTTTTTTGATCTGGCGCAGTTGGTCGAGAAAATCCTCGAGGGTGAACTGACCCTTCTTCATCCGTTCCTCAAGTTTGCGGGCGGTCTCCTCGTCAACCACCTCAGCGGCCCTCTCAACGAGGCTGACGACATCACCCATACCGAGGATGCGCGATGCCATCCTGTCGGGGTGGAATGGCTCGAAGTCGTCCAGTTTTTCGCCGATGCCAGCGTACTTGATCGGCTTGCCGGTGACTTCACGGAAGCTAAGCGCCGCGCCACCACGTGCATCGCCGTCGAGTTTGGTCAGGATCGCGCCGGTGATGCCCAGCGCCTCATCAAAATGGGTGGCGACGCTGACTGCTTCCTGACCGGTGGCGCCGTCGAGCACGAGCAGGATTTCGCGTGGCTGAACCCGGTCGCGCAGCCGGACAAGTTCCTGCACCAGCGGTTCGTCGATCTGCAGCCGGCCGGCAGTGTCGAAAATGACCACGTCAATACCGTCCGCCTTCGCCTTGGCCATTGCACCGTCGGCGATCTTTAGCATGTCCTGCTCGTCGCGCATCAAAAAGCACGGCAGATCAAGCTGCTTGGCCAGGGTTTCGATCTGGTCCATCGCGGCGGGCCGATAAATATCCGCACCGACGAGCAGCGGTTTGCGTCCCTCGGTGGCGAGCAGGCGGGCGAGTTTGCCGCTGGAGGTGGTTTTGCCGGAGCCGTGCAAGCCGCACATCATCAGGCTAAGAGGCTGGTCGAAGCCGCGCGGCAGGTCGAGGTTGCTGCGCTCGGTGCCGAGCAGCGCAATCATCTCGTCGTTGATGATTTTGACGATTTGCTGCCCGGGCTGGATGCTGGCGATCACCTCTTCGCCGAGCGCCTTATCCTTCACGCGGGCGATGAACTGCTTGGCGACCTTGAAATTGACATCCGCATCGAGCAGCGCCATGCGCACCTCGCGCAGCGACTCGGCGACGTTCGTTTCGCTGATCTTGCCGAGGCCCCGCAGGTTTCGGAAGGTCTTCTGAAGTTTATCGCTGAGAGCGTCAAACATGGGCGCGAACGATAGAAACCCAAAGGGTGTTTGACAAGCGCGTCACAATTTGGCGTAATCCGCCGCCCTTCTTGGAGGTAGGATACCGAAGCGGTCAAACGGGGCGGACTGTAAATCCGCTGGCTTAGCCTTCGCAGGTTCGAATCCTGCTCCTACCACCACCTCCTTAAATGCCGGCTTTCGATGAAAGTCGGCTTTATGTCTTTTACTTACTGCTCACTCCAAACACCCCATGGCCCCGGGGATCGGCTGAGCCAGTGAATGGCTTCTCGCCCTGGCCTCGGCCGATTGCCTGTGCGGCCCCGAGGGAATTGACGACCTCCACCGCGTGGCCCTTGGCCCGGAGCGCGTCGATGGTCGCTTGGCCAAGTGCCTTCTCGACAAGGAGCCGGTTCGGCTTCCACTGGTGATGAAACCGCGCCTGGTCAAGCGCTTCAGCGGGCGACTTGGCGAAGTCAACCACCTGGATGATCGCCAGCAACACCTGCGTGATGATCGTCGGGCCACCGGCAGCGCCGACGGTGAAGATTGGTTTGCCATCCCGCAGCACGATCGTCGGGCTCATGCTCGAGAGCGGGCGCTTTCCCGGGGCGACCTCGTTGGCTGTTGCGCCGATCAATCCGAACACGTTGGGCGCGCCGGGCTGTGAGGAGAAATCGTCCATCTCGTTGTTCATCACGACGCCGGTGCCAGGGATGACCACGCCGGAGCCGAAGGTCGTGTTCACCGTCGCCGTGCAGGCCACCCACCAGCCGTCGGAGTCGGCGGTGGTAAAATGAGTCGTGTGCCTGCCGAACAAATCCTTGCCGGCGTTCGGTGGCGTCGAGTGAGCATCGATCCTGGCCGCCTTTGCGGGGTCGATCTTTTTGGCGAGTCGACGCGCGTATGTTTTGGATGTCAGGCCGGTAGGAACCGGGGCAAAGTCGGCGTCGCCCAGCCAATGGGCGCGATCAGCGAACGCCAGCCGCATCGCCTCGGTGACGAGATGAACAAACCCGGCGGAGTCGGGCTCCTTCGAGCGCAGATCGAATGACTCGAGGATATTCAGGATTTGCGCCACGTGCACGCCGCCGGAACTCGGGGGCGGAAATCCGACGATCTCGTATCCGCGATAGGTCGTCCGCACTGGGTTGCGCTGCTTGGCCTCATAGTGGGCGAAGTCTTCGCGGGTCATGAGTCCGCCGTTCGCGCTCATCCACTGTTGCGTCTTCAGTGCGAACGGGCCGCGGTAAAACCAGTCGGCGGTGTGACGGGCGATCCCGCGGTACGACCTGGCCAAATCCGGCTGCTTGAGCCGATGGCCGCTTGGCCAAGGGTTGCCTTCGGGATTGAGAAAAATTTTTGCGCTGCCATGAAACTTGCGCAGTTTTTTCACCACTTGGCCAAGCCGGCGCAGGTACGCGTTGTCGAGCGCGAAACCTTGCTCGGCGATCACAGCCGCTTGGTCGAGATGCTCGGCTAGATCGATGTTACCGTGTTCACGGATCGCTAGATCGTACGCGGCCAATGCACCGGGCACGCCGATGGCCAACGCGCCAGTGCGGCTTAGTTGGGGCTCAGGCTTGCCGCCGCGTAAATACATGTCACGGCTGGCCTTGAGAGGAGCCGTTTCCCGGCCGTCGATCGCCACTAACGAGCCGTCCGGCTTGCGAATCAGCATGAAGCACCCGCCGCCGATGCCGGAGTTGAAGCCATCCACCACGCCCAAAGTCAGCGCGGCCGCGACGGCGGCATCCACCGCATTACCGCCCTGTTGAAATACCTTTTGGGCCGCCGTGGTAGCCAGAGGATGAACAGTAACTGCCGCGCCAGTTCGTTCTGCCGCCTGGCCAGGCGGCAGAACGAGCAGAAGAGGGATGACAACACGATTCAACATGACCGGCGCAGGATGTTTTGTGGTGGCGAATGTTGCAAGGTTGCTTCTTGATTTTTCAAATTAAGACACGGATTTCACGGGGGGTGAGATTAGTTGACTCGCCCTGCGGTGGGGGTACGCTGCGGTCGCATTGCACGATGAACATTCGTTTCAAACTCCTGGCGGGTCTTGTTTGCCTTTGGGGCGGCGTTGCGGTTGAGGCTGTTTCGCCGAAAACGGCGAATGCGTTTTTTCAGGATACGAAGGTTTGGGATATGGCGCTGACGGTGTCGCCGGAGAATTACGCGGCACTTGAGCCGGGGAACGGCAAAGGCTTTGGCGGCGATTTTGAGTATGTGCGCGCGAATGCGATACTTGCCGGCGAGGCATTGGAAAATGTCGGTCTGCGGTACAAGGGCAACTCCAGTTTCTCGACCGCGCGCGGTATTCCAAAAAAATCGTTCAAGATCGATTTAAACCGGTTTGTGAAAAGGCAGAAATTTCTCGGGCTTACAAAGTTGAACCTGAACAACAACGTCCTCGACCCATCGCAGATTCGAGAGGCTCTGGCGTACCGGCTTTGGCGCAAGCTGGAACTGCCGGGGTCGCGGACGGCGTTTGCACGGGTGACGTTGACCGTGCCGGGGCGGCACGACAAGAAGGTGCTTGGCCTGTATGTCGTGGTGGAGCAGGTGAACGGGCCGTTCCTCAAGGAACGATTTGGCACGGACAAGGGCCTGCTGCTCAAGCCGGA
>ERZ651768.1889-NODE-1889-length-15014-cov-10.097141_pt1 | contig 15014 bp, 9 predicted proteins | sample MGYA00514754_ERZ651768 | MGnify/ENA metagenome assembly ERZ651768
ACCGCCACCGGCAGCGAAAACTCCATGAACGGGTTGCCGTTGCGTGCCTCGATCGCCTCGATCTTCGCCTCGACCAGTGGATGATCTGGCACGGCGAACGGTAGCCGCGTGATGATGACATTGCGCAGCGCGTCGCCCGGCACATCGACGCCCTGCCAAAAGCTGTCCGTGCCGAACAACACCGAGTGCTCGTCGCGCTTGAACCGCTCGAGCATCGTCGAGCGCGGCACACCGGCGCCCTGCACCAAACAGTCCCAGCCGTGACCGGCGAAGAAGCCCTCGAGTTCCTCCGCCACCTCGCGCATCAGTTTGAAGTTGGTGAACAGCACAAAGGCGCGGCCTTCGCTCAACTCGATAAAGTGTCGTAGCTGCTTGGCCAAGGCGTCGCGGTACTCCGGCTCGCGCGGGTCGGGCATCTTGCCGGCGATGAACAGTTTCATCTGCCGCTCGTAGTCGAACGGCGAACCGACCTGCAACGCGTTCACTTTTTCCGCACCGACTTGGGTGGCGAAATAGTCGAGCCCGCCCTTGGCCTTGGCCGAGGTGGAATCGCTCAAGGCGAGCGTGGCGCTGGTGAGCACCACCGGCGAGTTGCAGCGGAACAAACGCCGACGCAAATGCACCGCGACGTCCACCGGCGCGGCGTTCAACGACAGGATCGTCCCGGCCTTGCCGGACTTCTCCACCCAGTAAACATGGTCGTCCGACTCCTGCGAGAGGAACAGCTTCACCCCCTCGCGAAGCTCGCCGACGCGCCGGTTGAACTCCGCCAACTCCTGCCCGGTGTCGGCATCGTCGGTGTCGTCGCGCACCTGCACCAGCGCCTCGCGCACACGCTGCAGCGGCAGTGTCAGCGTGTCGTCGATCAGGCCGGCGTTTCGCACGCGCAGTTCCTTCCAAGCGCGGACTTTGTTCCCGCCGAATTTCCTCGTTTTGGCCTGCTCTTCGTTGAGCTCGTCACAGGCCACCTCGAGTTCGCCGAAGAACTGCTCCATCGCCGCCGAGGCGTCCTCCACGTTCCGGGTCGCCTTGCCTTCGCGCAGCAGGCCGAGCAATCCTTTCCCTGTTTTTGGATTCCAAAGCCGCTGCAGGTTGAACTGCACCTGGCCACTCGAAACGCTCAAGCCCATATGCCTCGACGCCACCGGTCCAATGTTGTGCGCCTCATCGAGAATCACGAAGTCGTTTTTGAACAGCACACCCTCGTCCTTGTTCGGTTCATCGTCATCACCGCCGTTGTCTTCGAGTAAACTGAAAAACAGGGAGTGATTCAGCACCAGCACATCGGCGGAAAGAACCCGGCTTCGGGCGCGCTGGAAAAAACAGGTCTGGCCCATCTTGGCGATGTCGGAGCTATGGCCGCAGAGCTTCGTCGAGCAAAGCCCTCGCTCCGAGTTGACCAGGTCCCACACCTTCGGGTCGGGCGTGATGTCGAAATCCGAAAGGCTGCCGTCGGTCGTCTCCTTCGCCCACTCGGTGATGCGCTTGAGTTCCTCGATCTCGGAGGAGGTCAGCAGCGTCGCCGCCTGTTGCCGCGCGCGCTGGAGTCGCCGCGTGCAAAGGTAGTTGCCACGGCCCTTGAGCATTGTGAACGAAAACTCGACCGGCAACACCTGCTTGAGCATCGGCAGATCCTTCTCGGTCAACTGCTCCTGCAAATTGATCGTGTGCGTGGAGATGACGGCTTTTTTGTTTTGGCCGACCGCGTGAAGGATGGCCGGGGTGAGGTAGGCCAGGCTTTTACCGACGCCGGTGCCGGCCTCGACGATGAGATGTTCGCTGCCCTTCAACGCCTTGGCCACGGCCACGGCCATCTGCTGTTGCTCGGGGCGGAACTCGAAATTCCTGGCCTTCGACAACAGGCCGCTGTCGGAAAAAAACGTCTCGGTCGCGGCGACCAAGTCCAAGCCGGTGCCCTGTTCCTCGTCCACGAAACTGATCACTCGACCATCTCCCGTTTTTCGACGGCGGCCAACTCGGTTTTGTTTTTGACCAAGCACCTGGCCGGCAGCACGCCGGTGAAGTTGACGTTCGGGTACAGCACGCAGTCACGGCCAATGATCGCGCCGGGGTTGAGAACCGTGTTGCAGCCGATCTCGGTTCGGTCGCCGATCAACGCGCCGAACTTGGCCAAGCCGCTGTCCACCGGCCCGGAAGCCAGGCGGACGTTGACGTTGCCGCGGATGAGCCGGTAGTTGGAGAGCATCACTCCGGCGCCAAGATGGACGCGGTGGCCCAGCACCGAGTCGCCGACGTAGTTGAAGTGCGGCACGTCGCAGCCGTTGAAGAGCAGCGAGTTTTTCAGCTCGGCGGCGTGGCCGACGACGCAGCCGTCGCCGACGATGACGTTGCCGCGCAGCGTTGCGCCGTGGCCGATACGGCAGTTGCGACCGATCCAAACTGGGCCGCGGATCAGCGCACCGGCCTCGATCAACGTGCCTTCGCCGATGAACACGTCGCCCTCGATCACCGCCTGGCTGTGCGCCTGGCCAAGCTGCCGTGGCTCGAGCGTGTCGCGCAGATAGCCGCCGATGCGCGGCAGCACCTCCCACGGTTGGCCAAGCGAGTCGAACAGGCTCGCGTGCTCCGTTTGGCCAAGGTCAAACAGGTCTTCGGATCGAGGGATGTCGGTTACGTTCTCCACGTGCGCTTGGCCAAGGGGAAACAAAAAAGCCCTTCCAGTGGAAGGGCTTTTTGTAATTTCAGCCTATGTGGCGAGAAACTCCTCCCGCTCGAGAAAGCCGGACAACTGCCGGATACGCGTCGGGTGGCGCATTTTTCGCAGGGCCTTGGCCTCGATTTGCCGGATGCGCTCGCGGGTGACCTTGAACTGCTTGCCCACCTCCTCGAGGGTGCGGGAGTAGCCGTCGGCCAGGCCGAAGCGCAACTCGAGCACCTTTCGCTCGCGCTCGGTCAGCGAGGTCAACACATCCCCGAGCCGGTCCTTGAGCAGGCTGTAGCTGGCCATGTCGGTCGGGTTCTCGGCACTCTTGTCCTCGATGAAATCACCGAAGCTGGTGTCTTCGCTGTCGCCAACGGGAGCCTGCAGCGAGATGGGTTGCTGCGCCATCTTCATGATTGCCCGCACGCGATCGACCGCCAGCTCCATCTCATCAGCAATTTCCTCCGGTGTAGCCTCACGGCCAAATTCCTGGACAAGCTGCTTCTGCACGCGCATCAGCTTGTTGATGGTCTCGATCATGTGTACCGGTATGCGGATCGTCCGCGCCTGGTCTGCAATCGAGCGGGTGATGGCCTGGCGGATCCACCACGTGGCGTAGGTGGAGAACTTGTAGCCGCGGCGGTATTCGAACTTCTCGACCGCCTTCATCAGGCCGACATTGCCTTCCTGGATCAGGTCGAGGAACGACAGCCCCCGGTTGGTGTATTTCTTGGCAATGGAAATCACGAGCCGCAGGTTGGCCTCGATCATCTCACCCTTGGCCTGGTGAGCCTTGCGGGCGAAGTGCTGCAGTTCCTCATAGGTCGTGAGGTAGTCCTCGGAGGGCTTCCGGACAAAGGCCTCGAGAGCGGTCAGTTTCCCTTCCTCGCCCTTGAGCATCATGTCGGTCTGCGACGACTTGGGAGCCTGCTGCAACTGCTCGATGGCCCTGAAGTTCTGCTGCATCTTGTCGTGGATATTGTCCGCGACCAGGCCCATTTCCTCGATTACTTTCTGTTTGAAAAGAAACTTCGGGAAGTTTTTCTGCAGTTTCTCGTTCAATTTCTCGAATACCTCGCCGGCCTTCTTCGACTTGGACTTGGCGGCTCGACGCCAGGCGGAGTATTTTTTGTCCACCTCGGAGTCCTCCTCCCTCACCTTTTTGATGAGGCGGTGCAATGCCCTGATATGTTTTTCACGGGTCTCAATGACCTTGTCGATCGTGACCCGGTCAAAACGTTCCTTGGGGGGATCGGCGGTCAGCTTTTCAGCCAGGGCGATGTGTTCCTTGGCGGTAAAGCCAAGGCTGTACAGTATGCGCTTGACCTCCAGTTCGGCGGCCTCAATCCGCTTGGAAATCTCCACCTCCTGCTCGCGCGTCAACAACGGCACCTGCCCCATCTGCTTGAGGTACATGCGAACCGGGTCATCGAGAATGTCCAGCCGGCTTTTTTCGGCCTCGCTCTCTGATTGAACCGGTTTTTGGCGGGGCGCTGAGTCCAGTTGCTCGACAATCTCCACCTCAAGACTTTTCAACTTGGCGAACACTTCGTCCAGTTTCTCCGGAGTTACCAAATCCTTGGGCAACGCCTCGTTGATGTCGGTGATGGTCAGGTGACCCTGGTCCTGGGCCAACTGTACTAGTTCTTTAACCTTTTTCGTTAAGTTAAATTCCTCATCCTTGGAAAAGTCGGGCTCCACGGGTGGCGTATCGATCAACCCTGCTCCCTCGGGCTCTTCGCTAGGTTTCCCAGCGGGCCGCAAGGTTTCCTTTTTCTTGGCCTTGGTTTCCTTGGCCTTAGGTTTCTTTGCCGGTGCCTTTTTGGCGGGAACCTTGGAAACGGGCTTGGCCGGCTTTTTAGCCACAGCTTTTTTGGTCGCTGCCTTTTTGACTGTCTTCTTGGCCGCCTTCCTGACCGGGGCCTTCTTTGTTGCGGTCGGTTTTTTTGGCAACGGCTTTTTGGTTGCTAGCTTACCCGCTGTTTTTTTTACACCCCGGCCAACCGGCTTTTTGGCCGGTGGTTTTGCTGCTTTTTTGGCGGCTGTTTTTTTCTTCGCGCCAGTCGCCTTAGATTGCGCGGTTTTTTTGGCCTTTTTGGCCGGTGCCTTTTTGGCCGGTGCCTTTTTGGCCGGTGCCTTTTTGGCCGGTGCCTTTTTGGCCGGTGCCTTTTTTGTGGCTGGTTTTTTTGCTACCGTTTTTTTGCTTTTTGCTTTTACCATTCCGTTTATCTCGATCGGGTGCGGGTACATTCCACCTTATGACCCAAGAAGAAAGTCCCGCTTCATACGCAGGACAGCGTCAGATGGTTTCATAAAGCAGTTACCTTGTCAATCGGCAGCTTGTTTTTTAGAGAGTGGCCGCAACATAGACACTGTAAATAATTCAACAACTCATTGGAATCCAATTGGTTGGGGTTATTGTCAGCTTGAGTTCAGAAGCCAAGCAATCACTCCCGCCTGGCCAAGAGCCAATAGGACCAAGGCCGCCCAGATCGAGCCTTCAAGCCCGCGCCGGTCGGTTTGGCCAAGCGGCGCAAACCAGAAATAAAACTTGGCGGCACCCAGTTCCACCAGGTCGCCGTGATTCAACCGGAACTTTTTGCGGTGGGAATCGCCGTTGACAACAACTAGTGCATCCGGACACGGGGTTGCTGTAATCCCGTTTTTGCCGTCGTAGTCGAGAATCAGATGCTTACCCCATACACCCTTGGCATCGATCCGCAGATCGCACTCCTTCGCTTGGCCAAGCGCAAAAGGAAAACGGCGGGCCTCGATTGTGTCGCCCGCCGCGGCTTCTTCAATCGGTTCGAGTCGTATCTTCAAAAAAGCCGTCGCTCCACGACAATATTATCCCCGGGATAAACCATCAGATCCTTTGTTGGGTCATCCAGCGCCGCCCTACAGTCAACGATGTCCACCTTGCCGTTGGCGCGAATCACCCGCACTGACCTCTGGTCGGCAAAGTCGGTGAAGTCCCCAGCGGATTGGATGGCCTGGGTAACAGTGATCCGGCCGATAAATATCTGGCGACTGGGCTGACGAACCTCCCCCCCCACGTAAAAGAAACGATCGGCTGTCTTGATGGTTACGTTGATGGTCTTGTAGATATCGGGCACGTATGCCTGTTCCAGTTCGCTCTCGAGTCCACCAATGGTTTTCCCGGCGGCGGTGACTGGGTTTTTCAGGTAGGGTGGACTGATGGTGCCATCCTCACGGATGCGGCAAACGTACGGTACCGGAATGGTGCTCAACCCGCTGAAGGTAATAGTGATATGGTTCCCGGGCTCGAGGCTGTCCGTGGAGTTGACGGGTAACGGCACGGCACTCGTCCCGCCCCCCTGGTTCACTGGCTGTGGGCGCGTGGTCCCGCAACCCGCTGCAAACAACACAACTGCAAACAATAGACCCCTGCAAACAAATTTCATTAAACAGTTTATCAAATTCATTTTCGAATAACCCATCGCACGAGTTCTCCACAGCCATCAGTACTTGGGCTTCTCATCCTCCCCGCCGATATCAGCATTGGCCACCAGCTTGACTTCCTTTTCCCCGTCTTGGGTCTCGTCGGCTGACTCCTCTTTTTCACGGCTCTTGTAGTAGTAGTCGTAGTAATAGCCACTATAATAGTAGTAATAGGAATCCTGGGAAATATTGATGTTGTTCAGAACCACGCCCACGAGTTCACCACCAACCTTGGTCACCATACCCTTTGCCCGCTGGGTCATGAGTTGCGGGTATTTGCGGTACTGAACCACCAGCACGCACATGTCCACCATGCTGGCGAGGACCGATGCATCGCTCACCCCCATGATGGGAGGAGCGTCCAGAAACACATAGTCGTAGCGGCTCTTCATTTCGGCCACGAACTCCTTCATCTTGGCCGAACTGAGAATTCCCATGGAACTGCTGGGCAGTTTACCGCTGGGGATGAAATGGAGCGATGGTAACTCCGTGGTCTGGATGACCTCGTCAATAGCAACCTGCCCCAGCAGGTAGTTGGTCAGTCCAATGTTGTTGGACACCTTGAGGTAACGATGCATTGAGGGTCGACGCAGATCAGAGTCCACAATCAGGATTCGGTCGCCCTGCTGCGCAAAGACCACTGCCAGGTTGAACATGGTCGTTGTCTTGCCCTCACCTGCACCGCCGCTTACCACGCTGAACGTGGTCTGTTTATCAGACTTACGGCCGGCAAAAAGGATGTTGGTGCGCAGCACCCGGTACGCTTCCGCGTGGGGACTTTCATCCCCTTCGTCCAGGAGGGAACCCACATTTTGAGGAATGACACCGAGAACGGCTGCGCCAAGGGCACGCTCGACATCGTCAATCGTTTTCACGCTAGTGTCCAGATACTCGATAAAGAATGCGAGTCCCACACCCAGGATCAGGCCGACCACAACCCCCAGCGAGATGTTCAGGGGGATATTCGGCCTCACGGCCCTGTCGGGCAAATCCGCATCATCGATGATTTCCACGGTGGATTCCTTGGGCAATTCAAGATCCACCTCCTCCTGCATGACCCGTAACAGGATGGTGTCACGAATGCGCGTGGTGTTTGCCAGTTCCCGCTTGGCGTCAAAATAATCACGTCCCTTTTCACGCATGTCTGACTCCCGTTTTTTAGCATCCTCGACATCCCTCTGAAGTTGCTCCACTTGAGCCTTGGAGGATTTAACTCTCAGCGCCAATCCTGCGAGGATTCCCTGTATCCGCTTGTCAATCTGCCCCTCGAGGGTGGCCACCACTTTCTTCAACCCCTTGATTCTCGGATGCTGATCTCCCAGGTCGATGCTTTGGTTGGCCAACGTTTGCTGGCCGGTGTGAAACTCGCGAATCAGTGAATCCAACTGGGCATCCGGGTGTGCGGTCAGAATGGAGGCACGCAACTCTTCTGCTGATTGCTCCTTGAGTCCGTCAAGTAAACTGGACTGTGTCGTGTGAACCCCCTTGGCTGTGATCAACTCGTACTCGTACCGGCGCACGATTTCCGGCTCGATGATCGAATAGCTTTCCTCCCCGGCCGCATCGGAGATGCCCAAGTCGGTCCGAAACTTGTCCACATTGGTATGCATGACGGAAATCTCCTGGTTCATTGTTTCCATCCTGGTGTTGAGTGCCAGGATTCCTTTTTGCACTCGTTCCTTCTGCAAACTTGACCTGTGGTTTTGGTATTCCGAGGCAAGGGCCTGGGCAATTTCTTGAGCCTTCTTCGGTTTCCGGTCATACGCCCGAAGCTCGATGATGCTGGTGTTTCGGTACTGGCGAACATCAATCGTTTTTTCCAGGACTTTACGTGCTTCGCTTTCGCTCAATGATTTGCCGAGAACTAGACTCTCGGTCAAATTGCATTTGGTGACGACCTTGTCCAGGACCTTTTGTGACTGGATTTTTTCGAACTCTGTCTGGATGAAGTAGGGGTCAAACTGCGTTGGCCCGGATTGCATGCCAAGCAACGGGGCAATATCCGACGTATCCTTCTCGACAGAAATCCGGGAGAGACTCATGTAGGTCGGAGGTAGTAGGAACGTCACCACGGTGGTCGTCACTGCCGTAATCAAAAAAACAAGTAAAATGACGACGAACCGAACCCGAATGATCCGCCAATAATCCAGAATATGAAGCTTGTCGGAGGACTGTCCTGTACTTGGTAAGGACTGTTCTGTACTTGGTATTTTATCCATTTCTACAACCCAGAAAAAAAAGGAGGCCAGATAAACACTTCCGGCCTCCCATGAAAAGTTTTTGTTTTAGGAAATCAATAAGTTGTGCCGATGCCTACAGACAAGTAGTTCCGCTCGAAACTGCGGTGCGGGACGTCCGAGTCGAGCTCGTCGTAGTTGTAGGACACCTCAGCCCAGATGTTGTCGGCGATTGCGTAAGTCAGGCTGGCACCAAGCAACAGAAGGGATTCCTCCTTGCCGTCCAATTTCTCGCCGCCACCACTGATCTCTGCATCTTGAAAGCGGCCAGTCAGGGTGCCATGAACCCTGCCGCTGATCTTGTGGAGCAGCTGGGCGTAAACCGAACTGATTTCCTGATCAGCAGCCTGCAGGTCAGTGGCTCCGCGGGCGAGGGTCGCTCCCGCCACTAGTTTGCTCCCCTCGGCATATTCCCACTCCATGCGGGCATCCACATACGGGCTACTCTCATCCTCCGGTATCAATCCGGGCATGAGGTCGAAATCGTAATAATCGACGTTCTGGACGCCCGCACGCACATTGGCGAGGATGTTCTTGTCCAACTGATGGCGTGCCCCAACGTACCCGGCATGGGCGTGATTGCTGCGGGCAGCGGGGTTGAATACCAAACCAGGAACTTGCAGGACATCTCCTTCAAAGTCGGTCGAGGAGTACCGGTAACCGGCGTAGTATTCCGTTTCGGCCATGCCATAAAACACGTCAAGACTGACTTCGTTGTAGGATCGGTCCAGAAGTGCGGAATGGTATTGCTCCTCGTAGTCGAAGATGGAATTCCCGTAGCCAATGTCTACTCCAGTGCTTCCTGACAGAATCCGTCGATATCGTGCCGCGAAGGTGTTGCGCAGGTTGTCACCCTCGATGCGTAACGGGGTGCCTCCGTTCAGTATCTCAGGCTCCTGGGCAACCACAAGGCCGTTTGACAACAGCAAGACCGATGTGTCGGAGAATTTCTTGTCGAGGCTGATGCCCAACTCGTGGCCGTAGTCCTCATTGTCGCTTTCCCGATCTTCGTAGTAGCGCATACCAAACGCGTACCCGGCGCTGAACTCCATGTCCGTCCCTTCCCCGAGAGTGAAATTGATACCAGGGCTGACCTCAATGCCCCAACTCTCCTCGGCGAGTTCGTCGGGCGAAGTCGTGTAGTTATCGTCGTAAAACCCCCTCAAAGAGGCGGTTACTTCCCAGACCTTGCCCGCATCGGCAGCCTGCACTCCGGCAACACCAATTGCGGCAACTCCCAAGGTGATGATTTTTTTGTTCATAGCTTTATCTGAAAATCCACAGTCAAACACCCCAAACGGTCAGCAGGGCTGAATGGAGGGGCATTGTCGATGCCCATTCGGCCCTGTCAACCCCAATTGCATAAGTTTTTCGTTTTTTTTCATTGTCTCAACCCTGTTGACATCAAGCACCTATGGCTTGTCTTCCGGTGCCGTAAAAAGCAGCCACTGCCAGGGGGAAAAATCGTTTAGAACTGCTTTTAATGGAAACCCATCGGGTAAATCCCCCTCAACCTGCATGGCTAGGACAAATCTCTCCCAGTTTGACTCGTTGGAAGCAAATACCCGGCTAACGTACCGCTGATCGGTGGTGGCCTCCGTGAAGTATAGCGCCCTGATAGGCCGGAATTGGTCGTTGAGGGTGTAAAAATCAGGCTGGACGTTTCTGGTCAACCACACGCAATCCCGATCGCCGTACCAGGCCACGGCCCATGGGATGTCGCTCATCAACAAGCCCCCGGCGCTGATAGCGTCCTTCCCCAATTCTCCTCGCAGCGAGTTCCAGACGTGCTTCACACGCGCCGGGTGGTACGGCGGATCGGCCACGGGTCGTGGATGCGGCAACAGGAAGCTGAAGATCATCGGAAGCGAAGCCGCCACGACCAACCCTGTGGATGCAGCCAAGCGCATTTCCGGCAAGCCCACTTTCCACTGGTCCAGCAGCGAGAAAAACAACCCAGCGCCAAACAGGAAAGAGACCGGCCCAAGAATGGCCAGGAGGTTCTCTCCATTCACGCTCAACGCAGCCGCCACCGGGGCGCCTTGGCCAAGCGACCTCCCCAACAACTCGCCCAGTGTGCTGTTGGCTACCGAAAGGTGCGTGCGGCCAAGCGCCTGGCCAAGCGCAAACACCGCGAGTGTCATCAACAAAAAAAACCTCAGCCGTCGTAGCGAGCGGTTCCGAAACGGAACAACCAAGCCGACGAGACAAACCACCGCAAACCAACCGCCGGAAAATTGCGGCAACTCATGAACCAGCAGATGGCGGAGGTTGCGTTTCAGCTTGTTCTTGATATCCCCCAACCTGACATGGTCAGCCACCCCCACTTTGATTTCGTCCTGCTCGTTTTCACCACTGTCAGTTTTGCTTGGCTCGTAAAACAGGGTTCGCTCAAGCGTGTCCCCGGGAAAGTCGTCGGTCTGCGCGTACAGGGCCATGCCGGCCGTGCCGAACAGGTTGCCGCTCAATTGCACGTTCCGCACAAGCCAGGGCGACATCACGAGCAAAAACCCCAGCAGCGCCATCCCCACCGCCCGGCCCCGGTGCCGGCCCAAGAACCAGCCTAGGTAAACCAACACCGGCAGGATCACCCAGGCAAAGCCGTAGCGGGTCAACCCGCCCAGGCCAGCCAGCGCCCCGGCCCAAAGCGCCATCCCGGCAAACCAGCCGCCGCCTCGCGGCCTCCCGTCATTCCCCACCTCCTCCAGTCTCACGAGCGTCCTGGCCAGTGCCAGGAACAAAACCAGCAGTAGCATCGTCGGGAGACCTGATGTGCCCAACTGCCAGTAAAGTTCCGTCCCCAAAAACACGAGGGCCGCGCACCACGCTACCGGCTGATCAAACAGCCTTTCGCCCAGCCGGAAGACTTGCACGAGCGCGATAAAAAAAAGTATCTGGTTGAGCAGGTTGATTAACACCTCCGGCTGATAACGCGGAGTATAGCGGAACCGCTCCGTGTCGATCTCGAACTCAAACGGCAGCACCTTTATCAACCCGGCCAGCAGCAACGGGTACACCGGCGGGTTGGTGATGTCGGGGAATTCGCTATTGAGTCGCTCATCGGAAACAGCACCTTGCTGCCGCAAAATATCGAGGCTCAGTGGCCGGATAAACTGCGTTGTATAGCCGCGTCCCTCGGCAATGTTGCGGGCCAGTTGCGCGGCGTCCATCGCCTCGGGGGACGTAAAATTTTGCGTGAGGTTCAGGTTGTAAACCAGCCCCAGGCTCCCGATCAGCAGCAGCAAAACCAGGCCGCGAATGCGCTTGGCCCATTTACCCTCCTCGAGACTATGTATGATTTCCTGGAGCCGGATCATCGGTTCATGCGCAGACACACGGTCACCCTTGGATGCACGGATGCCCCGATGCGTTCAAATTCCCTCCAAGCCATAGCGGTTGAGCTTGCGATGAAGCGTCCGCCGACTGATGCCGATATTCCGGGCCGCCGTTGTCCTGTTGCCCCGGCATTCTTTCAGCGTGCGGATGATGAGTTGTTTCTCCGCCTCCTCGAGTGTCACGCTCTTGTCGACGTGAGGCCGGGCCAGTTGTTTCTCGTCTTGGATCACGCCACGGCTTCGCACCGACTGCGGAAGGCCGGCCAACTCGATCATCTCACCCCTGGCCAAGACCACGGCATGCTCCACGGCGGTGCGCAACTCCCGCACGTTCCCCGGCCAAGCGTACCGGATGACCGCCTCGAGCGCATCGGCCGTGAAATCGGTCACCGGCTTGGCGTTTTCCTCGGCGAACTCGCGAAGGAAACTCAGCGCCAGCATCGGGATGTCCGAGGCCCGCTCCCGCAGGGGCGGCGCCCAGAGTTCCACCACGCCCAGCCGAAAATAGAAATCCTCCCGAAACTCGCCGTTGGCGACCAACTCCTTCAGGTTTTTGTTCGTCGCCGCGACGACTCGCACGTCCGCCGACAACGTCTTGCTTCCCCCAACGCGCTCATAGGTGCGTTCGCCGAGAAACCGCAGCAGCTTGACCTGCGTCATCTCGTCGATCTCGCCGATCTCGTCGAGAAACAGTGTCCCGCCCTCGGCCTGCTCGAACCGCCCGACGCGACGCTCGTGTGCGCCGGTGAACGCCCCCTTCTCGTGGCCGAACAACTCGCTCTCGAGCAGTGTCGGCGACAGGGCCGCGCAGTGCACCGTCACCATCGGGTGCCCCGAGCGCGGACTAAGCTGGTGGATCGCCTTGGCCAGGAGCTCCTTGCCGGTGCCGCTCTCGCCCTGGATCAGCACGGTCGCCCGCGATGGCGCCACCTGCCGGACGATATCCATCACATCTTGCATCGGCTCCGACTCGCCGATGATGTTTTCCAGCCCGAACTTTTTGTTGAGTTGCTGCTTGAGTGTTTTGTTCTCGCTTTCGAGAGTGCGCAGCTTTAGCGCGCGGGCAATGCGAGCCTCGAGTTCGTCGATCTGCATACGGCCCTTGGCCAAGTAATCGTCGGCGCCCAGCTTGAGTGCCTCGACCGCCAGTTCCTCCGAGCCGTAGGCGGTCATCAAGATGCAAATCGGCGGCTTGGCCAGCGACTTGGCCCTGACGATCAGCTTCATCCCGTCCTCGTTGTTTGGCAACCGAAAGTCGGTCAGCAACACCTCGAACGATTCCGACTCGAGTAGGTTCGCCGCAGAGGCGGCATCCTCGGCCACATAGACCTCGTAACGATCCTCCAGCGCGGCGCGCAGCCCGTCGCGTGTCGGCTTCTCGTCATCAACGATGAGTAGATTCGGGTTCATGCTTCGCCGGCAACCGTCTCGAGGAGGTGTTGTCGCCGTTCCTCCTGCGGTAGCCAAATCCGGAAGGTTGCTCCGTTGCCGCCGTAGCTCACAAGTTCCAGCCGGCCATCGTGGTCGCGCACGATTCGCTGCACAATCATCAGGCCAAGCCCGGAACCTTGTTCCTTCGTCGTATAGTACGGCTCAAAAATCCGCTTGATTTGTTCCTGCGGAATCCCGCCGCCGGTGTCGGTCAGGCTCACCCAGACGCCGTCGCCGGCCTCCCCGGTCTTGATGGTCAATTCGCCGCCAGTGCTCATCGCGTGCATTGAGTTTTTCATCAGGTTGATCAGCGACTGCTTGATCTGCGCGGCATCGAACAGGGCCAGGGGCAGCGACTTCGCAAACTCCAGCTTGATCGCTTGGCCGCGATTGTCGAACTCCGGGCGCAGCAACTCGATCGTCTCCTGGACCGTGTCGTTGAGGGAATTTTTTTTGAGCTTCGGCTTGCTCGGGCGAATGGCCTGCAGAAACTGGGTCACGATGTAGTCGAGCCGGTTGACCTCGCCCTTGGCCACGCCGATGTATTTTTCCAGCTTGGCCGCAATGTCGTGCACTTCCTCGGGGTCGCCCTCGCGCTTGGCCGAGGCGCCCTCGCTGCTCACCGCCGGTTGGCCAAGCTTGCGGATTTCACGCTCCATCAGCTGTAGGTGAATGCTCAGGGCGTTGAGCGGGTTGCCCAGTTCGTGCGCCACACTGGCCGCCAGCAGTGTCAATGCCTGGATGCGCTCGCTCTCAATCGCCTCGTGGGTTTGTTCGCGAGCCTCGGTGGCGTCATGCAAAATCAGCGCCATTCCGGTGCTGCCCTTTGCGTCGCCGTCGAGCGGCGCAGCGTAAAGCCTGATGAACCGTTTCCGGGGGTAGTCCAGCTCGAACTCCCGCCGCACCACACTCCGGCCGCCCTCGTGATCCGCCGCCTGCAGGGAGGCCCAGTCAAGTTCGGGAAGCAGCCGCGTCACCGGCTGATCCATCGCCGAATCCTCCTCAAAACCGGTCAACCGGGTCACCGCGGCGTTGAGATAAGTAACGTTCCCGTCCGGGTCGGCGACCACTACGCCGTCCTCGATCGTGTTGAACAGCGTTTCCAGAAACGAGCGATCCCGGACAAGCCTCTCAACAAACGACTGCAAGTTTTCCGGGTTGAGGGCATCGATGCGCCCGAGAACCTTTTCAATGAAACTGGACTTGGTCGAGGGCATGCGGCTTAAAGCCACTTTTTGATTTTGAAATACACAACGGTGGCCAGCGTGGACAAACCCGTTACCGCCAACGCCACAAGGTATCCGGTTTTGCCCGACCCAGTCTCGGGCATGTCATCAAAGTTCATCCCGTACCACGTGCCCACCAGCATAATCGGTGTCGTGATCACGGTGAACACCGTCAGCAACTTCACGATCTCCCCGGTCTTGTTCGACGACATGTTGAGGTACACCTGCAGCACGCCTGTCAGCGACTCCGCGTAGCGCGCTGCCAACTCGCCAATGTTGTAGAGCCCGTCGTAAACGTCGCGGTAGTACGGGATCAGGTGCGAGCGAACGAGCTTGAACTCGCCGCGGACAAACCGGCCCAGCACCTCCTTTTGAGGGCCGATGATCTGCCGAAGTTGCAGCACCTCCTTCTTGATCTGCAAAATCGTGTTGAGCGTCTCCGTGCCGGGATCCTCGAGCGCCCTCTGCTCCACCTCCGCCACCTCCATCGCCAACTCGTCTAGGGCCGGCTTGTAGTTCTCGACGATCAAGTCCAGCAGCGTGTGAGCCACCCGATCCGGCTCCGTCGCAATGTCCGCCGTGTTGCGCAGGCACATCTCCCCGGCCAACTCCACCGGCCGCAGCGGCTTGCTGTGAAACGTCACCAGGAAATTTTTGCCCA
>ERZ651768.1890-NODE-1890-length-15011-cov-29.649056_pt1 | contig 15011 bp, 10 predicted proteins | sample MGYA00514754_ERZ651768 | MGnify/ENA metagenome assembly ERZ651768
TATCTCCCGTCGCCTTCCACCCTTTTAAAAAAAGAATTAATTTAGAAATAGCTTTTTTCATCTCTTCAATTTACCCCATCCCCACTTTTCTACAAAGAAGTGGGTTGGTTTCCCTCCAATGCAGAATGTTATTTGTTATTTTTTTCATAAATATCTATCCAGTCTTTTACAGTCATTTTAGTAGAGAGAAAACCAATTAATTTATAAGGAATCTCATTAAATTCTTTAAATCTAATACAGCTTTTTCCCATATTCAATTTAGTATTTGAATGCTTTGAATATTCAGATTGAAACCAAGTTAATAATTCTGAATCAGCGTACAAACCCATATGATACAGAGATATTGAAGATTTTAAATTGGACACTCCAATAAATGGTAAAGGCAGAGTCGCATCACAATGATAACCATTAGGATATATACTGTGAGGGACAACAAATGAAGGCATACCATAATTCATTATTTTTTCAAACCCTCTTGGAATATTTTTTTCAATGACATTTATCAATTCTATTATAGGGTCTTTCCTATCTGATTCTAATGAATTGATGTATTCCTTAATACTATTTTTGTCCATATTAGTGTGAATATACCCCATCCCCACTTTTGTACAAAGAGGTGGAAAAACAAAAACCCCCAACTATTGGGCGGGGTTGATTTGATTCACAAACGTTTCATTTTAATTAGGTTTTATTTTACCCTTTGAATTGGTTTTAATTCATTAAGGTTTAAACAGACTGATATAATGTAGGGTTTTTCACCCTCATCCCAATGGCCATAGGTAGTCGTCACTATTTCACCGGTTGGTAATATTTCCACACCTGGATATGTACTATCCCAACTATTGTAATTATTTTTGATTCGGATTCGATACTCACCCAATCTATTATCCGCAAGGTCTTGATAGGAACCGACCCAGGCAACCCAATCTCCCTGAGTTGGACTATTCTTTGCCATATCTCTAAATGATACAAATAGTTTTCCATCTTTGGTGTATTTCGCAGTATGGCGATCTCCAGTTAATTCTAGAGGTAATTCTTTAGGTGGGGACCAAGTCTCTCCCTCATCAATGGAAAACATGATTTGGGAATTTTGAGTTCGACTATTTTCCCGGAGAAGCATGACCAACTGGTTGCCATCAGGAGAACGAATGATCCCCGGCTCACATAAATGAATCTTTGAATTGGAATAAATACTTATTGGATGAGACCATGTCAACCCACCATCGGTTGAATTTGTTTTATAAAGTGTGAATATTCCAGTCCGTTTACCGTCTTTGGTAAAAAATCGACCATCGTCGTGGAACATAGAAAGATAATGTCCGGGCGTTTTTAACGCAACCACGCTACTCATAACAACAATACCACCCCAATTACCTACTTTTTTTAAAGGAGACCATGTTAATCCATCATCTTCAGATATAGCTAAACGGGCTGGATAAAGCCCTGACCACACAATAAGCCGCTTTTTACCATTCGTATCCACGACACGATGGATGGTTGGGACTTCCTTACTGGTTGACCAATTTTCGGGAACAGGCAATCGATTTGACCAAGTCTTCCCACCATCTAAACTTCGCTTATAAATAATCTCACCTGCGCCGTGCCCTTTGGGATAAACAGCCAGGATAGTTTTACCGTCTTCCAAAAGAACAGTGGTTGGATGGCCAAGATAAACACCACTTTCTTTATCTACAATGACTTGGAGGTCTCGTCGATGGTTAAGGTCCATAACGGGAATCCGAAAAAAATTATTAGATTGACCTAATAAAACGAAGCCAATTGGTAAGATGAGCCAGAGGCGTTTCATTAAAGCAATATTACACCCCACGAGTCCTAAATGTCTATAAACAAAAACCCGTCAATAAGACGGGTTTTCATTGTAGCGGGGGCTGGATTCGAACCAGCGACCTCCGGGTTATGAGCCTCTTTGATCTTCTTCTATTTAATTAACCAGCGCGACGATGGAGCGCCGATTTATACCACAAACCAAAAACCACGCTACTTGGTGTGAATTGAAAATTATTGGATGTATTATTTGAATACGACTTTAACGTCTTGTAATTCCTTGTATAGAAGTTCATGCTTATCTAGTCAACTGGACGGATCCGGGAAGGCTAGAATTAGGAATTATTTGATGCTGACCTGAATTATGGATTCGTTGGAACTGATCTCGCTGATGACATCCGCTGACGGCGCTTTGTCCAGTTTCAGGCTAGCAACAGCTGCGGCACTTCCGTTGAAAATATTGTTTTCCATATCTTCAACGTTTATCCCAGCTTCACGCAACGCATCTAGCACAGAAGCGAGTACACCAACACGGTTATAATGACGAACCATCAAAATCGTGCCATCTTCGGTTTTCTCCCGGGAGTTAACAGCGTTGATAGGCTTTCCTGTTTTGATCAGGGAATCAACAATCCGAACCACCTCATCCGCAATGGCTTCAGAAGCCTGGTTCGTGGATGCACCAATATGTGGAGTGCAGGTAATCAAACCAGCCAGATCGGTTTGATCGAAGTCAGCGAGACCAGAGCCAGGCTCATTCTCAAACACATCCAAACCGACGCGTAGCGCTTTCTCATCAATTGCTTTGCGTAACGCTGCAGTATCAACGATTTCGCCACGTGATGTGTTTACAAAGATTGCCCCGTCTTTCATTTTGTTGAAAAAATCGTTATTCAGAAGTTGTTTCGTATCCGGCGTCACAGCCAGATGAACACTGACCACATCGGCATTAGCTGCGACTTCACCGATGGAGTCACAATAAACCAGGTCGAGCTCATCTGCCTTATCAGGTGTCAAGCTTCGCGACCAAGCAATCACATTCATGTCTAGTCCCTTGGCAAGTTTTACTAGTGCACCACCGATGGAACCAAGACCAATAATGCCCAGGGTGCGCCTCTTCAAACCGGCAGCTTTTTGATAAGCTTTCTTTTTCCAATATCCATTTCGCAAATTCAAGCTCGCATCGACAATCCGGCGGTCGCATGCAATAATATGACCAAGAGCCAGTTCCGCAACGGCATCAGAATTCTTTCCAGGGCAATTAGCAACATAGACACCGCTACTACTGGCTTTTTCCAAGTCGATGTTGTTCACGCCGGCGCCAGCCCGGATGATAAGCTCGAGACTCTTTCCAGCCTCAATGGTCTCAGCATACACTTTGGTTGACCGAACAATGAGAACATTAGCATTGCCTATAGCTTCGCTCAACTCTTCTGCTTTCAGATCGGGATTAGAGGTTATATCGGCACCTATTTTATCAAGGGCCGCGATCGGCTTGGGGGATAATTTGTCCGCAATTAATATTTTCATTTCTTCACCTCACCTGTTTGAACCCTTCATTAGGTCAATATTACACCCCACCCGTCCTAAATGTCTAGAAACAAAAAACCCGTCAGTAAGACGGGTTTTCATTGTAGCGGGGGCTGGATTTGAACCAGCGACCTCCGGGTTATGAGCCCGACGAGCTACCAGACTGCTCTACCCCGCGATCGTTAATCTTCTATAAAAAAGCGCCGGCAAAGTTAAACACAAATTCAACACGGTCAATGGGGAGATTTATGCTAGAATACTAACCGTAATTCGGTTGCCAGCCGCAGTCCCTTGGCATCTTCGAGAAATCCACCATTTTCACCGAAGCCAACATTCCACTGGAAGCCACCAAGATTAAGGGAAAAACCGCCGCCCCAGCTAAACCCATGGAAACCACCGGTACTCACACCCAGATAGATAGGGAAAACAGGTGTTGCTGCAATTTCCAGCCCGACAGAAAATTGTGGGTCCACGCCGGTAAAATAATCATTATCCAGGTACTGCCGCACGGCGACATCTACAGAAAGTGCTGGCGAGACACGATACGCACCACCCAAAACAACCTGCGTAGGATAAGCGGTATTGCTGGATCCACTGGCGTACGTGGTGTCAAGTGTTGTAAAGCTTTCCTGCAGGGAATCCAATTCTGCACTGCTGTAATCGGCAATATCCTCCATATCCGTAGATAAAAGACTGATCGAAAATTCATGGGTGGTTGTAAATGTCTCCGGCCAGTTTATGGACCCAAGTAAATTCTGCAAAGCCAGACTTACACTCAATTGCTGATTAACATCTGCCGCAATTCCCAGGTCCAGGCTGAAACCTGTACCAAAAATAAAATTTTTATTATCGATGTTACTCACCAAGGTATTTTCCCCCTCGATAAATATACTATCCGATGTTGTGCTGAGCATTAGTTTGTTTGATTTCAGGTGGATATCGGTAAGGCCCAATAAAACATTTACGCCCGCACCAGCGTAGAACCGGTCTACCTTATTAGCCAATGCCGGTATTTGCAATTGCCGTCCATAGGCCAGCGATAGCGGATTAACCGCCAGCAAATCCAGGGACAGGTCGGACAAGTCCTGCGGTTGATCAAACTGCACGCCATCGAAGATCACGTTCATAATTGCAGTGGGCACTGTAACATTGGTGATTACTTGAGGCTGGACCATGGATATGGCAAAATTGCCCATACCAACATCCAACCAGTTGCCACCGCCCTGGAAATTGATATCCAATCCAGTAGTGGGAAATATAGACAGAAAATTATCTTTTGCGCCCGGTTCCCGCAGATCAATACCGCCGAATAACTGGTTATTGATCCAATCCGGGTATAGGGTATTGTTCCCGATATCACTTCTTAATCCAGCCACCGTCATAGTGAAATACGGTGTTATTTCCTCGCTCAGAGGCAATGGATCCACTGCGGTAACGACCCAGGCATCGCTGTAGCCGGCGGCAATAATGGAATCACGTAATGCATTCACCGAATCCCTGGATGTAAGATCACCAACACGAAATTTATATAATGATTCTTCAGCAATGATTGCTGTAGGCATGTCACCGCCGAATTGGGACTGGTAATCTTTCTGCACCTTTTTCACTAGTTTGCGATCAGGGTTGGCCACCAGCTGAACAGAATAATAGTATATTACGGAATCGGTCACAATTGCATTGGTATCACTTTCCAGCAAGGCCAATGAATCGGGCATGTATATTTCTAGGGAGTCATCCTGGAACGTTCCCAGCACCAGTATTTCGCCATAATGGCCCAAATTAGCCGGATTGCTACCCAGAGCATGGTTACCAAGAACCCTAGCATGATATGCGCCGGCAGTGGCCGTTTGCAGCGGATTATTACTGGCCAACACCAGTGCGCTAAAAATCAGTGGTACGAAGATGGATCTCATTAGCCATCCCCAGCCAATTCAGGACCATCAATAAAGTATTGAACGCGTCCATAGATATTTAACTGCATTTTATCCGTGCTCAGGAAACGGGAAGGAATTGGATTGCCGTTACTGTCAGTCTGGCCCAGGACGTTGACCTGCACCTGCACGTACATGCTATCCTGGTTGAAGTTGAAGAGTCCCAGTTGGTTATCATTAAGATCGATAAGATCGATCGAATCAACACCTGCTGCACCAGCCGTGATCAGTAGTGCATTGACTAAGATATCCGCAGCACCAGACTCAAAATCAAGCGTATCCCGACTCATAAGCACCGTTAGGGTACTGCCGAATTCAAAGGAATTATCGTAGCTGATAAAAACGACTACATCTTCGATCTCCTCCGGCACCGTCTCCGCCGCGCCTGCCTTGGTAACCAACTCAGGATCAGTAGTAATCGTTGCATCGGGACCTATTTCCAGTTCCAGCGGTGCCCGTAGTGACAGCAGACCGGAAATCACATCCGCGGAGGTAACGGTCCCAGAAGTTCCATCACCACCTACCCGCGCTGAACCATAGGCCAGGATCTTGTCCGGCTGAATATTAATCAATGTACTGGCATTGGGAATGATCACTAGCGAACTGTCAGTTATGTTCCAGTTGGTAATGAACGAGGTTTCCATTTCACCGGCGGAATTACTGGCATCCATGGTCAGATCGAGAAATACGGGAATGGTGATACCCGATTCAAAATCAATGGCAATTTCCACATTAGCAAATTCAAACCCACCCATGTCATCCGGCAGGGTCGATATTTCCTGTTCAACCGTATCAATAGTGACGTCCACTGTATCAATAATACCCGTGATCGAACCAAACCACAGCGTATCGATCAATACATCAATGGCAATGGAATCATTCAGCGTCAGGGAAAGCAGCTGATCAGTGGGAATGGATAAGGTCGAGGTATAATTCACCCGCTGGTCATCCACGGGCAGCGTAAGGCTGTAACCAGCTAGATCAATGGTCTGTTGGACCGGCTCGGTGGAAGAGATAATTTGTAAAGAAGTTTCCAGGGGAGCACCGCCCACTGTTAATTCATCAATGGAAAACAATACATCCGCTTCCAGACCAATAAAATTCCGGACAGTCAGCTGGATCTGACCGGAATCAATCAAGGCTGTTTCCACCTTGGTATCATTATCCAGTTCGATCACATCTGTCTCCACATTATCATCCTGACTGATGTAGCCCGTTACCGCGTTAAAAGTCAGCCCTGGTAGAGTGATCGCCACAGCAATAGAATCATTTAAATAGTACGTGTTTGACTCCGATTGTGTTATAGTTGTCGTACTGTAGGTCAGGCGTTGATCATCAAGACTTACCGGCTGCAGATCATAACCAGCCAGCACAATTATATACCCATTATCCCCAGGATCGATGGTCAAGACTGTATCCAGACCTGTACCATCACGTACCAGTTCCGGTACAGTTAACTGTACATCCGCAGCACCGCCAATATTATTACTAATCACTAGCTCCATCTGACCGTCTGATATGGTTGCGCTCTGGATCTGTGATTCCGATTCAATGTTGATATCCCCCCCTTCGATGATTGTCTGGGATTCGATCTGACCCGTCACTGCGCTGAAATAAATGTCTGTGATACCCAGGTCCAGTTCCACATTATCTGTTTGGGATATGGTAACACTGTTAGGATCTGTATCAGCAGTAGTGATCAGGTAGTGGTAATCCAAGTATTGATCAGCGAAATCCATGGCCATGGTCCAGCCGGCCATATCCACTGTGGGCACAGTGAACGTACCTGTTACCAAGTCAAAATTCTGCTTAAAGGTGGAATCCGGCGATCCAAAATACAGACTGGGAATGGTCAGGCGAACCGTTCCAGTCAGCGGCAGATTATTTGTGACTGTGATATCCAGGTTTCCCTTGGACATAACTGCTTCCTCCACCACCGTTTCTGATGGATCCAGCACAATACTACTGGTGTCAGTAATGGACTGAGCTGGTACCACCGCACTGGCCTGGGTGACCTGGAATCCCCGCGCCGCCAGACCAACAGTAAATGTCGAACTCAGGTCCGCAGTGGTCACGGCTACTTGCTGGCCCTGTGATCCGTTGGATGTACCAGACACCTCCACCAACATGCTGCCCGGCAGGGTCATACCGCTAACATCTTGTGTGACTGTGGCGGAATCACCAGCAGCGATCTCCGTAGCCCAGGTCAATTGGAAGATCTGCGCACCAATACTATTCTTAATATCAACGTATATGGGCGCGCCCAAAGGAATGAACAAATTATTGGTAATTGTTACATCGAGATAACCTGAGCTGAGTACGGCGGATGTAAAGGAATCAAAACTGACCGATTTCTGCTGCGGGACCAGGGCTACTGTATCTACCACCACCTCAGCAGAGCCTCCAGCGGCGGCTATGGCCGTTTCAATCACCGTCACCAGCGTCGTGGGCATCACATCTGCGAAGGAAATAGGATCTGTTTCTTCGGCACCGATATTATCCAGCTCAATCAAACCGATCTCCGCATCAATGAGTTCGGTAATATCATCCAGGCCAACAGAATCATACCCAATAGTGAAACTGGTGGTTGAACTATCGACCGTCACTGCACTGGCAAATTGGACAAAACTCTTTTCAATGGGGTCGATCTTCAGTTTATCACCCACTTCCACTGAGTCCAGCTCGATTGTTTTATTGAAAACAAAGATTGAATCCCCTCCTTCGCCAACTGGGTAGGTACTGATCAAAGAATCCTTAAGGAATTCATCCAGGTCAATCGTGGTCTCAATAATGGGTACTTCCAATGTAGTGGACCAGACCGGCAGTTTATCTGGATCAGGTATATCCAGCGCACAACCAGTAAAAAAGATTGTAATAAAAAGAATCGCTTTACGTTTCATCCAATTAAATCCAAGTAAAGATACTAAAAAGTATTCTTATTCGTATAATGAAACTAAGGGGAATTATTCTTTGAAAAAATAGTTACGGATAGAGCTGATGCAAATCACCAAGGAAATAGGTCAATTAACAGGGTTGGCACGACTGGGTATTTTCTGTTAATCATCCATAATTACAGTACAACTTACAGTCAGGTGATCAGAATAGCCGCCCAAAAGACGATTACCAGCCCAAAATCGAAACGGATAATGGGCATATTTCCCTTCCTGTTGTCGATATTTTGGCTGATCCAGGATTTCTAGCGAACCGGGCAATATTTTCAGCGACCCCGAATTCATCAAACCGGAACTGACAATGATCTGGTCGATAAGATTATCTTGTCCCCGGTAAACATAAGTACCCACGCCTGGTTTCCCGACTAATGGTTCCATCAGATTGGTAAATGGCCGGGCTGATCTTTTACCATTATTCATATCTATAAATCCTTTTATATTAGTATCTATAGGTTCTTCATTAAAGTCACCTATTAACAATATATCCGCATCTGGATCATCTGCCAGTATGTCCAGCATTATATTTTCCAGCAGGTCTGCCGTTGCCGCCCGCTTGGGGATAGCTTTTTCCTTGCCACCATAGTTTGAAGGCCAGTGATTGACAAAAATATGCAATACCTGGTCCTGGTAAGCGCCTTGCACATGAACAATATCTCGGGTGGGGAGATTCCCTGGTAAAACATTCTTGATCGCCCTCGATTCAAGTACGGTGAATACCGCCGGATCATAAAAAAGTGCGCAATCAATTCCTCGTCGGTCCGGAGAATCAAAATGGACAATGGCATAATCCCGGTCTGTATATACGCGATTTAATTCCTGCATCATAAACTGGTTTTCTACCTCGCAAATACCTACTATATCTGCATTCAGGTCCGTTAGTACTGCGGCACAATTTTTCAGTTTCAGATCATAGATCTCCTGGGTTATATTTTTTCTGCCGCCGAGAGAAAATTCATCGTCATTTTTTTCCGGGTCATTTTCCATATCAAAGAGATTTTCAACATTCCAGAACGATACACGTAAACCGGAGTCTGTTTGACACCAAACAACCGTGCTAATAAGAACTACTAAGATAGCCATTCTTAACATTATGGTAACAGTAGCGTAATATTTGCGGAACTTATTCAAACTAATATCGTATGCTTTAGCAAAGGGAGCGGGTTTAAAACCCAATATTCACCCTCCAACTTACCTCCTTGGTTTGGCTACCCCCGCTCCCAAACCCTTTTAAAAATTTCCGAAACATCCTTTTCTGTGCAATTCCATTATGATTGGCGGAATGATAATTTGATTGGCACACCGCTGAAATCAAACGTTTCTCGTAACTGATTTTCCAGGTAGCGTCGATAATTTACAGGCACCAGTTTGGGATAATTGGTGTGACAAACGATGAGTGGTGGTGCTGTCCGCACCTGATTGATGAATTTGATCCGAATCAAACGTCCCTTTACTGCCGGAATGGCCATTTTCTTAATGGTCTCCCGGAGAAATTCATTCAATAATTTGGTGTTAATTTTCTGCTGCCGGGCCTGATGGACCTGATCTGCTATTTTCATAATATTGGAAACCCGGCGTCGAGTCAAGGCTGATATGAATAGGATCGGATAGTCGTCCAGTCCCTTAAATTGCCACTGAATTTCTTTTTTCATCTCTGCCATAGTATTGGTCTCTGCTTCTACCAAGTCCCACTTATTGACCAATAACACCAGCCCCTTACCTTTACGGATCACCAGATCAACGATCGCTTTATCCTGCTTGCCAAAACCTTTCTCTGCATCGATCATTACCAGAGACACATCAGCATTTTCAATGGCGCTGTGGGTTCTCACATTGCTGTAAAACTCAATATTATCACTCACCTTGGCCCGTTTTCGCAGTCCAGCAGTATCAACCAAGACAATGGTCTTTCCATACCATGTAAAGGCTGTATCAATGGAATCCCGGGTAGTTCCTGCTATAGGGGTAACAATGGTCTGCTCCTTTTGCAATAATGCGTTGGTCAAGGATGATTTACCCACATTGGGCATGCCTACTATGGCCAGCCGCATATAACTTTCTTCATCCTGTTTTGCCATCGCTGGATTCAGCACAGCGGTAATTTGCTCCAGCATGACCCCAGTTAAGCGACCATTCAGCGCAGAAATGGTCACCATTGGCTCTATTGCTAATTCATGAAACCGCAACTGCCGATCGTCTGTTTCCAGTGTATCGCATTTATTGACCACCAGCATGTGTGGTTTACCTGACTTGCGCACCAGTTTCGCCAGGTCCTTGTCACTGGCCGTAGGGTCTGCCTTTCCATCCACTAGAAATAAGATAAAATCCGCTTCGACGACAGCCAGTTCTGCCTGTTCACGGACAGCAGCGTTGAATACATCCACATCATCAGGGATATATCCGCCGGTGTCTACAATGTCGTACAGGCGATTTTCCCAATCTAGCGTCCCCCTTATCCTGTCTCGCGTAATACCTTCCTTAGCGTCTACGATTGCTTTCCGTTTTTCCACCAGCCGGTTGAACAATGTTGATTTGCCTACATTCGGTCGGCCGATGATGGCAATGGCTGGCCTAGCCATGATCGATAGCCGTAAAAAATTCTGCCGGAGAATCTCCCACGACCCGCACGGGAACTTCCAGCGCTTGTGAGATCTGACCCAGGGTCATGTCATCCAGGGTTAACGTATCGTCCTCATTCAGGATTCGATTGGAAAATAATACCATATCCCCCAAATCCTGCTCTTTCAACTGGGCGATTATATCCTGACCTGTTAATAAACCACTCACGGTCACATCATCTTCACCAAAAAATGTATTATTAATAGACTTTAGCTGGACATTCAGGTTAGAAACTGTTTTCAGCAGGGGTATGAAATTAGTATTGAAATAATCAGCGATAAGGTTGCCCGTACCGATAGTGATACTTGTTGGTTTTTCAAGACCAGAACTGCAGTCGGCAATATTATCCTGCCAATCAGCCATGAAATGGACTACCTGGCCAACACCATTCTCCCGCAGATCATGCCCGGCATAGTAGTTTTGATTGGGGAAGGCCGCACCAATTTTCAAAAACCATTCATCACTCAGGAAAACAAAATTCTGGCCATCTTCTTGACGGTATTTCGTGCTGAGCTGCTTACCAATTGGTATGAAAGAACGGGCATATTCTGCAGTTACTGGCGGCAAATTGGGCAGTCCGTCCCGGTGTTTTGTAAGTCCTACCGGCACAACGGACATCGATAAGGCATTGGGGCGAAAAGAATGAATATCCGCTACTGTCTTTTCCAGAAAATTACCATCGTTCCAGCCCGGACAGAGCACGACCTGGGCGTGTAGCTTAATACCATTCTCAGTAAGGTATTCAAATTTTTTCATCAGAAAATCATCCTTGCCATACAAGAACATCTCCAGCCGCTTGTCGGGGTCTGTTACATGGACAGAAACATATAGTGGTGAAAGACGTTGTTCCACAATCCGTTTTAATTCTTTCCAACCCATATTGGTCATAGTGATGAAGTGTCCGTGCAAAAAGGACATACGGAAATCACCATCTCGAAAATAGAGACCGTTGCGCATTCCAGCCGGGTTCTGATCTGCAAAACAGAATACACAGTCATTGGCACAGCCGCGAATCTTGAAATCATCAAACCCAAGGCCCAAGGTATCATCCGCATCCTTCTCAATATCATATTCCTTCAGTTCACCGCCCTGCCTTACTCTGAGCAGTATATTTTCATCCGTAACCTTGAAGCGATAATCAATGATATCCTTTACCCGGGACCCATCGATAGCCTCCAAGCGATCGCCCACTTTCAGGCCGATAGAGGCGGCAATACTCTCTTTTTCTACATGATTAATTTTCATGGCGTGGAAATTACATTGGTTGGTCCAAACTTCCCCCGTTGAATCACCGGGGTTTCTACTCAGCGATATATGCGGCGAAAGTCGTCTGTATAGAGCAACAGGCTACTGGCCACTGTCCACAAAGCTACGATGGAAAAAAAGATCACTATAGTAAAATAGTTGCCTCCAGAATCCATGTGGAGATTTACATAATCAATGCCGGCCTTAATCCAGATAATTATGCCGGCGTAGGTCATCCACTGTACGAACAATAATGCCTGGCGACGAAAGATAAATAGGAACATGGGGACGGCCAGACTGGCAACCATCAGCGACTTATTACCCATGATATGGAATTGAGCTGCTATGAGGATCCAGGATATGGTTAGTGGTATGATACGATAAATCATAACAATTGTTAGAAATTAGTCGAGCGGGCGATGGGAATCGAACCCACGTCACGAGCTTGGGAAGCTCGGGTAATAGCCATTATACGACGCCCGCAAATTTGTTCATTTGTCGAGGGTAATCTATCATGTAACATGCATAAATCCAAAGTTTGAGTACAGCTCTGTGTGCCCTTAAGGGGTTTTTACCGTCAATACCGTTGTTTTTCATAGCTACAATATCTGGAAATGCTCTTGATAATTCAACCTTATCTAAATTTGTATATTGTTTAGTCATATTTGTATCAGTATGACCCAAAGCATAGCATAAAGTAAACTCCTGCCCCGTTAAAAAATAAAGCCTTGATGCAAATGTTTTTCTCAGGTCATGGAATTTTCCACTAATGTAAGATATTTTTAGCGCCCTTGAAAAAACACGACTAAATACCTTAATTGTTGCGTATCTATTCTTTCGAGTTTTTAACTGATTATTTAACCACTCATTCATTTGGATAATTATCAATGCCTGTTGTTCAGTTAGGTGTACATATCTCTCGTAGCTATTTTTAGTAGTGCTGCCTACGATCCTGAGTCTAAAGCCATCATCGTCCCTCTTTAGCTGATTGTTAAACGGCTCAGATAACCGTAGTCCTGTATCTCTGTAAAGACGGTATGCCTCAATAAATAGCTCTCTATCCCCATCATTCATTTTTGCCTCGGAATAAGGAAAACCTTTCTTGACATTTTGCAGGATGATTTCAAAATCAGCATTGCTGAAATAGTTAACAGGCCTATTTATCACAGATAGTTTCTTTATTTTTACGGGGTTATCTATTAAGCCTTCATCAAACATCCAATTAAAGAAAGTCTGTAAAGCTCGAAGCTTCCTGTTTACTGTATGCTTACTCGAATGAACCATACTGTTTTTGAAGTTAGTAAAGTGCCTTCGTTTAATATTGCTTACATGCTTTATTCTAATCGTTTTGGCAAACTCATTCAATGCATGCAAGTAAATCACAATGGTATTTTCATTTAACCTTTGCGCCATACAATATTGTTCATATTCACTTATTGCCTGACTTAAGGTAAGTGAGATATCAACAAGAGTACCGCTTCGCCTGAGCCAATCAATTTCATTTTTTATTTTCTTCACACCAGCGGGACCATGTTCGTCATATGCTCGAATTATTTTACCTCGCAATGATGTATCTTGAATGGTATCTCTTCTGTGTTCTGCTACCAGCTTTTCATCTGTATTAAGAGGGAACTTCACAGCACCTCTCCCAGTGCGATCATTACCCCATCTTATCCTGGTGTAATACTTTCCACCAGCTAAATAAATGGGCATTCTTTTTATTCCTGTCCTATATGTCATATATAGTCATATATTGTCTTACATAATCTAACATTAATTTTATGGCCTCGCAAATTGTATTTGTCTAACATTGTATGACCAATGAAACAGAAAAAATCCGAATTCATTTCTTTTAGGACAACAGATGATGTGAAAGATCTCCTCGAGAAACTTAGTGAAACACATGACCGGCCATTATCTGATGTAATTCACCAGCTACTGAAATCATTCGTTAACAATCCACCCCAACAGCTACCCATACCAAAGAAGAAGTAACAAACCTTCATCCGCCATAACAAAATCCTGCCTTAACAAATACCCCATCCCCCTCGGCAAGGTACTTGCTATTGTATAACATGTATAACAACTAGATTATTGTAATCATTTGACTTTTTTATCTTCTTCTTCTTTCCTACGAGATTTTTCGTGTAAGTATTCATTATAAAACAACATTGGTTCACCACAACAATTTGTAGTTCGTTCTTCTATCCCTCTCTTTACCTCTTTAGGCCTAGTACATACAACACAACGGAGTGTCACCAAATCGTTTGATTTATCTCTTTTATTGTAGTCATACTTTACATCGTTCATTAACCATATCTCGAAAGCAGCAGCTAAATCATCAATCACCTTTCCCTTCTCTTTCATATTGAGAATAAATTTATTGTAGGATTGATTTACATCAATACCTGGGTATTTTTTTTGAAATTCACTTAATTCTTCTTTTGAGAGCGAACTCTTTCTCTTCTCTTCTATTCTATTCTGTTCTATTCTATTAGGCTGTAGTGCTACAGTAGGACTACTGTAGTCATCTGGTAGTTTATATTTTGAAGGAATGGGCTTTTGAATAGATTGATATATTTTCCAGTTTTTCACATAGAATAATTCAATTCCATTAGATTGAAATGGAATGATGAGTTCCAATTCGATCAATTCATCTTTCAACTTACCCACTTCTTCAACTATAATATCATCACAAGGAAATACTTCTGCCTTGAGCATATTGTTGCTATTCTTGTGGATACCACCATCATCGCTGAAATTCCATATACCGATAAATAGCAAACGGTGCATGGGAGTTAATGACATCATTTTGTCGTCAGACCAAAACTTAGGGTCTATCATTCTCTTTCTTGCCATGTCTAATATGTAAGATTAACGGATGTTAAATTCTCCACCCATGCAAAAGTGGATGAAATCTTTTAAAATAACTTTATCGCTCTTGCCACTCCTA
>ERZ651768.1891-NODE-1891-length-15000-cov-3.288950_pt1 | contig 15000 bp, 24 predicted proteins | sample MGYA00514754_ERZ651768 | MGnify/ENA metagenome assembly ERZ651768
TTCACGCAAGCTGATTTGCATATGTTCGGAAAGTTCAATTTCCGTAGGTGGGCGGCCAAGACGAGCTTCAAGGGTCCGAATAGCTTCTCCCAGTTTACTGGCTTTCGATCGCACCAGTCGGGGTACCCAATCCATCGTCCGTAACTCATCCAGCACGCTCGCCACAATTTGATTCGCCGCCCGCATCCGTATCAGTTCCTCGGACGATTTACACACAATCACTCGCTTGCCCTCACTTCGGTAGAGATCAGTCCCGATCCACCGAACCCTGAAAACGATCAATCGCTGCATTCACCAACCGCTCGACTACATCAGGCGTCCCACTTCCGTCGATCTCAGCGAATGTCAGACGACCGCGATAATAGTTCGTCAAGGGTTCTGAATCGCGAGCGTAAACTTTCAGCCGCTCGCGCACAATCGACTTACGGTCATCGCTTCGCTGTTGCAATACACCACCGCATTTCACGCACTCAGATCCCGAACTGTCACCAAAAATCTCCCCGCACTGTCGACAAACGCGCCTGAAAGCAAGCCGACGCAGCAACTCATCCGAGGGAACAGCAATATCGAGGACCATGAGCGGAACACGGTCGACCAGTATTGCATCCAGTGCTTCAGCTTGAGCTACGGTCCTCGGAAAGCCATCTAGAACGACGCCTTCCCGTGTGTCCTCACGCATTAATCGCTCACGGACAATGCTAATCATCACCTCGTCGCTCACTAAGCCACCGGAATCCATTGTCGCCTGCACCGCACGGCCAAACTCGGTCTCCAGCTGTGCAGCCTCCCGTAAAATGTCGCCAGTCGAAATCCTAGGTACATTTCGTGCTCCAGCTAGCTGCGATGCCTGCGTACCCTTCCCCGCGCCAGGAGGTCCGAGCATTGCGATGTTAAGCTGCATCTCATCTCCGCACGCGAAGGTCTTACCCCCGTCTCCCACGAATGCGAGTCTTCTTCATAAAGCCATCGTAGTGGCGCATAATGAGTTGCGACTCAACCTGCTGCACCGTATCCATCGAGACGCCAACGATGATGAGCAGGGATGTGCCTCCGAAGTAAAACGTCACGTTCATCCCCTGGGTAATAAATTGCGGAAGAATTGCATCAAGTTGCTCCCCAATGAACGGAATCGGTGCAACTCGGATACCTACGATCAAAAGATCTGGTAAAACAGCAACCATCGCCAGATAGATCGCGCCAGCCAGGGTAATCCGCGTCAAAATTGTGTCAATGTATTCGGCCGTCCTCTTACCAGGCCGGATTCCAGGAATGAATCCACCGTACTTACGCATGTTTTCGGCAACATCATCAGGATTAAAGATGATCGCCGTATAGAAATAGGCAAAGAAAATGATGCCGGATACATAGAGTAAGTAGTACAGGGGCATACCATAGGTCAGCTGGTCAGTCATTGTCTGTCCCCAGCTCCCAGCCGGTAACACACCCGCAATCGTTGCAGGAAACGCTAGAATCGAGGAAGCAAAGATGACTGGAATCACCCCACCTGTGTTCACCTTCAACGGAATATGCGTGCTGGTACCACCAGTCATCCGCCGACCAACAACGCGCTTAGCGTATTGCACGACGACCCGCCGATGGCCGCGCTCGATAAAGACAACCGCAGCCACCACAGCCATCATGAGCCCAACCAGTGCAATCAAACGAAACAGGCCAATCTGTCCTGAGCGAAGCTGATCGACCGTTGTAATTACCGCACTCGGCAGACCCACCACGATGCCCGCGAAGATAATAAGTGACATCCCATTGCCGATTCCGCGCTCAGTAATCTGCTCGCCGAGCCACATGATGAAGATAGTTCCCGTCGTCAGCGTTAACACTGTCAATAGACGGAAGCTCCAACCCGGCTCATAGACTAGCGGCAAACCGCCCGCAATATTTGTTTGACGCTCTAGAAAAATTGAGATTCCAAGCGATTGAACCACGCAAAGAAACAGGGTGCCATAACGCGTGTACTGTGTGATCTTCCGCCGACCAAGTTCCCCCTCCTTCGACAACCGCTCAAGATAAGGCCAGACAACCGTCAGTAGTTGCAGAATAATCGACGCGCTGATGTAGGGCATTATGCCCAATGCGAAAATCGTCACCCTCGATAGATTCCCGCCCGAGAACATATCGTAGAGTCCGAACATAGTGTTACGAGCCTGCTCCGCCAGGATCGCAAGAGCTTCAGTATTTACACCTGGCGTCGGTACGTGGTTGCCCACACGATATATACCGAGCACCAAGAACGTGAATAACACGCGATTCCGAAGCTCTGGAACGGCAAAGATGCTCTTAAGGCTCTCTATCATGACTATGCTGTCGTTTTCACTGAGCTCTCTATCACGACCGCTTGACCACCACCGGACGAGATTTTCTCAGCCGCCTTAACGCTGAATCGGTGTGCGTGTACCGTGAGTGTTTTTGTCATATCACCACGTGCCAAAATCTTGACCTTCCGTCTACTGCCATGAATCAGTCCGTGTTCGCGAAGTAGGTCAAGTGTTACGTCGGCACCAGGCTCAAACCGTTCCATGAGCGTATCGAGATTAATCACGGTGTAATCAACACGAAACGGGTTATGAAACCCACGTTTCGGAACTCGGCGGTGTAGCGGCATCTGGCCACCTTCGAACCCACGCTTCCGGCGGAAGCCTGAGCGAGACTTCGCCCCCTTGTGTCCACGGCCAGCCGTCTTGCCATTACCGGAGCCTTGGCCTCGACCAACTCGCTTCTTCGTTCGGGTGCGACCTTTAGGTGGTTGAAGCTTGCTTAAATCCATTACCAATTTCCTGCAGGTGAAACTGATTAAGAACCGACCTCTTCGACCCGTACTAAGTGGCGCACCTTATGGACCATGCCTCGAATCGAAGGTGCATCTGGCAACTCGACACAATGTCCTAGCCGACGTAGCCCGAGACCACGCACAACAGCAGCCTGCCGCTTGTCATACCCAATTGTGCTCTTCACCAAGGTCACCTTCACCTTGGGAAGTACCGATTTTCCCGCCTTCTTAGCCATGGTTCACGCGTCCTTCCGCAACATGCGACGGGTACCTCGACCTAATCGTTCGTTGCGACAAAGGCCTCGCCCAACTCCTCAACACTCTTTCCCCTGAGGCGAGCCACCGTAACCGGATCTAGTAAGCTCGTAAGCCCCATGAAAGTAGCACGCACAACGTTATGCGGATTCGGAGAGCCAATCGACTTTGTGAGAATGTTCTGAATGCCGGCTGATTCAACCACCGCCCGAACGGCGCCACCTGCAATAATGCCGGTACCTTCCGGAGCCGGCTTTAACAGAACCTGACCCGCGCCATAGCGGCCAACTATAGTATGTGGAATAGTCGTCCCCTGTAGCGGTACTCGGATCAGTGCCTTTCGAGCCGCCTCAATACCTTTCTTAATGGCTGAAGGGACCTCTTTCGCTTTGCCGACTGCGAAACCGACGGCCCCTAGTCCGTCACCAACGACGACTAAAGCACTGAAGCTTAGATTCTTACCGCCCTTAACGACTTTTGTGACTCGATTGATTGACACAACCATGTCTCTCAAATCAAGATCCGTCGGATCGATTTTTTCTCTCGTCTCAAACATAATCTCTCAACCGCGGCGACCACTCCGCCTTCTGTGTCCGGTTAGAACCGAAGCCCTGCTTCGCGCACGGCCTCGGCCATCGCCTGCACACGCCCGTGATATAGAAATCCTCCCCGATCAAAAACGACGCTATTCACACCGCTCGCGATCAACCGCTCTGCGACGACCTTCCCGATCGCCTTCGCGCCGGCCACATTACCTCCACCGGTTTCCTTATCAAACGCTGCCTTGACGGTAGGCTCAACACTCGATGCAGCCACCACCGTTGTGCCAGAAACATCGTCGATCGCCTGCGCATAAATGTGCTGCGCGCTCCTGAAGACAGTGAGCCTTGGCCGTTCAGCCGTGCCGATCACACACTTACGCACCCTGAAATGAATGCGCTGTCGCCGATCTTTCTTCGTCTTAATTCTCATACCCCGCTCACCCTTACGCGCCAGTCTTGCCGACTTTTTTCTTGAGCACCTCGCCGGTGTATTGGATGCCTTTCTGCTTATACGGATCGGGCTTGCGGAGGGCTCGGATATCAGCCGCAACCTGGCCGACCAACTGCCTGTCAATGCCCTGCACGAAAATGTGAGTTTGACGGTCAATCTTTACGTCGATTCCGTCTGGCAAATCGAACAGGACAGGATGAGAGTAACCAAGCGTAAATACTACCTGCCGTCCCTTGAGTTCGGCTCGGTAGCCAATGCCGACGATGTCGAGTTCACGCGTGAAGCCCTCCACCACACCTTGTACCGCATTGTTAACAAGGCTCCTCGCCAAACCTTGGAACTTGTTTAAACCTGGTTCATCACCAACGATTTGCGCCTGAAGAATGTTGTCTTTCAACTGGAAGCTGATCCCTGGTGGAATGGCCTGCACAAGCTGGCCTCTTGGCCCCTTCACGTCGACAACAGCTTCGCCGACCTTGACCGTCACACCCTTGGGCACAACAATTGGCTCCTTGCCTATGCGAGACATGCTTCAGCTTCCTTAGACAACTGCTACCAAACGTTACACAGGACTTCGCCGCCAATACCTGTACTCGTGGCCTCGCGGCCAGTCATCACCCCTTGGGAGGTTGTCAAGATATTGGTGCCCAGCCCAGCAAGCACCTTCGGTACAGAATTTTGCCGAAAATAGACCCGGCGACCAGGTCGACTCACACGGTGGATTCCGGTGATAACCCGTTCCCCCCGAGGTCCGTACTTTAGGAAGATGCGGATAGTCTTTTGAGCTCCACCGTTCACGCCAGGTTTTGCATCGAGCGCCTTGTACCCTTGGATGTAACCTTCGTTGTGAAGAATCCGCGCAATTTCCATCTTAAGTTTCGATGATGGTACGTCCACCCGCTGATGGCGAGCGCCTGAGGCATTCCGAATTCGTGACAACATATCCGCAACTGGATCAGTCATAACTTGACTCTCACGTTACCCACTAGTGACGGCGCGACCCTACGAGCACCGTTCCACTCCACCGACGTAGCTCTACCAACTACTCTTAATCACACCTGTGATCTCGCCCTGGAGCGCCAACATACGGAAGCAAAGACGACACAGTGCAAACTTCCGCATGTAAGCCCGTGGGCGTCCGCACCGCCTACAGCGGTTACGCCGACGCACTTCAAACTTAGGCGTCTTACTCTCTTTTACTCTCTTGGCTGTCGTTGCCATTAATCTTTACCCAAGCACCGCAAAAGGTGCGGTCACAGTCAATTCGTCCGAAACGGCATCCCCATCAATTTCAGGAGCTTTTGGCCTTCTTCATCAGTTTGCGCCGTAGTCACAACTGAGATATTCATTCCGCGCGTCTTATCGACCTTCATGTAATCGATCTCTAGAAAAATTAATTGATCTTTCAAGCCCAACGTGTAGTTTCCGTGACCGTCGAAACCTCGCAACGAAATTCCACGAAAGTCGCGGACACGCGGTAAGGCTACAGAAACCAAGCGATCAAGGAATTCATACATCCGCTGCCCACGCAGTGTCACCATCGACCCAATTGGCATTCCTTGCCTGACCTTGAACTGCGCCACTGACTTCTTTGCACGTCGAACCACGGCACGCTGGCCAGTAATCCGACTCAGTTCATCGACCCCAACGTCAATGAGCTTGACGTTCTGCGTCGCCTCTCCCAATCCCATGTTGACGACGATCTTTTCGAGTTTCGGAATAGCCATGACACTACGATAGCCAAACTCCTTGCGGAGAGCGGGCATCACTTCGCTGACGTACCGTTCCCGCATTCGGCTCATTTGTCGACTACCCCCTCGCACTTCCGGCAGACCCGTACTTTTCGTCCTTCACCGAGAAGGCGCCCAACCCGAGTCGCAGCACCACACTCAGGACAGAGAAGTTGCACATTGGACACGTGAACTGAAGCTTCGCGCTCAACGATACCTCCCTTAATATTTTTTCCTGGATTCGGCTTCGTATGACGCTTAACAAAGTTCACACCTTCAACAACGAGGCGGTTAGTATCGGGAATAATACGTAGCACCCGACCACTCTTGCCGCGGTCACGTCCAGCGACCACCTTCACGTTATCGTTTCGTCGAACCGGCGTCTGCAAACGGGACATGGAAACCTTTCACCTTGCCAAGGTCACTAACACGATTGTGCAATCGTTCACGCGTCTCACAGCACCTCCGGCGCGAGGGACACAATTTTCATAAACTTACGCTCACGTAGTTCCCGAGCGACCGGACCAAATACACGCGTGCCCAGTGGCTCTTTTTGTTCATTGATCAGCACTGCCGCGTTACGATCAAAACGGATATAGCTACCGTCCCGTCGACGTTGCTCTTTGCGGGTTCGCACGATCACCGCTCTTACAACCTGCCCCTTCTTCACAGCCGAGTCTGGCGTGGCTTCCTTCACCGACGCCGAAACGATGTCACCGAGCCGCGCATAACGACCGGTGGAGCCACCAACCGGATTAATGACTGCGATCTTCCGTGCACCAGAATTGTCGGCCACGTCTAAGACCGACTGCATCTGAATCATCGCGTTTGCCCCACTCCGCTATACACCACGGCCCCGCTTAATCACTCGTGTCACAACCCATCGCTTGCGCCGACTCATTGGCCGCACTTCGGCCATGGCCACATGGTCGCCTACTCTGGCGTCATTCGTATCGTCATGTGCCACAAACCTTGATGTCCGGCGCTGTGTCTTACCGTATAGACCGTGCCGTATCTTCCGCTCAATCGCTACAACGACACTCTTTTCCATCTTGTCGCTGACGACGATTCCCTGGACTTCAGATTTTGTTGCCATCACATCACTCGCCCACTACATCACCAGTTGATACCGTCGAAGTTTCTCGATTACGTTCGTTCTCACGCAATACCGTTTTCACCCGTGCTAAGTCCCGACGGGTTTCTCGGAGTGTGCCAGGTGAATCCATTTGACCCATCGACTTTTGTATACGTAACCGAAATACCTGGTCATCCAGGTCACGTTCCCGATGCCGAAGATCTTCGTCAGTGAGATCGCGAAAGTCAGCGATTTTCGTCATAACGTTTGCTCTAAGAAGCGCGTTGCAAACTGAGTCCGGATCGGCAACTTTGCCGTAGCACGCCGCATCGCCTCTCGAGCGTCGGTCTCGTTGACTCCTTCCATCTCAAAGAGGATCCGTCCAGGACGAACGACGGCAACCCACCCCTCGGGCGCACCCTTACCCTTACCCATCCGAACTTCCTGAGGCTTCTTAGTAATTGGCTTGTCCGGGAAAACCCTGATCCAGACCTTACCTCCACGCTTAATGAAACGTGTCATGGCAATACGGGCCGCCTCGATCTGACGATCGGTCAGCCAGCAGGGCTCAAGAGCCTTCAGCCCAAAATCGCCGAAAGTAACAGTCGAACCTCGCCATGCCTTACCACGCATGCGACCTCGCTGCTGCTTCCGATACTTAACCTTCTTCGGCATTAACATGATCGTTAGCCCATTCGCCGCGCACGCCGTGGCGGTCTAATTTCTTCCTCCTGTCCGATCAGTGGCTTCAGTCGCTCACCCTTATAGAGCCACACCTTCACACCGAGCTTGCCGTAGGTCGTACCGGCTTCGGCGAATCCATAGTCGATATCAGCACGTAGTGTCTGAAGCGGTAGCTGTCCGTGAAGATACCATTCGGATCGCGAGATCTCAGCACCATTGAGACGCCCAGATACGCGAACCTTGATGCCCCGCGCCCCGAACCTGAGCGCTGACTCAACGGCCTTCCGCATAGCACGCCTAAACGCCACTCGTTTCTCTAGCTGTAGTGCGACCGACTCTCCAATTAGTTGAGCGTCAAGCTCAGGCTTCTGGATCTCTTGGATATTGATAAATACTTCTCGGCCAGTTCGCTTCTGCACTTCGGTTTTTAACTTATCGACCTCGGCACCTTTTCGACCAATAATGATGCCCGGTCGAGACGTATGAATATCGATCTTTAGTTTGTTAGCGGCTCGTTCTATTTCAATCTTTGACACTCCCGCATGCGCGAATCGCTTTTTCAGATCACGCTTGAGCTCCAAATCCTCATGCAGCAGCTTCGCGTAATCCTTATCCGCATACCACCGAGAGCCCCAAGTCTTATTGAAGCCAAGCCGAAATCCGATCGGATGAACCTTCTGCCCCATGGCTGTATCCTCAACCTCAGTTACTTTTTCGCTGCTTCACTGTGGTCAGCAGGCGAACGTCGACGGTTTGTGGTGCGCGCCCGTTTTACCGCTGTTTTACGCGGGGACCGTTTCCTATCCGATTCCGGCGTAGCCTGTGTTGCCTGATGCTCCTTAGCAGCGTCGTCTTCCGACTCCAATTGAACAACTTCAACCGGCTTAACCGTTCGCTCACCCACTTGCACTGTTAAATGCGCCGTCCGCTTCACAATCCTGAAAGCTCTACCCATTGGTGCGGGGCGGACGCGCTTCATCGACGGACCCCCATTGGCGTAGCAGGCCGTAACCACCAAACGTTCAACATCACCACTAAAACCGTCCCTCTGCTGAGCGTTTGCAATAGCCGACCGAAGTACCTTTTCAATGTCTCGAGCGACCGCCTTACGCGTATAACGAAGTGCGGCCAGCGCGGAGTTAACATCACGACCCCGAATCAATTCGAGGACAAGTCCGGCCTTCTGCGCCGAAGTACGGACATAGCGAGCAGTGGCTCTAGCTTCGATCACGACGAAGCTCCTGCTGGCATCCTAGGTGCACTGGCTACGGTGGCAGCCTTTTCACTCTTTGTAGTGTGGCCCTTGAATTGCCGGGTCGGTGAAAACTCGCCTAGCTTGTGACCCACCATGTTTTCAGTGATATAGATCGGAATAAACTTTCGCCCGTTGTGAACGGCGATCGTATGCCCAACCATCTCCGGCACAACCGTCGACCGACGAGACCAAGTCTTGATGACTTTCTTGTTACCACCACGATTCATAATCTCGACCTTCTCAAGCAGTGATAGGTCGACGAACGGGCCCTTTTTCACCGATCTACTCATAATGTCCTTCGCTACTTCGACTTGCGCTTCGCCCGCCGCTGAATAATGAACCGATCGGTCATCTTGCGGTTACGGGTTCTGTAGCCCTTCGTTGGCATACCCCAGGGAGATACTGGATGCCGACCACCAGCAGTCTTGCCCTCACCACCACCTAGCGGATGGTCTACTGGATTCATGGCCGACCCACGGACGTGCGGTCGCTTTCCCTTCCAGCGGTTACGACCTGCTTTGCCGATCGATACATTTTCATGGTCTAGATTACCGACCTGACCAACAGTTGCAAAACACTCAATATTGATACGACGTATTTCACCCGAAGGCATTCTCATCGACGCGTACGCACCCTCTTTTGCAACCACCTGGACAGAAGAACCAGCACTACGCGCAATCTGCCCACCCTTGCCTGGACGTAACTCAACATTGTGCACCTGCGTACCCAGGGGAATATTCTTAAGCGGTAGCGCATTTCCCGGAAGAATGTCGACTCGATCACCGGCAACTATCGTATCGCCGACCTTAATGCCTTCTGGTTGAAGAATGTACCGCTTCTCCCCATCAGCATAGGTCACTAGAGCGATGCGCGCCGACCGGTTCGGGTCGTATTCAATTGTTGAAACCGTCGCCGGCACGTCACGCTTTGAACGCTTAAAATCAATGATGCGATACCGACGCTTGTGTCCACCTCCACGCCACCAAGAGGTCTGCTGCCCTGTGTTATTCCGGCCACCTGAGCGATGCAACGGCTCAGTCAGCGGTTTATACGGATCAACAGACGTGATCTCATCAAAGGTCTGCACCGTTTGGAACCGCCGGCCGGCCGATGTCGGCTTGTATTTACGAATGGCCATATTGCCCCTTTTTAAACCTATGCACCCTCAAGGAACTCCGGCATCTTTTCACCGCTCCGAAGACGGACGTACGCTTTCTTCCAATCTGGACGCTGACCGACAAAACGCCCTTGCCGTTTCGTCTTGCCATGAACGATCGACGTCCTAACACTGGCCACCTTGGTCTTAAACAACTGCTCAACCGCCTGCTTGACCTCAACCTTCGTTGCACTCACAGCAACTTGAAACGCAAGCGTCAGGCCGTCTTCCCGCATAACAGTCGTTTTCTCCGTGATGAGCGGCCGTCGGATCACTTCCGTGAGCTTCATTGTGCCAACACTTCCTGTAGTGCCTCAATTGCGGCCTGAGTCGTAATCACACAGCTCGACCCAATGACGTCGCGCGCCGTCAAATGAGTTACACCAACCAGACGCACACCTTGGATATTCCTGACCGACAGTAGCAACTTGCTATCCAGCGTCACGTCAATCATTAGGACGCTCCGATGTGCACCAAGCCGATCGAGTAAGTCGCCTGCCAGCTTTGTCTTGACCTCACTAAGTGCCAGCTTATCTACTACAGTCACGCTGCTCTCAGCAATCCGTTGGGACAAGGCGGCGCGCAGCGCTCCTCGCCTCATCTTTCGCGGCATTGCGTAACCATAGCTCCGAGGCATTGGACCAAACACCGTCCCACCTTTTCGCCATATCGGGTTCCGAATATCGCCCGTTCGTGCTCGTCCGGTACCCTTCTGCCGCCAAGGTTTGTTGCCGCTGCCACTAACGAGACCTCGGGTTTTAGTCGCATGGGTGCCACGCCGATCGACCGCATTCTGATACACAACCGCTTCCCAAATGAGCGCGGTGTTCGCACGCTCGCCGAATATCTTAGGATCGAGATTGACAGAACCAACTTTCTTGTTCTGTTCATTCACAACGTCTACAGTCATGCACGTCTCCAACTCGCCGTTATCGGAGCTAACTACTTCTTATCCTTAGACACGTCTTTCTGTCCGACCTGAACCGGTCTCGCAGCAATTGCCTTCCGAACAAGCACATAACTACCTGGCGCTCCAGGTACAGCACCTTGGACGATCAGTAAGTGGTTTTCTTCATCGACTCGTACCACCTGCAGGCTGCGTACAGTCACACGACGACCTCCCATCCTGCCTGGTGCCCGCATTCCCTTAATAACGCGAGACGGATACGACGATTGACCAATAGAACCCGGCCTACGATGAAACATGGATCCGTGGGTTGCACGCCCTCCCGAAAATCCGTGCCGCTTCATCACTCCTTGAAACCCCTTACCGCGGCCCGTACCGATTACATCAACACGATCACCGTCGGTGAACATCGACACCAGCACTTGATCACCTAACTTCACCGGTTCCTCGCCGGGTACCGACGGAACTTCCCGAAGAATCCTCGTCGGTGGAAGTCCTGCTTTTTTGAAATGACCGGCGATCGGCCTTGTCACCCTAGCTGGCCTTTCCTCGACTAGACCGAGCTGCACCGCCTCGTATCCGTCCTTGGTCGACGTTTTCGCCTGTACGACAACACAAGGCCCAGCTTTAATGACGGTCGCAGGTCGAACCCTGCCACCCTCATCGAAGAGCTGCGTCATCCCAACTTTCTTTCCAATGATGCCTGTGACCATCATGGCCCTCATCGTCCTTAGGACGTGAATTACTTGTGCTCCTTACCAAAGGCCTTAATCTCAACATCCACGCCCGCGGGCAAGTCAAGCTTCATTAACGCATCCACCGTCTGCGGCGTCGGCTCAAAAATGTCAATGAGTCGCTTGTGAGTACGGATTTCAAACTGCTCACGGGACTTCTTATCGACGTGCGGTGACCGTAGAACCGTCCACTTATTCTTTTCCGTAGGCAACGGAATAGGACCTGCGAGCTGGGCCCCGGTCCGCTTCGCCGTATCGACGATCTCCGTGGTCGACTGATCAAGCACCCGATAGTCGTACGCCTTCAGACGAATTCGAATCTTGTCACTGAACGTGGCCATCTCATCTTCCCCACTTTACCGACATCGTCCAACTAACATCCGTTACCGACCAAGAACGCGCGCAACGACTTCCTCACTCACCTGTTCAGGAGCCGGCTCATACTGACCGAAATGCATCGAGTGAGTTGCGCGCCCTTGCGTGCGGGACCGTAAGTCAGTGGCATAGCCAAACATGGCTGCCAGCGGCACAAACGCAGTCACGATTTGCGTACCACCACGTGCTTCCATCGAGTGGATACGCCCCCGACGCCCTTTCATGTCGCTCATCGTGTCGCCCAAGTAATCCTCTGGAACCACAATTTCAACGCGCATAACGGGCTCGAGTAGAATCGGCCCAGCCTTCTTCGCTGCATTTCGAAAAGCCATTGACCCAGCGATTTTGAACGCTACTTCTGATGAATCTACCGCATGAAAAGAACCGTCATAGAGTGAAACGCTTAAATCGTCGAGAGGGTACCCTGCAAGTACACCGGTCGTCATCGCTTCGCGGATACCTCCCTCTACAGGTTTAATGAATTCTTTTGGGATAGCACCGCCCACAATGTCGTTAACGAATTCAAAACCAGCGCCGGGCTTACCTGGTTCAATCCTGATCTTGACGTGACCATACTGCCCACGTCCACCAGATTGCTTAACATACCGACCCTCTCCTGCGGATGGCTTTGTTAAGGTTTCCTTGTAAGCCACTTGCGGTCGGCCGACGCTGGCCGCCACGCCGAACTCCCGCTGCAGCCGGTCAACGATGATCTCTAGATGCAATTCGCCCATGCCAGAGATAACAACTTGGCCCGTCTCGTGGTCCGTCCGAACCCTAAAGGTTGGATCTTCGGCCATCAGCTTCGCCATGCCCTGCCCAAGCTTTTCTTGGTCAGCACGCGTACGCGGCTCAATTGCGAGTGAAATAACGGGTTCAGGAAACTCCATCGCCTCAAGCGTGATCGGATATCTTCGGTCACATAGCGTTTCTCCCGTCGCCATGCTCCTTAAACCAACCGCAGCCGCGATATCGCCCGCGTAAACCTCGTTAATCTCCTCACGCTTATTAGCGTGCATTTTCAAAATACGTCCAAGACGCTCGCTGCGATCTTTCGTTGGGTTGTAGACCGACGCGCCCGTCTTCATAACCCCAGAATAGACCCGAAAGAAGGTCAGTTGCCCAACGAATGGGTCAGTAAGAATCTTAAAAGCCAGTGCTGAAAACACAGCGTCGTCACTGGCTTCCCGCTCGACGACCGTCTCTTCAGCCTTCGTCGGGTCTAGGCCGGTAACGGGGGGCACGTCGATGGGGGACGGCAAATAATTAACAACGGCATCAAGGAGCGGCTGAATTCCCTTATTCTTAAACGCGGCACCACACAAAACAGGCACAAACGGTGCCTGTTCACTACGCACCGACTCGATGACGCGACGACGTAGCGTAGCGATGATGTCACCATCAGCCATCGGTTCACCGTGAAGGTACTTCTCTAGCAGTTCATCGTTAGCTTCACAGACCTTCTCTATCAACCGCTCCCGGTAGGTCGTCGCTTCCGGCATCATCGCTTCAGGAATTTCCTCAACGAGCGATTCAGCTCCTAAGGTCTCATCGGCATAGCGAATCACCTTCATACTGATCAAATCGATCACGCCCTGGAATTCAGCTTCAGTGCCAAACGGAATCTGCAAGGCAATCGGATTCGCCTGCAACTTCGTCCTAATCTGAGAAAGTGTACGAGCAAAATCAGCGCCCACACGATCCATCTTATTTACGAAGCAAATCCGTGGAACACGATACTTGTCGGCCTGACGCCACACGGTCTCCGACTGAGGCTCAACACCAGCGACAGCATCAAACACAGCCACCGCACCATCAAGAACCCTGAGTGAACGCTCGACCTCGGCAGTAAAATCGACGTGGCCTGGCGTATCAATAATGTTGATACGGTGATTACGCCAGAGGCAGGTAGTGGCTGCGGATGTAATGGTAATCCCACGCTCCTGCTCCTGTGCCATCCAATCCATCACGGCCGTTCCGTCATGCACCTCCCCAACCTTGTAGGTGATGCCCGTATAAAACAGAATGCGCTCAGTGGTAGTCGTCTTCCCAGCATCAATATGCGCCATGATGCCGATATTGCGCGTCCTGTCGATCGGTGCCAGCCTCGCCATGATGCCTACGGTCTCGCCACCGATAGTGAGCGAAGGTTTCACGTCTCGCTTACAACCGGTAGTGAACAAAGGTTACGGGCCAACCACCTGGCTGGCCACCTCAATAAACTTCCCCGTTATGTACAGGGACGAATTAATCCGTTACCACCGGTAGTGAGCAAAGGCCTTATTCGCCTCTGCCATCCGGTGGGTATCTTCGCGCTTCTTAACAGCCGAGCCGCGCAGATTCGATGCGTCGATAAGTTCATTTGCTAGCTTCTCACGCATCGTCTTACCGTCCCCGCGCGCACGCGCATAACTGACCAACCATCGAATGCTAAGCGACAGCCGACGATTCTGGTGCACTTCGATCGGCACCTGATAATTCGAACCGCCAACCCGTCGAGACTTCACCTCAAGCGTCGGTTTAACATTATCGATCGCCTTCTTAAACACCGTGATCGGATCCTCACCAGTCCGTTCTTTGATTAAATCTAGCGACCCGTACAGAATCCCCTCTGCCGTGCTGCGCTTCCCACTCAACATAATCGTTCGAAGAAACTTCGTGATCAGAGAACTCTTGTAGAGCGGGTCAGGTGGAACGTCGCGTTTAGCAATTACACGTCGGCGTGGCATGTGCGCAATCCCTACTAAAACTGGTAAACAACTGTCATCGACTCTCAGTCACTACGCTTTAGGCCGCTTCGCCCCGTACTTAGACCGAGCTTGCTTCCTGCTCTGAACACCAACAGCATCAAGTACTCCTCGAACGACATGGTAGCGAACACCAGGTAGATCCTTGACCCTTCCCCCACGAATCAGAACTAACGAGTGTTCTTGAAGGTTATGGCCGACGCCAGGAATATAGGAGGTGACCTCGATACCATTGGTCAGCCGAACGCGAGCGACTTTACGAAGTGCCGAGTTCGGCTTCTTGGGTGTCTGCGGGAATACCCGC
>ERZ651768.1893-NODE-1893-length-14997-cov-18.700000_pt1 | contig 14997 bp, 16 predicted proteins | sample MGYA00514754_ERZ651768 | MGnify/ENA metagenome assembly ERZ651768
AACTGCTCGGATTGCATTTTGTGTTTAGTGATATTTTCGACTCGTATTGGCTGAAAAGTGCCTACGCCAACGTGTAAGGTCAAGCACGTTGTATCTATACCCAGTTTATTAAGCGATTTTATGATATTTGGCGTAAAGTGTAGCCCTGCTGTAGGTGCAGCTATAGCACCTGGTAAACTGGCAAAAATTGTTTGGTATCTTTTTCGATCTTGATCAGATAAATGACTATCTTCCTCCTTTCTGCGAATGTATGGGGGTAATGGCATTTTCCCTATTAGATTCAGAATATTTTCAAGTTTTCCATCATATTTTAATTTAAGTAGAGCTTTGTTTTCGTTTCGACCTTCGAGGACTGCTTTCAATTTACCATTACCAAAATCTATTTCTGACCCTAATTTTATTTTGCCTAAACCTTTAATTAAGGCCTCCCATCGATTCTTCTCTGTTGTTTCTCTTAAAAGAAGAACCTTTATTGGGCGAGAATTTTTAATCTGATACCCAATTAATTTTGATGGAATTACTTTTGTATTATTGAAAACCATTAGAGATTGTGTTGGTATCAAATTAGGAAGATTGTAAAACATATCGTGTTTAATGGATCCAGATTTCCTATCAAGAATCATAAGCTTTGATTGATCTCGGACATCTATAGGCTTTTGGGCTATTAAGGACTCTGGTAATTGAAAGTCGAAATTTTTTAGATTTAGCGGGTCCATCATAGGAAATGTTGTTATATTATATTTAATGTAATTTATTAGCTATATTCATGTAAAATATTGAAAAATATTATTAATTAAAATAAATATATATTTTATTATTTTTGTTTTTTGTTTATTCGATTATATCTTAACCTTTTAATAAATAAGTTCTTTTTAGGTGGTTAAATTTTTAATTTTATGTTTGGGGCTTGGCTTTTGATATTCCCTGATTATTATTGACCGTGTACTAAATATATATTAACCTTTGGGTCGCTTGATAAAAGAGCCTTGGTTTCATTAAGAGTAATTATCTGGAGAGAACAATGGGTAAAACCCTGAGAATAGTGAGCTTGTTTATTTTTTCCGTATCAATTGTTTTGGGTGGTGTGCACGATGCTGATGCAAAGAAGAAGAAAAAGAAATTTGAAATCACTGAAGCAGAGCATGCGCTTTTAGATAAATGGGAAGCCAAGAAGACTGAGAAATCCAGGAAAAAGACCGTAAAAAAATTAAGAAAAGTACTGAAGAAGAAAGTGAAGTATGTGGGTGCCACCAAATGTAATGGCAGCTGTCACGACCCTTATTACGAGGCCTGGAAGGAATCTCCGCACGGAGGCACCTATAACTTACTGAAACCTGGTGAGCGGAAAGAGGCCAAGGAACGGGTCAAGCTTGATCCCGAGAAGGACTACACCACTACCCCATTATGTTTACGGTGCCATACCACAGGGTATAAGCAAAGGGGCGGGTTCAAACCAGCTGGCTCTAAAAATAAAAAGGGTAAAGATGCGAGTTCCACCATCGATCCAGAAGAACCAAATAAAGAGCAGGTGGGATGTGAGATGTGTCACTCCGTTGCTGGGGGGTCTCATTTTCGTGCTGTGATGAAAGCCTCCAAGGGGAAATTTGACAAGGGTGATACGGAAAAATACGGTCAGCGCTGGGATTATGCCAACGTCTGCACTCGGTGCCACACGCATCCAAATACACCGTTTAAACCTTCAGTGCACGATAAGTATAAATTTAACTTTGAAGAAAGAAAGAAAAAGGTTCATCTAGCTGCCGACTTTTATAACGAAGATAACATGGACCAAAAGCTTGAAAAAGTAAAGGACAGGGCTAAGGAAGTTTCTCAGTCTGAAAAAACACCCCTGATTATAGAGGACTTCGAGATTAAAAAAGGTAAGCTTAAGTTTAAAAAAGGAACCAAGCCCTATAACAAGAAAAAGAAGTCCTTCAATTACAAGAAGTGAGTTTTTTTACTCAGCTAATATCAGGAGGCTTTGCCCTGTGGGGCGGGCCTCCTTTTTTTGTTTAATACTATTGTAAAGAATCCGATAAATATTGAATGAATGATAATCAGTTTGCTAAAAAAATAGTTTGCGTTGGTGCGGGTTATGTTGGTGGACCTACTATGGTTGTCATTGCGAACAAATGCCCAGACTACAAGGTCACTGTTGTTGATATCTCCGAGGAACGTATTAATGCTTGGAATTCGGACGAATTGCCGATTTATGAGCCGGGTTTGAAGGAAAGAGTCGATAAAGCGCGAGGCAAAAACTTATTTTTTTCCACAGATATTGATAGAAATATTGCTGAAGCGGACATTATTTTTGTGAGTGTTCACACCCCAACCAAAACGTTTGGTGAAGGTGCTGGTAAAGCATCAGACTTGCAGTACATTGAACAAACAGCTCGACGAATCAAGGAAAACTCAACCTCATCAAAAATTATTGTAGAAAAAAGTACGCTCCCAGTTCGTGCTGCGGAAACCATGGCTTCAATTTTACACTCTGGTTCAAACTCGGTTAGGTTTGAGATTTTATCTAATCCAGAGTTTATGGCAGAAGGTACGGCTATCCGTGATATGGAAGAGCCAGACCGAATTTTGATTGGTTCGCATGACACGGTAGGTGGTAATGCAGCACGTGATGAGTTACTAAAGATTTATCTGAAGTGGGTGCCCAAGGATAAAATAATCACAACAAATTTATGGAGTAGTGAACTGTCTAAGCTTGTTGCAAATGCCTTTCTTGCCCAGAGAATTTCCTCCATTAATAGTATCTCCTCCATATGCGAGGTGACGGAAGCTGAGGTAAGTGAGGTGGCAGATGCGGTTGGTAGAGATTCAAGAATTGGCTCTAAGTTTCTTGAGGCGGGTGTTGGATTCGGTGGGTCTTGCTTCCGAAAGGATATTCTTAACCTTGTTTATCTATGTGAATATTATAAGCTTGATGATGTGGCACAGTTCTGGAATTCAGTGATCGAAATAAATGATAACCAGATGGAACGGTTCGTAAACCGTATTTTAAAAGCAATGTTTCGGACCTTGGTTGATAAAAAAATTGCCATATTCGGGTTTGCGTTCAAACCCGATACCGGTGATACAAGGGATGCTCCGGCGATCTATATTTGTAAGCGTTTGCTTGAAGAAAAAGCTCGACTCAGTATCACAGATCCCCATGCTATTTCTAATGCAAGAAAAGATCTTTCAGGAATTGATGAAAGAGCGGAGTTTGTGGAAAGCCCTTACGAGGCAGCTAGGGGTGCTCATGCTCTGGCTTTAATTACAGAATGGCCTGAGTACCGCAGTTTGGATTACCAGAAAATTTTTGATAGCATGTCAAAACCTGCCTTTATTTTTGATGGAAGAAACCACCTTGATCACGAAAAACTTTTCGAGATGGGGTTTAACGTATATCCTATAGGCAGACCCCCGCTAACCCACATATAGTTTATTTTCTGCTAGCCATTTTTTTCAGATGGTTCATGGCAGATGATGCAGCTACTCATGGGACGGTGAGGCATAATGGGAGTATTTTCTGCTTCTTTGACGTGACATTCTAAGCAGGCTTTGGCAGGTGGAGGGCCTTTGTGAATTTCGCTGCGGGGTAATGCAGGCGCAGCGTTTAAAAATTCCTTAACGACGAGTATTATAACAACTACCCCAATTACAGCCATAACACGAAAAAAATTTATTTGCCCTTTGTTTTTTTTTTTTGCCATAGAAAATAAATTAGGAGGGACAGCTAGCTATTGCATCAATTTCAATCTTGGCTCCCTTAGGGAGAGCAGCTACTTGAACGCAGGCGCGCGCTGGTTTGGTTTTTGAAAAATACTTTTCGTATACTTGGTTCATTCGAGAAAAGTGATTAAGGTCTGACAGGTAAACGGTTGTTTTGACCACATTTTCAAGGTTTAGCCCATCTGCTTGAAGAATAGCAGAAATATTTTTAAGGGTTTGCTCTGTTTCCTCTTCGATTTCTCCAGAAAGAAAGATGCCGGACTCAGGATCTAGTGCTATTTGACCCGATGTGTAGAGGAAATCACCTATACGAATAGCTTGAGAATAGGGGCCAATGGCAGCGGGGGCCTGTTCAGTTTGTATGATACGTTTGATCATAATTCGATACTAGTATCAATTTTAGACATGCTTTTGATAAACGGATAGGATTTTAGTTCGCGCCCAGTGTATGAAAGGATGAACCTGTGCATTAGTTGTTCTATCTCAAGTTCTATACCCTTAGGAAATTTTAAGCGGTTTGCATATTTGGTATCCATAGTTTTAAGCTTTTTTAAGTATTTTAGGGTTCCTGCTTGAAAGCGAATTCCTGGTTGAGCTTGGAAAGTGCAGGGTTCACATATGATTCCTCTGCGCTCGAAACTAAATCCGATTTTTGTCGTGTACTCCGATTTTTTGCATATTGCACAGTAGCTGAGTTGCGGAGTGTATCCAGCAAGGCACATTAACCTCATCTCGAAGGCGCGACTTAGAACATCTAAATTAGCCACAATTTCAAGAGTTTTTAAGCAATCCTGCAATAATTTAAAAGCATTTGGGTCTGGATGCATTTCTGGAATCAGCGTATCAATCAGTTCACTAAAATAGATTCCAGTGTATACTTTTTGTAGATCATCACGAATATCTTGAAACGAATGAATGATATCTGAATGATTGAGACGATACAAGGTCTGGTTCTCTTTTCCAAAATAGATGAGCTGGATATGAGACAAAGGTTCAATGGTTGCCCCAAACCTATTTTTAATTTTACGTGCAGCTTTCGCGACGCATTTAACTTTTCCGTATCTCTTTGTCATGAAGGTCACTAACTTGTCTGATTCAGACAGGTTGATACTTCGTAAAACGATTGCTTCAGTATGGAAAAGTGGCATTTGATTTTTTTTCAAGTTCGAGTAAATATTTTTTAAGATGGGTTCCGCCTGTAAATCCACCCAGGCTACCATTTTTTTGAATAACCCGATGGCAGGGGATGATTATGGGAGTTGGGTTTTTTCCATTTGCATTTCCTACAGCACGGCAGGCTTTAGGTTGACAAATTTCAGTGGCCAACCACTGATAACTTCGAGTTTCGCCAAAAGGTATAGCTTTTAATTTTTCCCAGACACGTTGCTGAAAACTTGTTCCTTGCCTCAGGTCTACTTTAAAAGTAAATTTTTTTAACTTCCCGCTAAAATATAGATGAAACTCTTTTTCTATTTTTGTTAATTGGCAGCGTTGTTTTTTAGGAGAATGGTAAATCGTTTTTAGTGTCTCAATAAATTCCGATTCTTTTTTGATTGACAAGACAACACGGCAAATTCCATAAGGCGTGGCCGCAACGCCTGTTTTTCCTAAAGGGCTATTGAATGTAGTATATATCAGCCTTTTTAATGGTTTAGATCTTTCTGATGGTTTCAACATGCAAAGGCCCAGCTTGTAAAAAAGGTCATCCGCTGTCTTTAAGCATATGATGTTATAGCATAGCGCGCTAATTTAAGGAGTGGTTGCAGGGAATTATCAACCATGATTGCTTTTGTTTCTTTGGCTTTCACAGCGTTAATCAGGTTGTTATGAATACTTCCATCATAAGCGGTGATTGCTGTTCCCGTTAGTAGGTTAAAATGATCATCGGAAGAGCCAATAGCTGCTAACCCGAGTTTCTCGGAGTAGTTTTCTTGATATCCATGTCCCGATGAAACATCCTCTATCCCGTCTGCCAGTCCAATTAGATTTTCTTTTACCCATTCGATGGATGTTCCAAACGGGTATGCCCGTTTTTTGTTTGGATGAGCGACAATTGATATTCCTCCAAAGGAATCAATTCGTGGAATGATCTCAAGCATAGAAGAAAACTGGTCATCAAACTCTGAAAACTGAAGCGAAATGTCTGAAAAGCTTTTGGGAGACAAGTATTCTGGATCAAGAATTAAAATTAAGTGCCCCTCTAGGGCGCTCAATTCTAATGCTGGGTATATTTTGACAGGATCGTTTGGTTGTTTCCATTCGTCAATGTACTGTGCCTGTTTTTCCCAGGACTTGAAGATAGATTCAATTAAATATTTTCTTGGAAGAAGGTGGTCTGTAATGACAACATAATCTAGCCGTAAACGCGAGGCTCTTCTCAATATATCCTCGACGGAATGTGTCCCGTCCGAAAAGATAGAGTGACAATGTGTTTCACCTATTACGAGGGCGGGGTTGTCTCTCTTCAGACGGGTAATTTTTTTGTGAATTCTAGCATCCAGAAAACACCGCCCTGTGGCATCAGCAAAAGGTTTGGCAAAATCTCTTTTTTTATCAGCCCAGAACCCCATGTCATTGGGATAAGCGTAAAACGGTTCTTCCTTGCTAGGCCTTATGATTCTGTTCATATATTTTTTGCTAAAAACTGAGAGTTGATATAAATTTCTTTTCGGACATACCTTTTTAACGGGGATCTTCTTAGCGGGCTAAAGCAACCTTTACATAATAGTGTCATTTAAGGGTTATTACAATATATAATATTTATTTTTGTGGGTGAGGGTGTAGGACAAGTAATACACTATTTCCCTTAGGTTTTTTGCTGAGTTGCTGTGATGAGATTTATTAAATTTTGGTTATTTTGGGTTTTGGTCATTGGAGTTTCTAGTGGAGGAGTAGTAGAAGTAGCCCTTGCTGATAGATTGGTAATGCCAGAAATGGTTTTGATTCCTGCGGGGGAATACCTCATGGGAACTGAAGAAGGAAAAGGAAGGTCTGATGAGCACCCAAAGCATAAAGTATATTTAGACGCGTTTTATTTTGATCAGTTTGAAGTTACGGGAGCAGATTTTGAGGAGTATCTTTCCTATAACCCGAATCAACATCCTACAATAACTGGATGGTGGGATCGTCAGGCAAGGCCTGATATGAAGAAGCGCCCTGTCTTTGGCTTGTCCTGGAAACGTTGTGCTAACTATTGCGAATGGAGGGGGAAACGTTTACCTACTGAAGCAGAATGGGAACGGGCAGCAGCCGGACTGGATGGGCGAAAATACCCATGGGGGAATAGTCTTCCAGATGATAAAAGGGCTGGTTTTAACCGGTGTTGTTTCATAAGAAAAGGTCTTTCTACTTACGAGGTTGGAAGTTTTCATGCTGGAGCTACTCCTAATGGTATATACGACCTTGCTGGGAACATTGCTGAATGGGTATATGATTGGTATGATGAAAATTATTATAAAAACAGCGAATATGCTAATCCTCGAGGCCCAAAAAACGGCGTTAATCATACAATACGAGGAGGGGCCTGGAATAGTTTGTCAGGTTACTTAAGATCATCTGCTCGGTATGGGTACGATGAAGCAAAAGATTTTTATGGAATAGGTTGCCGCTGCGCAATGTCAGTCAAATAATAAACAAGTAAAAGCTTAAATGGGATAAATATTTTTTATGAGAGATTTGGATAGCCAGATAGATACGATGTTCAATGAAACTATATATCATATCGAAGCTGATAATACCCGTCGAATCAAAAAATTTACAATTAGGTTTACAAAGTCCAATCAAAAATACTCGCCTGATCACCTGGAATCATTGCTAGGTTCATATGAAAAAGCAATACGAGAGATTCCACGCCAGTTTCTTCGAACTGAAAAAACAGCTCGGCAAAAATATCTAGAGCCTTTGGAGGAGGAACGTCGTCACGCACTTACTAAAGTCATGACAGATCATGTAGAAATGCTCGTTGAGAAAATGAACCGAAAATATCGAGATATTTTTAAAAATCAAAAAAGATTGGAAGAATTTGATGATCGTATTAAAGATACTTTGATTACTAGCAAACAGAAAATAGACGAGGAGATTGGTAAGTTTAGTGAAAATCTTAGGGAAAAGTTAAGTTCCTCTTCAAAGATTAAGCCAGAGGAGTTAGCGAGAATATATGAACTTGATGAATCGACATTGATAGATCTTAAAGCGATAGAGCCCCTCCAAGCAATTCATGAAGTTTTTGAAGGAATGAAAGGAGACAACGTTGCTAAGAATGCCTTTGAAGGGATGCGAGAGGGGATAGTGATTTGTTCAAAGTTTGGCACGCAGTTCGAAATTGATCCGAGCCAAAACCACACAGAAGCAGCTAGACGTTTTAAAAAAAGGAGCATTGCTGCTGGAACGTTGGTCTTGAAAGATTTGATTGATGCTATTTATATTTTGACTCAACAACTTAAATTACCAGTTGAAAAAAGAAACAGTGAAATCATAACTAAGACACATAGTCGAATTAATGAATCGCTTAAAGAGCATGATGGGGTAGAAAAGGTTATAGCCAGCTTACAAGCCTTTTTTCAAATGCTTTCTATTGCTTAAATATTTTCACGTTGAACTAAAACACATGCTTGCTTTAACTTTAAGAATTTTGTTTTTTATTGTAGTAGTATTATTTGGTTGTTCCTGTGCAGTTATTAGAATGGGTTCGCAAATTGAATCCCTTGAAGAGGTGGTTGTTGAAGAGGGAAGCGGGGACGGTAAAATGTTGTTAATTGACATTGATGGTCCTATAAGCAACCGTCCCAAGAAAACATTAGTTGGGTTCCCAAGTGAAACCGGGATGGTTGATCGTATCCGTGAAATACTTAAAAAAGCAGAAAATGATAAAAATATTAAAGGAATCTTATTAAGGATTAACAGTCCAGGTGGAACCGTAACCTCTAGTGATATCATATACCATGAAATCAAATCATTTAAGGAGCGGAGAAAGGTTAAAGTCTATGTGTCTGTGGTCGATGTGGCTGCATCTGGGGGCTACTATGTAGCGATGGCAGGTGACAGCATAATGGTACACCCGACTTCACTGGTGGGAAGTATAGGGGTGCTCGCGTTAAAGCTAAACCTTGAAGGCCTGATGGGGAAAGTTGGGGTAGAGTGGGAGATAGTCAAGTCGACTGAAAAAAAAGATTTCATGTCACCATTTCGCCCATTAACTAAAGAAGAAAGAGCTTTATTTCAAGAAACAATAGATCGGTATTATGATCGTTTTGTGGATGTAGTTGTTTTGAACCGAGATCGACTTGATACTAAAGCAGTCAAGGTATTAGCTGATGGCAGAGTTTACAATGCTCGCCAGGCCTTGGAAAACCACCTCGTGGATTCGATTGGTTATTTGCAAGATTTGGTTGGGCTTGCAAAAAAAGAGTTAAATCAACCTGGTTTAAAGATTGTGACCTATGGTCGTCCAAGAGAATATAAATCAAATTATTATTCGTCGATGGATTCGATTCCTAAAGTTAATTTGATTAACTTGGATCTGGGGTTTGATTGGGATCAAATTTCACCACAATTTCTATTTTTGTGGGGGCAGTAGGAAAGAATCATCTGCTATAAGGATTAACTTTTGATTCAATTGGTATGAGAGTAGATTGAATTGAATAGCAGTACGGGTGACATGGTCAAAATATTTAGAGTGAGAGTCCTGCCACGGAAAACTTTGTGTTGAGATGGAGTTGTTTGAAATGAGTCCTCATGAGGAACCCCACCTTATTTATTCTGAAGACTTATGGTTCGAATGGTTTCTAGATGGTATTTTGAATGCAGATATTGATGGTAAGGGGGGAGCACCCATATTACATTATTTGCTCGATTTGAATATTTTGGTATCTGAGGGTAATGGGTTATTAAAACTCTCAAGGGTAAGCAAAGAGCAGTCGAGTCATGAAGTGAAAAAACGATTACTTGAAGCTTTGAACGATTTGAGCAAATCAGAAAATGGATTTGCTCTTGTTTATTTTTTGTCTAGTTTTTCTAATAAAAAACTACCTCCTTTGATTACAGAAGAACATACCTCAAGTAGTAAAAGAAAAAATATTTTTAAGAAAAATTACTTGCCAGGCGAAAAACAGTCATCAGATCTTAGTAATTTGCAAATAGTTAAAAAATGGGGTAATCAGTTGCGTCCATTTCTTGATGTCGAGCAAAAAACGATTGCTCGTTTACGAGGCACATACACCAGTCAAGAAGATGCGCAATGGCTGTTTAGTTACATCTTAAATAAAATCAGGAAGAAATCTCCGGCAAAGAAGTGGGAACAAATCAGCCGCAAACGTCATCGTTAAACACATCACGTTTTGTATATTATAAATTCATTCAGAGAATAATAAATGAGTAACGTTCATCTTGTTGTGCTTGGAGCCGGTCCTGGTGGGTATTCGGCTGCTTTTTATGCAGCTGATCAAGGTTACAAGGTCACGCTTGTAGATGCAAGTGATAAGCTTGGAGGGGTTTGCCTTCATAGAGGTTGCATTCCATCAAAAGCCCTTCTTCATGTTTCAGGGTTGATGGCAAAAATACGACAGGCAAAAGACTTTGGGATTGACATTAATAATCCCCATATTGATTTAAAAATCCTAAATGAATGGAAAGAAGGAATCGTTTCGAAGGTTTCTGATGGTTTAGGTCAACTGTGTAAACAACGAGGTATTACTTATGTTACCGGCCGGGGAGTTTTTGTGAATTCTAATACAATAAAAATCTCTGGAAGCCAATCTATAGTGTTTGACCGTTGTGTAATCGCCACTGGATCACGACCTGTTGTTCCTGATCAATTTGTTGATAGTAAATCAGTGGTAATGGATTCGACAGAAGCACTTTCATTATCTTCTATTCCAGAGAAATTACTTGTTGTAGGAGGAGGTTATATAGGTTTAGAGATGGGTACAGTTTATTCTGCATTGGGTAGTCGCGTTACCATTGTTGAATTCAAAGATGGATTACTGCCTGAAGTTGACCGAGACTTGGTTCGTCCATTGCAAGAAAAGTTATTCAATGAATTTGAGTCGGTTTATCTTAGTACAGAGGTAGTATCAATTCGTGAAAGTGGAAAATCAGGGTATGTCACAATGGCGTCCGCTAAAGAATCAAAAGAAGAAACTTTCGACCGTGTACTCATATCAGTAGGACGTCGACCGAATACAGATGAAATAGGAATTGAAAATACCAAAGTTGAACTTGATAGTAATGGTTTTGTTAAAGTTGACTTAAAAGGACAGACGTCTGACTCAGCAATTTTGGCAATAGGTGATATTTCGGGAGAACCCATGCTTGCGCATAAGGCGTCACATGAAGCTCGTATTGCGATTGATGGTCTTAGGGGGAAGGAGGTTACTTTTGTGGATAGCGTAATTCCAGCCGTCGTCTTTACTGATCCAGAGATTGCTTGGTGTGGATTGACTGAGTCAGAAGCTAGAAAGAAGAACCTTAAATTTGAGGTGGCGAAGTTCCCATGGAGAGCCTCGGGTAGGGCTCATACTTTGGGCAGAACTGAGGGATCAACTAAGTTGATTTTGCAACCTGAGTCTAAGCGTGTGCTTGGTGTCGGAATCGTGGGTTACGGAGCAGGTGAACTTATTGCGGAAGGAGTTCTTGCTATTAACATGGGAGCCAAAGCGGATGACTTGTCTCATTGCATTCACCCCCACCCTACTTTATCTGAAACTATTATGGAATCGGCAGATGTATTTTTGGGGACAGCCACCCATATTTACAAACGACCTAGAACATAGGCCTTCCTCATTTGTGATGGTCCGTTTATATCACCTGCGAATTTATAGGAATAAGCTGGGACTGAATATTTTTTTCATCTGACAGGCGATCAAGCACGTCGTATATAGGAGTAATACCTTCGGACACGGTTCCTTCAATATGAATAGAGTACGTGTTGTTGGGTTGATTGTTGTCAAGGTTAGACTCAAGAGATAGAATGTTTAGTCCAGACTCAGTCAACATGCTAGTGACATCCTCAATAATACCCATTCGCTCATCTGAATAAATATTTATTCTAACGTCTGGCTCTATATCATGAGTCCCTTCCTCGATTTCCATTAAGCTTTGCTTTAGATCCATCGAACCCGCTAAAGGAGAAACAATATTGCTCAATGCTTCTTGAGAACCTTCAAATTGAACGGCGATCATTATAACAAAGTTATCCCCCAGACGAGCCATGGAAGAATCTCCAAGGTTACATCCGTTTTTACATAATCCGGCGCTTAATCTTGCAACGATGCCAGGGCGATCCTTCCCAACCAATGATAAAAGGTACCAGTGTTTTTTGCTCACCTAGGTCTCCGAAAAAAATTAATTTAAAACGTTTATGTAATTAAATCTTATCATAATGTTTAGATCAAATAATAATGTGTCGTTTTGAATGAATGGTTTATCTTTGTTTTGTATATAAAGTTACATCTTCAAGTGATTGTGTATTTAGTGAGTTGGGTTGGCTAGGTTGTATGTTGGTTGTGTTGGTGTACTTAGTAAGAAAATAACTAAAGATTGCATCCTTTCCTTTTACTACAATCTCTAACGGTGGCTCAACCAGAGGATTCCCATCTAAAAATAATAGTTTAAGGTGTTTTAACTGAATTATTTCTTTGGGTAAGTGCGTTATGCGGTTTCCCCTTAGATCGAGTCCAGTCAGATTTTTTAAGTCGCCAATTTCCGGTGGTACTTCTGTTATTTTATTTCCTCTTAAGTATAATTCGCCGAGTTTTTTTAGAGAACAGATTGCGACTGGAAATGAGTTAAACTTTTGATAATTTAACCCTAGTCGTTTCAGTTTTTTAAGGTTATTTATTTCAGAGGGGAGCGTTTCAAGTTCATTGCGGCTCATGTCAAGATCCATTAAGCTTGTAATGTCACCTATCTCAGGAGGTAATTCTTGAATTTTGTGATCTCCCAGTGTTAATGAGGTACGGCGGTTTACTTTCGCGGCTTGAAAGATTTTTAATAGTTTTTCCTTAGTCACGGCTTGCGTATTCTATAGAGATTTGTATTACAAGTTGGTCAATACATTTTTTTAAAAATATGGTACGCCTGAGAGGACTCGAACCTCCGACTTTTGGTTCCGGAAACCAACGCTCTATCCAACTGAGCTACAGGCGCATATATCTTAATCATTAAAATATATTTCAATCAGATCTCATTAGCAATCCATTTAAAATTAAATTTAATAGAGTTTTATAGGCCTACTTCTTGCTAAATACTTGTGAGAGTATCATAAACGCTAATTATTGCCTTAAAAGGTACCCTGATACAAATACCACATGGAGATAGCACCTAAAGTGGGAATAAGAATTGTTAGAAAAATCTGCCGTCCATTCATTTTATCGATTAATTAATTTGGTTAGAGGGAGATTAACAGCCATTGATATATAGGCAATGCCATACCTATAAACATTAATAACCAGAAAATATTATGTGAGTGTTTATTTATTAATTTTTGACAAAAATTGAAAAATTATTGGGTAAAACAGGATCAAATTTTTTACTTAAGGATGTTTTCGATATTGCCGATAAGAGGCACATAAATTATTGCACATTATGAAAGGGTCTCAAGCAAAATGAACACTATTTTAATAACTGTCTTGATTACTTTTGGTTTTGCCTTATTGCTAGCAGTTACTTATAAACCGGTGGCTAGGAAAGAACCAAAAAATGATCCCCTCCCAAAGCAACCAAAACTTAAAAAAATAATAATGGGCCCAGAAAATCCAGCATGGATGAAGATGTATGTTGAGGAGATGGCTAAACGAAAAACAGCACTAACTGCAAATGTGCTTAAAAAATGGATTGCTGAAGATACAAGAATTGAACTCAGGCCAGATATATCGAGGTAAGAGAAAACTACCCCTCTAGACTGTTTTAATGATCAAATACTTGATCTCAAAACTATAACAGTAAACTAAAATCAATTTTACCTGGTGTTCCTACATTTCCGGGGTTGTGTCCATAAGAGGAGCGCCACCAGATGCCTCACTAGCTTCTTTTCGTTCATCTTTTCCAAAATCATGAGTCATCTCTAGTCGCCACCTCCACCATGTTACTTCTTCTTTAATATCATCTGAGGCATTAGGTGGTAGTTGAAGACCAGCAGTTTTGGTAGAGGTTTCCCCAACCTTGCAACCTTCGGGTATGTTGAGCCCGTTTTCAAGCATAACGTTGGTAGGATCTTTTATGAGTCTTTTCTTGAATTCCTCGTCACTCAGGGCTTTTAAAACGATAGAATTCCACTTTTTATCAAGTTCTTCTTTTTTATTTTTTTCCATAGCTAATCCATGTGTTTGTGACCCCGGATGGGGTAAGTTAATCGATCCACCGATACGTGCTGATGGTTTTTTTTAAGAAATAGGCTAAATTATCACGTGAAGATATTTAAAAAAATAACAACTCTAGTTAGCGATTATGTATTATTTCTCTGGCTCTATCCAGAGCTTCTCCCAGCTTTTCTATATGAATGCCACCTGCTTGAGCCATGTCTGATCTTCCGCCACCGCTTCCACCGACTATACTAGAGATTTCTTTTAGTATGTTGCCCGCATGAAAACTTTCTTCCAAATCTTTTGTCACACCAGCCGCAAGTAAAACTTTTCCATTTGTAGCAGACCCAACGATTACAACACCAGACTTGATTCTATTTTTTGCATTATCAATGAATGTTCGCAAGGTCTTAGCATCCATTCCTTCAAATTGTTTAACCAGTAGAGACATGTTACCAACTTTTTGAGTGTCATTCTTCAGGTCTGATCCTTCACCACTGACCAGTTTTTCCTTTAGGAGGCTAATTTCCTTTTCCATTTCTCGTGATTTTTCGAGAATTTTTTTTATTCTATTGATTTCCTCCTCCGGTGATACTTTCAAAATGGAACGGATTGAAGTTAGAGTCTTGTTTTCTTCCTGCATAGTAAAATACGCAGATTTTCCCGCCACGGCTTCTATACGTCGAACCCCAGAAGCAATACCTCCCTCTGACACTATTTTAAATAAGCCAATATTCCCAGTTGCTGTTGTGTGCGTTCCTCCGCAAAGTTCTTTACTAAAGCCTCCCATTGATACTACTCTGACATTATCTCCATATTTTTCTCCAAATAGGGCCACGGCGCCCTCTTTAACTGCTTTTTCCATTGGTAATTCGCAAGTTGCAACAGTTAAGTTTTCACGTATTTTTTGATTAACCTGTTCTTCAATTCTATGTTTTTCTGCTTGACTCAGAGGCGAAAAATGAGTGTAGCAAAA
>ERZ651768.1894-NODE-1894-length-14996-cov-9.733092_pt1 | contig 14996 bp, 8 predicted proteins | sample MGYA00514754_ERZ651768 | MGnify/ENA metagenome assembly ERZ651768
CGACGAACCGCTCCCAAAGTCACCGACAAGTTCAAGTCGGAGGTCGAGTCCGATCGCCTCGATGCCCAGTTCGACATAGCGGCGGCTGCCCTGATCGGCGGGCTGACCCATTCCATCACCATCGCGTCCGGGGTGGGAAATCCCTATTTCAGCGTAAAGTTCACCGGGCTGGGCATTGACGTCGGCAAACACAGCATCGGACACGGAGGGAGCTTCAAGGACATGAGCCCCGGCCAGCTCAAGGTCAAGATTCACAAGTTTCATTTTCAGCTCATGGCCGACCTGATGAAGAAACTGGAAGCCGTGCCCGAAGGCGACGGCACGATGCTGGACAACACGGTCATCGTTTACCTTTCCGACGCCGCCGAGGCGCACCACAGTCGCTGCGGGCAATGGCCCTTTGTCCTGATCCCAGGCAAGAACACAGGCCTCCAAGGCGGCCGCTACCTCGACTTTCCCCACTATATGCAGGACGGACACCGCGAGATCGGCAACCTCTACACCACCTTGTTGCACGCCGCCGGGGAAAAGCGGGAATACTTTGGCGTACGCGACGCCATGCTCAAGGGTGCCGCCCGAGGAGACGGTCCGTTAGAAGCATTGCTCTCCTAGTCTCAACCACACCGATCAGCCCCATGCGATCCAAGCCTATACTGTCTTTGCTCGCGCTACTGCTGGCAGTTCCTCTCTTCGCTGCGGACAAGACCGCGCTTTTGATTGCCAACTCCGACTATGGCGGGCACCAACTTCCTGAGGCGAAAGCCAATGTGGCAAAACTCGCCAAGGCGCTTGAGCAGGCCGGCTTCAGCGTAACGGTGAAGGAAAATATCGAGAAGGACTTTCGCCGAGAACTCGAAGCATTCCTTCCCACTTGCCCGAACGGCGGCGTGTCGCTGGTTTATTACTGTGGATACGCCAGTGGTTTCGACCGCAAGCTCTCGAGGACGATCGAGAAGCCGGACGGGCAGAAGGAAAAGGAGTACTACTACGAGCGCGACTCAGGGATCTGGGGCACCAAGGGCGGTACTCCCTACCGGATAGAGGACCTGATCCGGGAGTTTCGCATGCGAAGCCACGCCCGTTTGAACCTTCTCGTGCTGGACTGCGCCTACAAGTTCACGAAGGCCAAGGAAAACCAGCAAGGCCTGATGGCCATCGCCCCGAAGACTTGGCCTGGCGGCATGGTTTGTTATGCCGCACCGCCCGGGAAAACCCTGCCCGCTGGTACGTCTTCCGCGCTCGCGGAAAGCCTGGCTCGTCACTTGACCGTCAAGGACAGACCGCTTGGCGAGGCAATGGAAGCAGTCCAGACTGAGGTCGCGAAACAGTCGGGCGGCAAACAGGAAATCTGGACCCGGTTCTCGTTGCCCAAAGACGCCTCCACCTACGTCACGTCGTCACGCAAACGCAAAATCGCGACCACCAAGCTGCCTCCCGGCAACCCCAAACCGGGCGACGAGTGGATCAACAGCCTGGGCATGGTGTTCTGCTGGTGCCCGCCGGGCAAGTTCCGGATGGGGGTCGATGGGCCACCGACCCCGCAAACCCGCGATGCGGCGCCCGTGGACGTGACGATCACCAAGGGCTTTTGGATCAGCAAGTATGAAGTTGCCCTAGGTGACTACAGTCGGGCCCGTTACGGACGGACAAAACCGCTCCGCGGACCGAGCGGTTTCATTCCCTTCAACGTCTGCAACGCACCTCTTACGACGATCGAGCCTTCCGGTGTTTCGGGATTCACGAAAAACCTTAACACCGCGGAATCGAAAGCCGGGATGCTTCCCAAGGGCTGGAGTTACCGTCTGCCGACCGAAGCGGAGTGGGAGTACGCCTGCCGGGCAGGCTCCCGCGGACGCTACTCCTTTGGCGATTCGCCGAAGGACTTGGCCCGGTTCGCCAATTTCGCCGATGCCGAGCTCCTTCGGCAGGACTCCGACTTCTACTACAGCGATCCCAACGTCAACGACGGCACGGGCAAGCGTCCGTCCCCAATCGGTTCGTACGAACCCAATGCATGGGGTATTCACGACATGCACGGCAACGTAAACGAGATTTGCGCCGACCGCTACCTCAACTCGCTCCCCGGAGGCCTTGATCCCTGGGTGCAAAGAATCAAGGAAGGAAACGTAGTGATCCGTGGTGGGGCCTGGTCGAGCACCTCCGAATACTGCCAGGCCGGATTCCGCAACTCAGCCGGCCACAAGGACAAGTCAGGGGAATTCGCCAACGTTGGTTTGCGCGTAATCCTTTCCAGCAAGGAGCTAACCGAGAAAAAATGAAGGCCCGGCATACAGCTACTCTTGCCCTTTCGTTCCTGACGTTGGTGGCGGAGGGAAAACCGGACGAAGAGGGTTTTCGAAAACTCGTCGCACCCCTGATCGAGCGCTACTGCATGGATTGCCACGACAACGATACCTCCAAGGGCGACCTCTCGCTGGAGAAGATCGACGGCAACCTCGTCAACGGCCCCGACCTCGGCCGCTGGGAAAAGGTTCTGCACCAGCTGGAGCTGGGCCAGATGCCGCCTGAGAAGAAGTCCCAACCCACCACCGCCGAGCGCCACAGCCTCACCCAATGGATCCGGGCCGAACTCCTCAAGGGCGGCCGGAAACCGGAAAACAAACTGCTCCGCCCCGGGGCCGGCAACTACGTGAAGCACAAACAACTTTTCAGCGCCGAGGACTTCGGCCCCGCCTGGTCGCCGCCCCGCATCTGGCGCATCCGCCCCTCGGTCTACGAGTCTGGCATCCGGGCCATTGCCAAGAACGGCAAGTACGTGCGCCCCTTCACCCTCAAGTCCGGCGGGCACGGCTTCCGCGATTACGACAATCAGTATCTCCTCGCCGGGGCGGATCTCGCCCAGTTGATGGCCAACGCCTCGACCGCCGCCAGCCAGCTGACCGAGGTGCGGGTGGTCAACGGCAAGATCTCCAAAGGCAACTCCACCCCCAACCAGCTCTTTAACCTCATCCACCCCGAGGAAGCCCCGCCTACTGAAGCGAAGGTCGACGCCGTCATCCAATGGCTTTACGACCGGGTGCTCCTACGAAACCCAACCCCCGGGGAGCAAGCGCGCCTCAAGGCCTTTTCGATGAAGAGCATGAAGTCCGACGGCAAGCTCCTCGGCGTCCGCAACTTGATCTCCGCCATCTTGCTCAAGCCCGAGGCCCTCTACCGCTCCGAACTGGCCCAAGGCGAGCCCGACAAGCTGGGCCGGGCCCTGTTGGCTCCCCGTGAAATCGCCTATGCCCTGGCCTATGCCCTGACCGATGCCCGCCCGGACAAGGAGCTTCTTAAAGCCGCGGAAACCGGCAAGCTCATCACGCGCGGGCAGGTGCAGGCCCATGCAGAGCGGATCCTTGCAGACGACAAAATCGGCAAGCCGCGTATCCTCGGTTTCTTCCGCGAATACTTCGAGTACGGCGGAGCGCCCGACGTCTTCAAGGACGCAGCACTCAACCGCAACCACGTACCGGAGGTCCTGGTGAGCGACACCGACCAGCTCATCATGTACTTCTACGAAAAGGACAAGAACGTCTTGCGTGAACTGCTCACCACCAACAAGAGCTTCGTCCAGTACGGCATTGACTCCAAGACGAAAAAACCAATCAGGGCCCGCGCTAGAAATTTGGGGGCCCACCTCGCCTATAGCCTGCCGCCCGACTGGAAATGGATTCCCGAACAACCAGTCGCTCTGCCAGGCTCCCAGCGGGCCGGCATCCTGACCCAACCCGCCTGGCTGGTCGCCAAGAGCGGCAATTTCGACAACGACGCTATCCGGCGTGGCCTGTGGGTGCGGGGTAACCTCCTCGGCGGCATTATCCCCGACCTGCCGATTACCGTGGACGCCCAGCTTCCCAACGACGAGACCCTCACCCTGCGGGAGAAAATGAAGGTCACCGAGGAGGCTTATTGTTGGAAGTGCCACCAGAACACCAATCCGGTCGGTCTCCCCTTCGAGATGTTCGACCATTTTGGCCGCTGGCGGACCAAGGAACTGGGAAAGCCGGCCGACACCACGGGAGCAATCACCAACAGCGGGGTACGGGGACTCGACGCCGAAGTGCCCGATGCGGTGGCCATGCTTCACAGGTTGGCCGACTCGCCACGCGTCCGACAAGTTTTCGTCCGCCACGCCTTCCGCTACTTCATGGGTCGTAACGAAACACTCCGCGACGCCTCCACCCTGCGCCGGGCCGATCTGGCCTATGTCAACAGCGGGGGAAGCATGAAGTCGCTCATCATCTCACTCCTAACGAGCGACTCTTTTCTCTACCGCAAAGCGGAAGATCCCAACGGATAGAACGAAATCCTTGCGTCAATGAAACTTCTTTCTCTCTTCCCGTCTATCTCCATCGTCCTTGCCCTGGTCGGGCTCGAGGCCGCCGACGTCGCGCCGCGCACCGAGAGGCCAACCGGTGAATACCGCGTGGCCCGTCTCCAGCTGAACGAGGGACTGCGCTATGAAGAGAAGGACGGACGATCGCCCCAGATCATCCATCTCGCTTTCCGCGACGAAAAGCTGGCCAACTGGTGGTTCATCGGCCACGGGTGGCATGCCGTTCAGCAACACGACGACTCGCTGCGGTTGACGGACAATGGCTTGGGTGGCGCCCTCGAGCTGAGGTGCTATGACGAACGCGGCAGGCTGCAGGACGTCGCAAAGCTAACCTTTCAGGTCACTCGCTCGGAAGAATCCCTGCAAGGAAAGGTCGGGCTCCAGCTGACGGGACGTGAAAAGCAAGCTTGGGAATCTTCCGTTCGCGGGTCGTTCCTCAAGCCGGCGGAGAGCTTTGACCCGAAAGCGCAGTGGCCCAATTTCGCCGGGCCCATGGGTACCCTGCAGGCAAGCGCGGACGGGCCTGCCTTGGTCGACGACTTGGCCCGATCACGCCCTCTTTGGCGTAGCGAGTCCCAAGTTCCCGTATCATACGGAAATGCGGCCGACGACCGCTACGCCACACGGGCCGCCGGTTGCCGCTCGGGAGGTGGATCGAGTTCACCGGTTTACTCAAATGGTGTGGTCTACGTCGGCTTTTACGTACCCAATCGTTCCGTCGACACCGACTGGAGCAAGGCATACGAGAGCCGGCGCATCAAGTACAGCGGCGAAGGGTTCAAGAAGCTCATTGAGGAAATGAAATGGAACGAGGTCGAGGTTCGAGCCGTTGAGGACCACTGGCGACCGTTGGCGGACGAGGTTGTGGTCGCCATGGATGCGCGCACCGGGAAAACGCTGTGGCGGACCACCTGGCCGTTGCGTGCCTACAACCTGCAGACGCACAAGCATCGCGGCACCTTCGGCGTACCCCTGGTCGCGGCAGGCAAGGTCCTCTACCCGAGTTTCAGCAATTCCCTTCAGGCAATGGATGCGAAGACGGGGAAAGCCCTTTGGGAGTTTCCAAAATACGATAAGACACCGCAAACCAAGCACTGGCCGAAAGGACCGCCGAGTCAGTCGCCGCTCCTGATGGGCGAGACAGTGATCTGGAGCGTCAAAGACACAACCTACGGTCTTGCCGTGGATACAGGCAAAGTCGTCTGGGAAAACAAGACTGAGCGTTTTGCGAATCATAGTCTGCGCAAGGTGAAACTCGGCGATCGCAGCCTCGTTCTCGTCGTGGGGCACCAGCATTACAAACCATCACAGGTTCGTGTGATCGATCCGCAGTCGGGCAAGACACTTTGGTCGCAAGAAGCAGGCACGGTTGGAACACCGGAGGGACAGGCGGCCAATCTCTTGGCCATCGCGGGTGATAAACTCGTTGCCTTCCGTTACAAACTTCCGCCGATTGATCCCAAGACGAAGAAATACGATAAATCGAAAGTTACCGAACACATGACGGCCTGGCGCTTGTCGGACACAGGGCTGGAATGGCTGTGGGAAGATGCTCACATCGTGAAGGACGAAGCTCCTCATCTGGCCATTGCCAACGGCATCGTGTACGCCGTCGGAAAACGGCTCGTCCGTTGCCTCGACCTTGAAACGGGCAAGGTGCTGGGCGAAATCACCGAGGAGAAATTTCCTCATCCCTCCGGCAGTACGCATTACCAGGCGCCGGGGAGCAATCCCTTGCTGATCGTCGCGGGCGACAAGTTGGTTCTTTCGCCCGAGGGCCAACACGGCAAGCACGGCTTCGTTCTTTTTGACGCTGACCCAAATAAGCTCACCCTGCTCGGCGACAAGGAACGCAAATGGGCGCCGCCCCATGCCACAACCACTGCCTACGGTCGGCAACCCATCGTCAACCCAATCGTCGATGGCCGCATGTTTTTCCGTGGCGGCAACGGAATCTATTGCTATGACCTGAGAAAGAAATGAAACTGCAGTGTTTATTTTTGTTAGGTATAACGGCCGGATGTCTGTGTGCCAAAGTCCCACAGGCTAATCTTGAGCAGTTTTGCAAGGAGGTCGAGCCGGTTTTGAAGCGGGTTTGTGTGGAATGTCATGGGCCAAAGAAGGAGAAAGGGAAATTTCGCCCCCGATCGCGAACTCCGCACAATCCGTTGGGAAGGTCCGCAATATCCTAAATTTCCCGATAAGTAACCGACGCATCATCATTGCCTTCACGCCGATACAAACCAAATGAACTTTATCTCCTCCCATAACCGACTCACTTCAGGAATTTTTCTATTCCTCACTATCGGCTTGTTGGGAGCCACTGAGATTTCCTTGAAGACCCAGAAGTGGGTGCAATGTTTGGCATTTAGTCCTGACGGTCAACGGGTGGTGGCGGGAAATGATGAGGGACGCTTGTGGGTGGTGGATGCGCGTACAGCCAAGACGGTTATGCAAATCAAGGACGTTGCCTCCGTTCCAACGGCGGTGGCGTGGAGTCATAAAGGGAAACTCATCGCAGTGGGTGGTTGGAGAGGTGGGGTGCATGTGTGTGAGGCAAAAAGCGGCAAGGTGCTGGCGCGTTGGCGCGGGCATAAGGAAAATATCACCTCGATTGTCTTTAGCAGGGATGACAAGTACCTTGCCACCGGTAGTGGTGATGACACAGCCAAGGTGTGGAGTGTGCGTGGCGGCGAACCGTTACTCACGATGGAGCAGGGTGATGAGTATGACGTGACCGGTGTGGCCTTTTCACCCGATGGCAATCAACTGTTGACCGGCGACGGCGAGAACCGTGTAAAATTGTGGGACACCCGAACCGGCGAGGAACAACGCGTGCTTGGTGCGCACAGTGAGGCTGTGAGCGCGGTAGGCTGGAGCGCGAATGGACGATGGGCGGCTTCGGGTGCATGGGATGATACATTGAAATTGTGGGATCCTGCTAAAGGGGAATTGGTCCGCACGTTGAGAGGGCATACCGATGACATAACGGCTCTGGCTTTCAGTGCCAAAGGTGAGCGATTGATCTCAGCCAGCGATGATCGTACGGTGTGCGTTTGGAACCCGGGCACGGGGAAGCTGCTGCAAATATTTAAGGGTCACACCGGGCCGGTTATCAGCTTGGCAATTAGCCCCAATGGCGAGCGGGCTGTATCGGGAAGCAGAGGGGAATTGAAGTTCTGGGATTTAAAATGAGAAAAGCACTGGCAGTTGTTTTTATTTTCGGGATGGCGCCTTGGTCGCAGGCAGCTTCCTTTGCTAGGGACGTTCAACCTTTTTTGAAGCAGCATTGCCTGAAGTGTCACGGAACAGAAAAGCAAAAAGGGCGTATTCGGCTGGATCAGTTGAAGGAATTTAATCCCAGTGACGGACATTTGTGGACACTGGTGCATGAGATGTTGAGTGCAGGCGAGATGCCGCCCGAAGATGAGGCGCGGCCGGGAAAGGCTGCCGTGCAACGGTTACTGGGTTGGATTGAAACTGAGCAGGCAGCTTCGCGTGCGGGTCACACGCGGCGGTTGAACCGGCGCGAATTATCAGCGGCATTGCAGGATTTAACGGGGCTGAAGGTTGATTACGCCTACATGTTGCCGGCCGATGGCAAGATGGATGGCTTCGACACTGGCGCAACCGCCTTGCAGGATGCCGCCGACTCAGTGGCGCGCGCCATGGAGGTGACACGCCGTGCGGTGGAGGGTATTCGCTTTCTCGAGCCAGCAAGAGGCACCAACTGGGTTTCTGAACTGCGCAACATTAAGGACCCGCGCCGCACACTGGATAACTGGAAGAAAACCGGAGGCTACTTCAAGGCACGCGGAGTGAACCACCCCGAGGGCCTGTTGATGGAGCCGCAATGGCTCGGCTCGCGCAACGGCTGTGCGTTTACCCTGTGGCCACCGGCAGATGGGAGGGGTGTGCTGCGTTTTCGGATGGAGGTGTCGGCCTTTGAAGGCAAATTCAAGGACCTGCCGCATCCGCGCCTGTGGGTGAAGGCGGGTGGGCGATTGCTCGGCTCTGCCGAGATCACAGCCTCCTCGGGCAAGCCGAAGGAATTAATTTACCATGTGCAGGTCAATGACCTGCCATTGGGCAAACGCGGACTGGAGGTGAAGCTGCAGCCGATGGTGGAAATGCCCTACGCGGTGAAGGGCTTCGAGAATGAGGATCGTAAGGTGAAGGATAAACCTGTTCCGGGAGGCACGGGTTTGTATCGGCCATTATGGGATCGCAAGAAAAAGCCGCCGGTGGAAGAGACTCCTGCACCTTACCTAACGCTGCATGCGATTGAGGCGGAAATGGATTACGTTGCCCAATGGCCGCCGGCGGAGTGGGGCACGAACGTGGGCGAGATTGTAGACAATGATACCAGCGCTAAGCGATTGCTTGGGATATGGATGGAGCGCGCGTGGCGGCGGTCGGTGAGTAGGGCCGAGCAGAAGCCGTTTTTTGCGCTGTACCAAAAGGTGCGCAAACAGGGCGCATCCTTCGATGATGCCCTGCGCGCGGCGTTTCATTCGGTGCTGATGAGTGCGCCCTTTCGTTACCTCAGTCCGGTGAGTCAATCACATCACGCCATTGCCTCGAGGTTGAGTTTCATGCTCATCGGCGCTCCGCCCGATGCCGAGCTGCGGCAATTGGCCAAGGACAATAAATTGCGTGATGCCAAGGTGCTCAATGCGCAGGTGGACCGCCTGTTGGCCGATCCGCGCAGTGACGGGTTTGTGCGGCCGTTTGTTCGCCAATGGCTGGTAATGGGCCAGCCGATCACGCTTGCGATGAAGACGTTGCAGCATCAGGACTTTCGTTTTGGCCGTTACCTCAAGGAATCCATGCAGGAGGAAACCATCGCCTACGTTGCCCAAATGCTGAAGGACAACCGGCCCGCGCGCGAGTTGATAGACAGCGACTGGACGATGATGAATGACAGCCTTGCGCGGCATTATGGCTATGATGGGTTTGGTGATGGCGTGATGCGTAAAGTGACACTGCGTCGTAATGATCCTCGCGGTGGGGGTCTACTTGGCCACGCCGGCATTCAGTCCATGCTCACCTGGATGGGTGATAACTGGGTGATCTACCGTGGTGCATGGACTCTGCGGCACATTCTGGATAGCCCTCCACCACCACCGCCATTGGAGGTGCCGGTATTGGATCCGACTACCAGTGCAAACCAAGGCAAAAGCTTTAAGGAACTGCTTGTTCAGCACCAGGAAGATGCGCGCTGCGCCATCTGCCACAAGGACATCGACCCGTTGGGATTTGCCTTTCAGAATTTTGACCTCAGCGGGCGCTGGCGTGAACTCGAGTTTGAAAAATACAAACGCGAGGAAATCGACGGGAAGATCGCCTGGAATGGTGCGGGTAAATCGCGTCCGGTGGATGCTGCCGGTCGGTTACCGCGGGGCGAAACCTTCAAGAGCTTTGAAGAATGCAAACAGTTACTCGTCAAAAACTATCAAGCTGATCTCGTGCACGGGCTGTTGAAAAACCTGACCCTTTACGGCACGGGCCGTAAACCGGATGTCGCTGGGTTGGGTGAAATCCGCGACATTCAGGCCAGCCTTCGCGCCAAGGGCTATCGGCTGGGTGATCTGGTGAAGGCAGTGGTGCGAAGTGAGGCGTTTTTGGGAGACCAATAGGGTTGCGAGGAAAGAACTGAATAGCTAAAGTAAAAAGTCGTTGGAAGTTTTGCCATGAACATCAAATCCAAATCACTTTCACGCCGCACCGCTCTGCGAGGCATGGGCGCCATGCTGACCCTGCCCTATCTCGACATCATGGGCAACAAGACGCTCGCGGCCGCATCCAACCAAAGTGACCCATCACGGCTGGCTTGTTTCTACATCCCCGGTGCCATCAACCATTACAACTGGTTCCCCAAGGACACCGGCCCAAACTACACGCTGGCCCCGTCACACAAGCCCCTGGCCAAGCATCGCGATAACTTTTCGGTACTCACCAGCCTGTTGCACATCCAGGGCCGCATCAGTGGTCACGAGCATCCCTACAACTGGCTGACGGGGACCAACATCAAGCAGACACCCGGTACGGTCACCAACACCATCTCGATGGATCAGGTGGCCGCCAAATATGCCGGGCCCACGTACGTCCCGTCATTGGCATTGTCTTTCACTAACGGCGTCGGCACCACCACGCTCTCCCGTAACGCCATGGGGGCGGACATCCCGGCTACCGCTGATTACCGGGCAGTGTTCAGCCGTCTCTTTCCGCCTGCCGACAAGGCACAGATTCAGGAAGCCAAGGCCCGCATTGCGCTCGATCGCAGCGTGCTCGACACCGCCGTAGGCGACATCAAGCGTTTCCAGGGCAAGCTTGGCCATGCCGATCGTCAGCGCGTGGAGCAATACCTTACCTCCATCCGCGAGGTGGAACAGCGCATGCAGACCCGTGTAAGTATCATCGATAAAGGTCGACCGGAGTTTGACGAGAAAAGTGTGCGCCTTGAGCCGGCCGTGAAGAACAGCATGCAGGAACACATCGAGCTGATGATGGACCTCATCGCGCTTTCCTTCCAGACCGACATGACCCGCGTGGTGACCCACAGCCTTGGAGGTGAAGGCGGCCCGAACTACGACGACTACAAGGTGTGGTCCAAGAGCGCCGGCGCTTCCCTGCGTGGCGCGCATGACTTCCACCACAAGGGCTCGGGCAATCGCGGTGCTGACAATGTCGACGTCAAAGTGCTCGGCCAGCGCGACGCCATGTTCTGCGCTAGTCTTGCCCGCTTGATGGATAAGCTCAAATCCATTGAGGCACATGAAGGCACTCTGCTCGATCATACCGTGCTGCTATTGGGTGGCTCGCAGATCAGCAGCCACAATGGCGGCAGTTTCCCGATGCTGCTGGCCGGTGGCCGCAAGCTTGGCTTCAAGCACGGCCAGCATATCAAGTGGCCCGGCGGCACCAAGCCGGCCTCAGACCTTTATCTCACCATTCTCCAGCAAATGGGCTGCCCGGTAAAATCCTTCAAGGAAAGCTCCGGGCCCATCGGCGAGATTCTTTCTTAGAGGCTCGGCGCATGCCAAAGATTCACCAGATACTCGCGAATGCACTGACTCTTTTATGCGTGGGAAACCTTCTCCAAGCTGCTGATTTTTCCAAGCACTGGGCGTTTCAACCGGTGAAGCGGCCGCCGGTGCCCGAGGTGAAGGATACGAGTTGGCCGGGAGGGGACATCGACCGGTTTATCCAGACGCGATTGGAGGCCAAAGGATTGAAACCTACGCCGCGGGCAGATCGGCTGCAACTGATGCGCCGGCTGAGTTTTACCCTGACGGGTTTGCCACCTTCGCCGGAGGACTTGGATAAACATTTGAAGGCTAAAGGGGATTCATTGCTCACCAAATACGTTGATGCCCTTATGGCTTCGCCGGAGTTTGGGGAACACTGGGCACGGCACTGGCTGGATCATGTGCGTTATCGGCCGTTCAAAGGCAAGGGGTTAACCAACGATCCGTACCGACTTTGGGTAGTTCGAGCGTTCAACGAGGACATGCCTTACAATCTGTTTTTGAAAATGCAGATTGCCGGTGATCTCATGCCTGGCCCTAATTCAAAGGCGGAGGTCGACCTGGACGGGCTGGTGGCAGTGCGGCCGTTCTCGCTGAAGAACCGCCACACCCAGCAATTGGACCTACTGGGGCGCACCTTCATGGGGCTCAGTCTGTTTTGTGCGCGTTGCCATGATCACAAGCATGAGCCGTTGAGTCGCGAGGATTATTTTGCGCTGCAGGGAATATTTGAGAGTAGTCGGGTGATGGAACTGCCCTACCTGAAGGATAAAAAACAGTTTGATGAGTACACGAAAGGACTGGCGCAGAAGGAGGCAAACGAGAAGAAGCTGAAGGCTGCGCCGTTGAAGGAATATGGCCGGGTGGCGCAGTTGATGGATTTACGTCGTCGGTTGGCGGATGAACGCAAAAAACTCGACGATCCCAAGGAGGCAAAAAACCGAGAGAAGCTTCAGAAGAACATCGATAAATTCGAGAAGGATGAGACAAAACGATTGGCAGAGATCAAAAAACGAAAACTGAAACTCGATGCGCCTGAAGTGAAGGAATATCTTCGCCTGCAGGATGCTATTCGGGCCTTTGACCAGAAATGGAAGAAAGTCTCTTTGTTCGAGGCCTTTGTCGATCAGGATGATCCCAAGTTGATCGCCGATGCCCGGCCACCGAAGGAGGGAGTCAAAGTGAAGCCCGGGAAGGATGTGCCTAAAGACGCCCCTGTGCCCCGCCGTTTCCCCGTGGTGCTGGCAGGCACTCAGCAACAGCCGCTCGGCAACTATACCAAGCAGAGTGGACGACTGGAATTGGCCGAGTGGCTGGCGGATGCACAAAACCCGATCACTGCCCGGCTGATGGTCAATCGCATTTGGTATTATCTCCTGGGCGAAGGACTTTCGCCGTCGTTGTCCAACCTCGGTCATAGTGGCCAGCCGCCCACACATCCGGCGTTGCTCGATTACTTGAGCGATGAGTTTGTGCAGCAAGGTTGGTCGATGAAACGGTTGATCCGCACCATCGTACTCTCAGCCACTTATCAACAAACCTCCAAGCTGACGGCCAGCCCCGATGAGCAAGATTTACGATTGGGCCTTTTTGGTGTGGCCCGCGTAAAGCGGCTGGAGGTGGAATCCATTTGGCGCACGCTGAATTTACTGGAACATGATCCACAGTCGGATGAACGCCGTCGTGAGCCGCCCTACGACATGGTGAAGGAGATGGAGGATTTGTTTGATGGCGCGGATCGTGACCTGATTGTTCCAAGACGATCTGCATCGATCTCCAGCCTGCAGGCCTTGTTTTTTATGAACAGCGAACATGTGAAGCGGAGCACGGAAAAACTGGCCACGCGTCTACATCGTTTGTCCGATGATCCTGCGCGTATCAGTCAGGCGTTCCGTTTATTGTATGGCCGGGTGGCCTCCAAGGCGGATGTTGCCAGAGGAGAAGCGTTTCTCAAGGAATGGAAAATTGATGCGTCCTCCCTCCAGAAAAGCCGCAACAAGAATGCGCCTCCGCCCGAAGTCCTCGCCCGCTGGCAGGCTTATCTGCAGGCTTTGCTGGCCACCAACGAATTTTTGTTCATCCACTAAACCATGAAAGCTCCCAAACTCCTCATCTCACGCCGCACCGTGCTGGGTCACGCGGTCAATGGCGTCGGGGCACTCACCCTCACTTCGCTGCTGCAAAACGATCTCTTTGCCAAGCCTGGCATCGATGCACAGCCGGCACAGTTCGCCCCGCGGGCCAAGCGCGTGATTTACCTCTGGATGAGCGGTGGCCCCTCGCAGATCGACACCTTCGATCCCAAACCTGACATCAACAAACTGGCCAAGGAAAAAGCCAACGTTACTGAGGCACCGTTTAAGTTTCAGGAGTACGGCCAAAGCGGGACGGTGGTCAGCGAGTTGTTGCCGCACATTTCGAAACACGTCGACGACCTTTGCGTCATCCGCTCCATGCAGGGCGACACCAACACACATGAGCATGCCCAGACCTTTACCTTCACCGGCGTGGCCCAAAACAATTCGCCCGTGCCCACGCTTGGCAACTGGGTGGTGTACGGCCTGGGCTGCGAGAGCAAGAACCTGCCCGCGCTCGTGTCCTTGGGCGAAATGAACCCCACGCCCGCCGAACCCTATTTTCTGCCCGCCTGGACGGCGGGTGTGATGCTCAAGAACAAGGACAAGCAAAAGAAGGGCGAAAAAGATCCAATCATCCCCAACCTGACCAACACGTGGCTAACCCGAGCCCAGCAGCGTCAGCAGTTGGATTTTATCCAGCGGATGAACCGCGCCTACCTTCAGGGCCGCACCACTGACGACCGACTCAATGCCCGCATCGAGAGTTTTGAACGCGCTTTCCGCATGCAGATGGAAGCGACCGACGCTTTTGACATTTCTGGCGAGACCGAGGCCACAAAAAAAGCCTACGGCATCGGCCAGGACGAGACCGATGAATACGCAGAGCGCTGCATTATCGCCCGACGCCTGGCCGAGCGCGGCGTGCGATTCATCGTTGTGCCCTTCAGCCGACCGCCCAAGAGTCAAGCTTTGGCCCGAATGTTTGGCTGGGATTCCCACGAGCAAAACAACACCCTCACGCCCATCCTCTGCAAGCGCCACGACCAGCCTATTGCTGCGCTTCTGGCCGACCTCAAGCGGCGCGGCATGCTGGAGGATACGCTCGTTGTGTGGGGCGGCGAATTCGGCCGTACCGCCGGTTCACGCGTGGGCAAGCGCGGCCGCGAGCACAACTGCAACGGCTACACCATGTTCCTTGCCGGCGGCGGAGTGAAAGGTGGCCTTACCTATGGCGAGAGTGGCCCCACCGCCAACGGAGTGGCCCGTGACAAGGTGCACGTGCACGACCTCAACGCCACCATCCTGCACCTGCTCGGGCTTGATCATGAAAAGCTCACCTACCGAGCCGGTGGTAAGGACGTCCGCCTAACCGATGTGTACGGCGATGTAGTGAAGGAAGTTTTATCGTAATGGATTAAGAATGCTGCAGACGATCGTCTCAGGTTAATCATCCATCACGGTGAGATCCAATTCTCCCGGGAGATCTCACATATCTCGACACAGATTACACAGTTGTATCCACGACTAATTCTCTGAACTTCTCTGAAT
>ERZ651768.1895-NODE-1895-length-14994-cov-1.949387_pt1 | contig 14994 bp, 15 predicted proteins | sample MGYA00514754_ERZ651768 | MGnify/ENA metagenome assembly ERZ651768
CCGTGACCGCCCGCCGGCTTGACCGATTGGAGGCATTATCTGCAGAAATTGTGGCATCGGGGGGGCAGGCCGGACCTTTTGCCCTGGACGTACGTGACCCCGCATCAGTGGAGCGGGTTGCGCGGGATGCTGCGGCGGCATTGGGTCCGATTGATATTTTGGTCAATAACGCCGGCATCTCGGTTGCCAAACGACCCGAGGATTTCACTTTGGACGATTACGATTTTGTCCATGAAACCAACGTCAAGGGTCCATTTTTGCTGGCTCAGGCCGTTGGACGGGAGATGATTAAACGCGGATTGGGCGGCAAGATTATCAATATCTCTTCAATGATGGCCCTGCGGGTTACCGCTAAATTAACACTTTACGGCATGTCCAAGGCGGCGATCGCGCAAATGACTAGGCAGATGGCTCTGGAATGGGCCCGCCACGACATTCAGGTCAACGCCATTTGTCCCGGTTATATTGAAACAGAAATGAATGCAAATCATTGGCTGACAGAAGCCGGAAAAGGCATGGTTGCCGCAATGCCCCGCCGGCGCATCGGAAAACCCGATGTGATGGACGGATTGCTGCTGCTCCTGTCATCAGGTAAATCCGATTACATGACAGGTGCTCTAATCCCCATCGACGACGGCCAGATCATGATGTAGCTTCCGATCAACCTGAGACACATTTTCCTACTTTATGGTCGGCGAACAATTGGCTTGTTAATGTCCCGCGCATGTGAAGCAGACATAAGAATGGTCCTTGCTAGGCAACGCTAAGTCGTGGTTCACGGGCTACAATTCCAACGTGGATGGCCACGACAAAGTACGTTACATGATCTACAACGGTGGCGCGTTACGGTATCGAAAATGCTTGGCAGAAGTGGCGGAAAACGACTATCGGGGCTTTCACTCGCGGTAAGGTCCAGTGTTACCAGCCGCCTGTGCGTTGCCACCTATCGATGATTTGGCCGTCGCCATTAATGACGTGGTAGATTTCGTATTGGGCGGCAGTGGAACAGGCATGGTTGGGCAGTATACGCAGGCGCTGACCAATGTCCGGCCTGTCCCGCAAACCCATTAGAAAGCCATGTTCCTGATTGACTTGCCGGATACGGGGCTGCCCGGTTAGGGGAGCCCCATTCATATCCGCTGCCATGCCGAATGCATATGCGCCATTTCCATCCGGCGCGCCGCGGTCTAGGGAGAGTGCTAGGGCGCCTGCGTCCACCATGGCGCGTTGCTCGTCCGCGCGCCAGCCGTTGACCGATACGAGCACGGACAGGGCTAGATCGTCTAGTGTGCAGCTGCCGATACTGCACTGAAATAAGTCCCCAAACATATAGACGCCAGGGCGCATCTCGGTCACACCGTCAAGACATTCGGCATGAAGGGCGGTTGGAGTGGAGCCGACACTAACTATCGGACAAGTTAGGCCGATCCCGCGAATGGCATCGGCCGCCATCACCACAGCTGAGCGTTCCGCCTCCGCCACGCTCTTAATTTCGACAATATTTTCGCAATCATAGGAATGACCGCCGTGGGTCATGGTACCCGATAATTCGCAATTTGCGCTGGCCGAAAGAATTCGTGCGCAGTCCAGGACGCCTGGATCATCGGGTAACAGTCCGGTTCGATGTTGGCCGCTGTCGATTTCTATCAGAAATCGGAAAGGCCCCGGCAACGTCTTAGTCCGTTCTGCCACCGCATGGGCCGTGTCGGGGTTGTCCAGTATCATAAGGAGTTCTGCGCCGAGGGACTGGACGGCGGCGATATCTGCTAGTTTGTCAGGCGTAACTCCGACGCCATACAGAATATCCGTGAAGCCGGCGCGGGCGAAATATTCAGCCTCCGCCACGGTCGATACCGTGATGCCGCCCGTCTGCCCCTGGGTGGCCAGGCGCGCCACTTCGATGGATTTTGCTGTCTTCATATGGGGCCGCAGATTAACTTTGAGTTCTCGTGCACGCGCCGCCATGCGATCAAGGTTTGCTTGCAGGCGGGCTTTGTCCAGGATCAGAGCCGGCGTACGAAGTTCTTTCATTTTAGCTACCTTTTGTTTCGCGCTAGTTTAGCACGCATATTGACAGTCCTGACCAGCGGTCTAGCTTGGCCGCGTTGTGAATGAGGAGACGGTTGGTCATGGCGTATATCGTGCGGGATGGAGTAAGGGTCTATTTTGAGGATCACGGTTCTGGTCCCGGCGTGTTGTTGAGTCATGGCTTCAGCCAGTCTTCGGCTATGTGGCGAGATCAGGTCGAGGCTTTGTCTGGCAATTATCGCGTGATGACCTGGGATATGCGGGGTCACGGTCGAAGCGACTATCCCAACGACCTGGCCGCCTATTCCGAAGCTCATAGCGTTGCCGACATGGCGGCGATATTGGATGCCTGTGGTCTGGCTACAGCGGTGATTGGGGGGCATTCATTAGGTGGCTGTACCTCGCTTGCGTTCCACCTGGCGCATCCTCAGCACACGACTGGTTTGATGCTGTTTGACACGGGTCCAGGCTTTAAGAAGGATGAAGCTCGGGCCGCCTGGAATACACGCGCCAATGCCCGCGCCGACCAGTTTGATGCCCAAGGCTTAGAGGCACTGAGTAATTCACCGGGCACCCGTTCGGCGGGGCATCGAAATGCTACGGGTCTCGCCCGAGCGGCGCGCGGCATGCTGGCACAGTTTGATGACAGCTTGATACAAAGCCTGCCGGATATCGCTGTGCCAACGATGGTTCTGGTCGGCGATGGAGATGAACCATTCCATGCCGCCACATGCTATATGGCGAGAAAAATTCCCAACGTCCAAAAGGTAGTGATTGAGAATGCGGGCCATGGCGCTAACGTGGATCAGCCGGTTGCCTTCAATAATGCGGTGCTTGGCTTTCTGGGCGAACTGAACATTTAGCTTTCAGTTTCTTTCAGCAACCAGTCCCTGAAAGCGACAAGCTGTAGATTCCGGGCTTTGGCCGTGGGATAAACAATCTGATTAGGCTAATTTCGCGACTTCCTAACATAGCGTAGGGGTAAGGATGATGAGCAGTGCAGCATTGTCGGCACAGATTGAAGAGATGGAAACCGAAGATGGGGTTGCGCCCGATTGTCAGGGTTTGAACTTTTTCGAGATCGATTACAGCCTGCAAGCTTTGATGAAACTGTATTTGGACAAAGATTTGCTCGACCAAATGCTGCCCCATTACCGCCGATTGGGTGAAGTTTCGGGCGGGCGCTTGGACGAATTGTCCCGCATCTCGGACCGTCATACGCCCCTCCTGCATTCTCGCAACCCGAAGGGCGTGGACGAGGACTGGATAGAGTTTCACCCCGCATATCGGGAAATGGAGCAGATCGGGTTTGGCGATTATGGCATTCATTGCATGTCCCGTACGCCTGGCGTGCTCGGCTGGCCTGAAAAAGTGCCGCCGTTGGCCAAGTACTTGTTCCAATATTTGTTCGTCCAAAGCGAGTTCGGCCTAATGTGTCCAATCTCGGTAACCGAAACTTCTGCCGTGCTAATCGAGCGATATGCTTCTGAAGAGGTGAAGCAGAAATTCCTGCCCGGTATGTACAGTCAGAATATGACCAAGATCCTGAAGAGTGCCCAGTTCATGACGGAAAAAGCCGGTGGTTCGGACGTCTCCAACATCGAACTGGAAGCCCGTTTCGAGGATGGCGACTGGCGGCTTTATGGTGAGAAATGGTTCTGTTCTTGCGCCGATGGTGACGTGGCTCTGTTACTAGCCCGCCCGGCAGGTGGCGCCAAAGGCAACAATGGCCTGGGCCTATTTGCCATGCCGCGACTTTTGGACGACGGCAGCCGCAACAAATACCGAATTGCACGTTTGAAGGAAAAACTGGGTACCAAATCCATGGCGTCTGGTGAAATCATTTTCAATGGCGCTGTGGCCTATGCTCTTGGCGAAGTGGGTCTTGGTACCAACAACGGTCTGAAATTAATGATGGACCAGGTAAATATGTCGCGTCTGTCCCATGGCGTGCGCGCTGCCGCCATGATGCGCCGCTGCCTGAACGAGGCTCTCGTGGTGGCCCGCAACCGCATCGCATTTGGCGAAAAGATCATCGGCAAGCCTTTACTTCGCCGCCAATTGATGAAGATCATGGTACCTACGGAGCAGGTCCTATCCATGGTCATGTTCGTGGGCCAGCAATTGGAACTGGCAGAGGCCGGAGACGAGCGCGGGGCCATACTGACCCGCATCGTCACGCCGCTTCTGAAATTCCGTTCTTGCCGGGACAATATCACCGTTGCTACTGGTGCAATGGAGGTCCGTGGGGGCAATGGGTTGATAGAGGACTGGGTCAATTCCAAACTAGTGCGGGATTCCTTAATTGGCGTATTGTGGGAAGGTACCTCAAATATCAACTCTCTTGATGTCACAAATCGGGCCATTGCCAAGGTTAGCGCCCACACGACCCTGGCCGAGGCCTTGCATAACAAGCTGGCGGAAATCAGTGGTCTGCCGGGCCAATTCAAGGGCGAGATGGACAACATTATCGACCGCGCCGTTGCTTTTGCCGAACAAGTCGCCTTGACTGGCAACGAACCCATGGCGCGCAAGGCAGCCGATGCCCTGTATCACATTACCACTGCAGTGCTTCTGGCTTCAGAAGGCACTCGCCTGGGTGAAATGGGCGAGGATGCCCGGCGTCTGATCCTTGCCCGTATGGTCATAGACCACCGTCTGCGCGCCAGCGATCCCTTATCCATCGAGGATGACAACGAACCCGCCATCGCGACCTTGTTAAGCGAGGACAAGGTGGACTTGGCCACGGCCCAAGTTTTGGTTGCGGCCTGAGACTTTGTACCGTCTCCCGTTACGCCGGGTGGGAAGGAAGATACCAACTGCCGCGCCCAAGGCTTGATGTTGCTGGCAACGCAAATTTCTGTTGGCACAGTGATTACCTGCAACATTGTGCCAACCGTTTTGACACTAAATTCTTCATATTCCAAACGCGTGCCGCGTTGATCGAACAGGCAATGTCGTAGTCTGTGTACGCGCCTTAGAACTGCATTGCTTCTTCTCATTGGCCGCGACTTCGATGATTTTCTGCTAACTTGGTTGGGTTTGTTAAATAATTGCCGACGGTCACCAATTTCGATGTTGCGGGTCTCGATTTGGCCTAGTTGAAGCCTTCGATCCTGTCCAATAGGAACGGTGCGAGCATTTCAGGTGTTTGGCCACTAGTAATCAGGTCGGCCATTAGGCTGCCGATAGACGGGGCTAGGGAAATTCCACTGTGTGTAGCGACAACGTACAGGCCCTTGGAACCGGGCAGGGCCCCTGCCAGACTTTGGCCGTCCTTGGGGTAGGGGCGGACACCAACTGTTAATGCGCAATCGTCCAAACATGCCCGGCCTGGGAAGCGGGGTATGACATCTTTGGCTCGGTCTAGCAGAATGCTGGCCACATTATGCAAATGCTTTGGTGAAGAGTCCCGTTCCACCATGCCGTCCGTATCGTCAGCGCCAATTTTCAAGCCACCATCGAAGTCTGGTAGTATATGGATGTCGATCCCGGACGTGAGATAGACTACATGGCGAACCAGCTGGTGTGGCGCCGTGCTCGGGGTTCGAACCAATAGGCCAGGCACGCGATTGATGGGAAAGCGCGCGGCGAAAGCATCGTATCCTGTCAACTCGCTCAGGACCTCAGGCGTGTTGGGGCCGGCGGCGATAAGAACATGCTCCGTATGCAGAATGCCTTGCCCCGTTTCCAGTCCCAGAATTTGCCCATTGTCCCGTGCCAGCAGTCCGTCGGCTGTGCAATTTTCGAATATTGAGCCACCCGATGCGCGGACTTGCGCAGCCAAAAATTGGACGAAATGCGGCGCATTCAGACAGTGATCCCCCATGGCATAAAGCGCCTCGGCATCATCGTGCAGGTTCAAATGGGGTTCCATGGCGCGCAGTGCGGTACGATCCACCCAGGCGGACGGATAGCCGAATGTGCCCAAGATGCGGGCTTGATCCTTGACGATGGCATGGCCGGTCGCATCGCTTGAGCGTACGATATTCAGGGATCCGGACGGATTCAAGCCTAGTTCCGCCTCACCGAACTCCTCAGCCAATTCGCAGTAGGCTGCCAAACCACGGGCATTCAGACGATGATAGTTTTCATCTGTTGTTTTTGATGTTCCGTTTATCCAGGCGAAACTCTTCGATGTGGTGCCACAGGCCAGGCTGTCCCGTTCCACCACCGCCACTTTCATACCTTTGCGCGCCAGATAGAAGGCTGATGTACAACCAACCACCCCGCCGCCGACTACAACAGCATCATAAATTAAATCACTCATGCCTAAATTCCGTAACTTGCCGCCGTAAGTCTAGCAGCCCGTGTTAGGGTCGCGCCATGGCTACTTCCCTGCATAATGCGCGGCGGAACAACGTTGTCACCAGTCTGCGCGCAAGTGGTACGGCCAGGTTACTGGAACTGAGTTGTTACGCTGGACCCTTGAACCCGAAATTGGCCGGTCGCCGTGGTTATGAAATCAAATTCTGGCGCTGGGTTGGGTCCATCAGTCATTGGATGCGCCGGGTCAAATCGCGGTGTTCGATGTCCGGGTCCTTGACGCCTGGTGCCTTCACGCCGCAAGCTTTGTAAAAGGTAATTTAGGGAGGGAATGCAATGGAATTGAATGAAGTAATGCGAACCACCTTCTCGGCCCGGGATTATACGGGCGAGGAGCTACCCGACGATCTGATCTACGATTTAATTGAGAACGCCCGTTTCGCGCCTTCAGGTGGAAATCGGCAAGGTAACCGGGTCATCGTCGTGCGCAATCAGGCGACCCGCGATGGCCTGTCCAAGCTGGCTGAACCGGCGGCAAAGCGCTACGTGGCCCAAATTAAGGCTGGAGAAAGCCCATGGAACGCTGTCACTCCAACGTCAGTTACGGCGGAGGAAATTGAGGCCACGCCGCCAGCACCGCTGTTGGTCAACTCGTTCAAGGAAGCCTCAGTTGTTCTAGTCTTTGTTGTTGATCTGCAGGTCGTTGCCTCCATGGATCAGGACCTGGATCGCATTGGCGTCATATCCGGCGCCTCCATCTACCCGTTTGTTTGGAACGTCCTGTTGGGTGCCCGTCAGGCTGGGTTCGGCGGCACCATTACCACTCTGGCGGCGGCACGGGAGGGTGACGTGCAGGCCTTATTAAATATCCCCAAGGAGTTTGCCGTCGCTGCGGTTGTGCCGTTGGGTAAACCAGTCAAACAGTTAACCAAGCTGAAACGTAGGCCGGTGGAGGAAATTGCCTCCATGGACCATTTCGATGGCCCGCCCTTGATAAAGGGCGGCTAGACGTGGCCAATCCGGATATCTCCTTGGCCAATGTACATGAGTATGTCGGGCAGGAGATCGGTCAGACTGACTGGCTGGACATTGACCAGATGCAGGTCAACATCTTCGGTGAAGTGACCCGCTGGCCGACCTGGATGCACAATGATAGGGACCGAGCCGCACGCGAAAGTCCATATGGCGGCACCATCATACATGGTTTCTTTCTGGTCAGTTTGGTCACTTATTTCGTCCGCACCGGCGGTGTCAATCCGGCCGATGGGGCGTATTCCCTGAACTACGGAATGGATAAGGTGCGAATTCTTGAACCCGTGGTAATCGGTGACGGTATCCGCGTGCGGGACCGGATCGCATTAATGGATGTCAAGGATAAGGGGGGTGGAAAGCGGCTACTTAAAACCGCGCACCGGATCGAAGTCGATGGGTTGTCGGAAATTGCTGCTTATGTTGAATATCTGAACCTGTGGCTCCCGAAACAGAATTGAAAGGTAATGCTATGACCGCCTCACCAGATCTGCAACGTCAAATGTTGCGCCGGATGCAGACCATTCGACGCTTTGAGGAGCGTGCCTCGGATGACTATCATTCGGGCGATATTTATGGGGTTGTACATTGTTACATTGGCGAGGAGGCAGTTGCCGTCGGTGTTTGTTCCGCTCTTAGGGGTGAAGACCAGATCATTTCAAACCATCGTGGCCATGGACATTGTATAGCCAAGGGCGCTGACCTAAATCGCATGATGGCGGAGTTGTATGGCCGTCAAGATGGCTTTTGCAAAGGCAAGGGTGGCAGCATGCATATCGCAGATTTCTCGATTGGCATGCTGGGGGCTAACGGTATTGTGGGCGGTGGAATTTCGATCATTACCGGCGCTGGACTGGCGGCGCAGATGGAGGGCAGTGACAGTGTCGCAGTTGGCTTTTTTGGCGATGGGGCGTCTAACGCTGGTTCCTTCCACGAATCCCTGAATATCGCTTCTCGTTGGAATCTGCCGGTAGTTTATGTTTGCGAGCATAATTCATGGGCTGCAAATACCTCAGCTAAGATGACCCATTCCCAGGATGATGTGGCCGGTCGGGCTTCCGGTTACGGCATGCCGGGGATTGTGGTCGACGGCAATGATGTTCTTGCCGTCTACGATGCGGCCTGCGAGGCTGTGGCCCGGGCCCGTGCCGGAGACGGGCCAACGTTGCTGGAGTGTAAGACTTACCGTCATCGGGCCCATACGGAACGACTAGGCGCTGTCGACCCAAGGCCGGAAGCAGAGGTTGCCGCCTGGATAGAACGTGATCCAATTACCCTATTAATCGACCACCTAAAGCGGCAACAGGGTCAGTACAGTGACGAGGAATTTCAGGCCATGGATGGTGAGATTTTAGCCGAAATCAAGACTTCAGTGACCTACGCTAAGGCTAGTCCGTTTCCCGAACCAGATGCGGCTCTAGATGATGTCTTTGCGGATTAAGGGAGGGAATTATGAGCATGCGAGAGATTTCATACGCCCATGCCGGAATGGAGGCTCTGGCCGAGGAGTTGCGCCGGGACCCCAAGACTATTCATTTGGCCACGGATGCGCCACCTTCCTTGGTGCAGGAATTTGGAGAAGCACGCGTCCGCGCCACGCCGATCACCGAGAATGCCTTCTCCGGCATCGCGATAGGTGCGGCGGGATCGGGAATGCGGCCCATTGTTAATTGGCACATGGTCACCTTCTGTTTTGTTGCCATGGATCAGATCGTCAATCAGGCCAGCAAGATCCATTATATGTTTGGTGGACAGCAGGCTTTTCCCATTACCTTCCGATCCTCGGTAGGCGGCGGCACCGGACTGGCAGCGCAGCATTCACAAAGCCCCTATTCCATGTTCATGAACCTGGCGGGTTTAAAAATGATACTCCCCTCCACGCCCTATGACATGAAGGGCTTGCTGAAGTCTGCGATCCGCGACAACAACCCAGTGCTTTCATTTGAATCGTCACGGCTCATGGGATTTACGGGCGAGGTGCCGGAAGAGGATTATACCATTCCCATCGGCGTGGCGGACGTGAAACGTGAAGGCAGTGACGTAACCGTCGTTGCCTTGGCCTGGCTGGTGCATGAGGCGTTGGCAGCAGCGGAGGAATTAGACAAGGAAGGTGTCTCCGTCGAGGTAATCGACCCGAGATCGTTGTTTCCTCTCGACAGAGAAACCATCCGCGCATCGGTACAAAAAACCGGCTGTCTAGTTGTCGCCGACGAGGCGGGACCTACGGCGGGTGCGTCCGCTGAAATTGCTGCACTGGTGACCGAGGATGCTGAGACCTTTAAGTCCATGAAGGCACCGCCCAAACGTGTCTGCGCCCTGCAGGTGCCAATCCCATATACGCCCACGCTGGAGAACCATGTGTTTCCCGACCGAAACCGAATTATCGCGGGGATAAGGGAGGTGATGGGATTTCGGTCAGACTGATTTTCATATCGGTTGTTTCTTGGCTATGGCTACGTTATTTGTGGCTTTGTTCTCGTTGCCGTAGTGATAACAAGATTTGAATCACAGGCTTAAATTGGTCCTTCTAGAAACCGCTTTAACACGTTCATGGTCAGTTTCGAGATGCTATTGTCACCACTGTTCCATGGCAGGCAGCCGCAGTAGGTGATGGAGCCGGTGGAGAATACTTGGCCGCCGCCGGGCACCTTGAAATAGATCATATCTGCGCGGATTAAGTCCTCGGTACTTTCTTTTGCCCAGTTTGTGACGTGGGTCAGCATCTCTTCCGGCACGAGGATAGTCTGGTCATCGTGATTTTCGGAGCGTGCAATAATTACGGCGTCTTCCGGTGTGCCCAGACGGTGGTCGACACGATCCAATTCAAAACCGGCGGCGCCGCCGCCACTAAGGCCGAAGCCGCCGATGGTTTCTTCATCTATTCCTTCGAATATCCAGGCCAGTTCTGGTTCTTTCGAGGCTTCCAGGCGCCGGTAATATGAGGCGGTAAAATTACCCTGGGCGGTGAAGCCCAGTCCGGCAATAGTCTGAGGTGGGCGGCCGTTGCGTCGCCACATGCCACCATAATTGCCGTCGAAGGCGTTGAAATATTCTCCCGGTTCAGCAGCCCAGGCCCGGATGCCGCCTTCACCGCGGCGGATTTCGATAGCGCCGGTTTCGCTTTCATGCACGGCAATTCGCCAGTAAAAGCCGTTGCCGCCCAGATACATCAGGTTACCCCCTTGATCGCGGTATGCCTCGATGGCATCCAGGGTATTGGCGGTATGGTATTCAGGATGGCTCCCCGTGGTAACAACATGGTAGGGTTGCAATGCGGCGACGCCGTCTTCGTGCAGTTCTCGGTCTGTAATGATGTCGTAGTCAACACCCATTTGATCAAGCCAGGTCAGTAAATGCCCATCGGCGGGCAGGTGGCGTAGACCGCTGTCATCGCCAATGCCTGTGGACAGGTAACCGGGCCGAACATTGAACAGGGGACGCATGTGCGAGGCATGACAGATGCCGCTGCCATCACCATGGAAGTTATAAGTGGACATGCCGTATTCCTGGTGGACGGCCGGGTTCCAAGGATAGGCATCCCATTCCGAGACCCGTGTATGCCATGATTCGTGATAGGTGGGGCGGGCGTAGTTGCCATAAATCACGTAAGTGAAGGTAGAGACCAGGACGCAAAGCTTGGCCGTCGGTTGGCCCAATGGAGAGCAGACAAAAAACGGAATTGAATCCTCATGGCCGTTACAGCTAATGCGCACAATATAGGCGCCGCTGGGCAGGTCGTCGGGGATGGTGAAGGTGAAATCAGTCTCCCAACCGAAATCATAGATATCATCGTCATGAAAATGTATGGCGCCGTAATGCTCCGGCCGGTGACGGAAGCACATATCCTCTCCCGTCCAGTTTGCTCCAGTCATAGCCCGCGCAGGAAGGTTAACGATCCGTCCGTGTAGGCCGTTGGGGCCGTTGTCGTGAATACGGATGGAAGAAAAATCACGGGCGAAATCCCATTCGGCCAGCACCAATCCGGCGCCATCCTTGATAGCTGGCGCTTCGATCTTGCCGTTAAAATGGGCCCGCATGCCGTCTTTCTCCAGGGCGCCAATAACGGGCCGACCATTGAGGACTAGGTTGGGCGCCTCGACTGTACTCTGCGCACCGTGACCCCTTTTTAAGGGCTCTTGCCCTGTTGTTAATGTCCCTTCGTCGGCATCATAGGTCAGCCAGACCCTATACCAGGTTCTTGTTTTCAAAGGTTTTGAGGCGGCCACGTGCAATTCGCCGGCGCGGCCACTTATGGCGCCGTTGTCATCAATCAATAAAATGATATCGCCACAGGACAGGATCGCCTGTTCGCCTTTTTCCGGGAGGGTTGGCCAGATTATTGCGCGTAGCGTAAAGCCGTTCGCCGTGACCGATAGGTCTTCGTCGGAAATGGCGTATGAGCCCGCATGGAAGGGCTGTAGCCGCGACAGGTATTCTCCGTCCATGGCGGAGTGTACGCGCCGTTCGATTAACCCAGGACCTGCGGGGTTAGGGTCGGCTGAAATCGATCGATAGAGCGCTACGGAAAAGGGCTCGGCCGAAATAGAACTGACCTTGAACTCAATGGTGTCACTGGGGCGGCCAGATAAACGGTCGCCATAACCAATCAGAGGGATCACGAAGGGAACTCCTGCAGAGGTGGGAACTACGCTCAAGATTAAACTCATTGCTGCGGCATGGCCAACAGGGGAGGGGTAATTTATTATGGCAAAATAATATGGGGATCTCCACATGATCGATCTTTACACTTCGCCCACACCGAATGGCTGGAAGGTGGCCATCACGTTGGAAGAACTGGAACTGCCCTACAAAACCCACGTGCTGACTTTGAGCGAAAAAAAGCAGTACGAGAATTGGTTCAAAAAAATGAACCCCAACAGCCGCATCCCCGTGATTGTGGACCGGGAGGCGGATAATCTGACAATCTTTGAGTCTGGCGCCATCCTTTACTATCTGGCGGAAAAGACTGGGCGCTTAATGCCGAAGGACATGAAGGGGCGCATGGCTGTCATGCAATGGCTGATGTTTCAGATGTCGGCAATCGGTCCCATGCAGGGCCAGGCCGTCTCCTTCGAACGTTACTTTCCTGAGGACGTACCGGCTGTACCGGCTGCCAAGAAACGCTATCACAACGAAACCCGCAGGCTGTACGAGGTGCTAAACAGCCACCTGGAAGACAAGGATTGGCTGGCCGGTCATTATTCTATCGCCGACATAGCTAACTGGTCGTGGCTGCGCAGTCACAAATGGGCCCGCGTACCTACAGACGGTTTAGAGCATTTGGAACGCTGGATGAATTCAGTGGCGGCGCGGCCTGGCAGCCAGCGGGGCGTACTGGTGCCACCATCACCTGGCAAGGCAGAATTAGTAGCCAAGGGCGGCGCCCAAATCGTAACTACCTGATAAATGGATCAAGCCGTGAGTGAATTCGTCGATTACAAATTAGCGGACGGTGTCGCCACCATGATAATGGACGACGGCAAGGCTAACGCTTTTGGCGTGGGTATGACGACCGCCCTTTCCGCCGGATTGGACCGCGCCAAGGACGAAGCCGAAGTGGTTGTAATCCAGGGCAAGCCCGGCCTTTTCTGCGCCGGATTTGACTTAAAGATTATAAACGGCCCCAAGGAGGGTGTGCTGGAAATGGTCACGGCCGGTGCCGAACTGGCTCTCAAAACTTATATGCACCCACAACCGGTCATAATTGGGTGCACGGGTCATGCAGTGGCGGCAGGAGCCCTATTCTTGTGCGCAGCCGATTACCGCATCGGCGTTTTGGGTGAGTTCAAGATTGGATTGAATGAAACGTCTATTGGTCTTAGCCTCCCTACATGGGGTTTGGAACTCGCCCGAGATCGTCTAGACAACCGCATGCTAAACCGAGCCACATTGGGCTCTGAACTTTACGCTCCTGTACAGGCGGCGGAAGTTGGCTATCTTGATGAAGTAGTAGGTTTCGATAAATTCCCAGCCCGCCTGGTGGAAAAAGCAACAGAATATCAAAAATTGGGCGGATCGGCATATGGCCTAGTAAAGCGACGTCTACGCATGGCGCGGGAAACATTGATCCGTAGTGGCATGGCGGCTGAGCTTGCTGCACGTTCTGATTCAGGAGTTTAACTATGGAAGCTGGTGTATTCTTGGCCCTGAACGAATCTACTCCACCTGACCTGATTGTTCAGTCCGCCCAAGCTGTCGAGGAACGTGGTTTCCACGCAATTTGGGTGCCGGAACACGTAGTGCTGTTCGACGAGTACGAATCCAAATATCCCTATTCACCTGATGGCCGTATCGGTAACTACGGCAAGGGCATGATGGAGCCGTTCACCGCTCTCACTTATTTGGCGGCCCACACATCTAAGGTGCGGCTAGGCACCGCCATCTGTTTGGTGACCCAGCGCAATCCTGTCTACACCGCCAAGCAGGTGGCAGATGTGGATTATCTTTCGGGCGGACGGGTGAACTTTGGCATCGGCTTGGGCTGGCTTCGGGAAGAATTTGCGGCCCTCAACGTGCCGTTTGAAAAGCGTGGCAAGCGCGCTAATGAGCATATTGCTGTGATGAAGGCTCTATGGTGCCAGGAAGTCTCCAAATATCACGGGGAGCTCTACGATTTGCAATCGTGCGTGATGTATCCCAAGCCCATTCAGACACCCCATCCACCAATCTTTGTTGGCGGCGAAGGGGATCATGCTCTGAACCGGGTTGCGGCACTGGCCCAGGGCTGGCTTGGCGCCAGCATGGAGCCCGAAGTCATTACTGAACGCATTGCCACTTTGCATCACCTGTTGGATGAACGCGGGCGAGCCAGGGACGAGGTGAAAATTTATACTCTACCAAATCGCCGGCCCAGTGCAGACCGTTGCCGGCGACTGGAGGATGTGGGCGTGGAACAGGTCATTCACATGGTGCGCCTGCGCGAATTTGGAGAGACGGAAGCCGATTTGGACAAATTCGCGCGTATGGCTTTCGGCTGAGATACGCCGGTATCAAGCAGAAGGTCCATCAACGTCCGGTATTTCGTTGCAATTAATTCATTTGTCCTTCCAACGACGCCGTCCAATTGTCTGCAGCTTACAACACATCTGTGTGCGCTTATGATCAAGACAGTGTTAATTAATGGGAGTTGTTGTGGCAGAACAATATGATGCGATCATAATCGGGGCGGGTATCATTGGGGCCTCGGTCGGATTGGAATTGGCTCGGCGGGGTTGGAAAACCCTAAATCTGGATCGCCTTCCCGCCGCCGGTTACGGCTCAACCTCTGCTTCTTGCGCAATCATTCGCAGTCATTATTCCACGTTGGACGGTACTGCCCTTGCCTTTGAGGGGTATCAGTATTGGAAGAACTGGGCTGAACATCTAGGTGCAGTGGACGACCGCGGCCTCGCGGAATTCCGCGAGGTGGGCTGTGCTATCATGAAGACGGAAATCAATGGCTTTATGAAATCCATCTGCGCCAACCTGGACGAAGTCGTTTCGGGTTAAGCGGCCCTTGTGTTTGCCACTGGCAGTTACCAGCAATTGTAACGGTTGCTGCTGGAGGACCACGCTGTAATTACTGCTGGTCCCCAAGGACCAGCCGCGCTGATGAAACATACGGCCCGTTTCACAAAGAGCGTCTTGGCAGGCGATTAGTTCTGCGGGAGTTGTCATCGAAAGGGGTTCCTG
>ERZ651768.1896-NODE-1896-length-14988-cov-2.867480_pt1 | contig 14988 bp, 16 predicted proteins | sample MGYA00514754_ERZ651768 | MGnify/ENA metagenome assembly ERZ651768
CCCTACGGGCGTATAAGCAAGAAGGCATCCAACTCCGTCCCCCCCAATTAGAAGGGGGGACCACAGAGGGATCGTTCCCTCGCCGCAAAACCTCCCCTATATCCCCTCCTTCGTAAGGGGGGACTACCCGATTACCCCAGTTGGAAGACCTTGAACGCCTCGGCGAATTCCATCCCCACTTTCTTTCCGGTCCCGTTACGCCAACGCCTCATGTGGATCTCCGCGTCTTCGTCCGTCACCTGGGTCTTATGGGCCTTCAACGCATCCACCGCCGTATCCATATATTCACCCACGTCCACGAACTTGTTGGCGTCTTCACCCCATTCCATCAACCACAATTCCTTAACCTTGTGGGGTTCAAACCCTTCGTCAAGCAACTCCGGGAAGGTCAATCGGTCCCGCGCGCTGGGGAAAACCGCCGACATTGCAGCTTCTCCGGAGGCGTTGTGGTCCGGATGGCCGACGTAACCATCTTCATTGAAGTTCCGAACAGAACTCATACAAATCAACACATCTGGCCGGTGGCGGCGAATCTCCCGCGCGATATCCCGGCGTAGGTCTAAGGTAGGCTCCAGCATGGAATCTTCGTAGCCTAGAAAAACTACGTCCTTTAGCCCCAGCACCCTTCCGGCATCCAGTTGCTCCTGCTTACGTATCTCCACCAGACGTTCGCTGGTCATCTCCAAGTCGTCGCTGCCCTTGCTACCGTCGGTGCACAGGACGTACACCACCTCCCAGCCCTCGGCACACCACTTGGCCACCGTCCCGGCGCAGCCCCACTCGGCATCGTCGGGATGGGCCACCACCACCATGGCACGCTGATAAGGCGCTCCTTCACTAGCCATTGGATTCAACCTCCACCATCTACGATCGAACCGTTCAGTCTCAGAAAACGACCCTCAGGCGTTGGCTGCGTGAGCCAGACCTGAGGGTACGTTGGCTGGAATCATCCCGGATAATTAGCTCGTTCCAGTGTAGCACAGGGTATTCCCGGATCAGGCTGAAAGTCCTTGCTAGGAACCGGCTCCGGTGCTAGCCTTGGCTTACTTAGACACTGTATCTTGCGTTCGATATGGAGTAGCTATGCCCAGATTATGGGCCCAAACTGTGACCTTCGATTCGGTCTCGGTGGGCGACCAACTGCCCATCTTGGTCAAGTTGGGAACCGAAGACGGGATCTGCAGCGCCGGCGCCCTGTTGAAACCTGGAACAGAGACAGAATCTTCTGCTCCCATCGACGACGCACAACCTCCCGCCCCCGACCTATCCGCCTACCTCTTGGAACTACTGGGAAAGGGGTTCCCGATAGAAAACATCCAAGCGGAAGGCAGCAGCCTAAAGATTGAGTCCCTGCAGCCAATCGACGCAGGGGACACCATTTCTTTGACGGGCAGTGTGGTGGATAAGAGAGAGCAAGGAGAATTGAAAGTGGTGGCTTGCCGGATGGTGGTCGAAAACCAGGACGGCCAGATATTGGCTGAAGCATCAGCCGAGGTCTGCCTCTAGTTCTTCATGCTTCAATGGGGATGGCGGGAAGACCGTCCAGGTCTCGACCCCCTTCTGTGTTGCCGCCGGACCTGCCTTGGCGCCCGGACCCGAGACGGCTTTTTGTCGCCATCTGTTCCTACTTCACTACCGTTCAGGTCGAACTTTTTCCGGTCTCTATTCCAAAAGAATTGGGTTATCGCGGCCAGTAACAAACCTGGCGCGATTATGACCGCCGTGAACAAGGGATGCATTTCATCCGTATAGAACTGGGTTATGACCAAGAACCCCCCGGACATCAACATCGCCCAAGCCGTGGTGCCAGTGATGAAATTCCGGTGCCAGGGTGAGCGCAGGATGAGGATGGACCACACGGGCCAGAGAAGGGGGACCGGCAAGAGAAGTATGAACTGAAGTACCGGCCACCCAAGGATGAAAGTGGCCGCCAAGAACCAGGTACTGTAGTACCAGGGGCGTTTTAGTTCTTGAGGTGCGGGGTGTTCTTGGTCCATATTGTCCATCCGGACAGGCGTTATTCGTAAGGATGCATGGGCTTGGATCTGACTCTGGGGCGGTATCGTGACCGAATCAACTTACTTCCAGTAGCGAAGTGGTTTCCCGCTCGGTCAGTTGCGGGCCAGCAACAGGTGGAATTCCAATATTTCGATGGGGCGCTGCTTCCTGATTGACTCCACTGCGTACTCCACGCACATGCGGGCGAAACCGGAGAACTCAAAGATATTGGATCCTAGGACGACCAGAGGAGTCTCCCGTTCCAACTCCACCCTAAGCTGGCTGCCGTCCTCGATGTCAATCTCCAGATCGATCCGGCCTTCAGTCAGCCTTTCGATCTTATCGTGCAAACGTTGCACGAACTGCTGGTTCTCCATATCGGTAGTTCCCGTGCCTAGAAAAGCATTAACGCCGAAGCCCAATCAGTCTAACACACGCTGGTGCTGGTCTAGCCCAAGCTTCGCCGTCTATGTCTCTATCAATAATATCTAGCATTAATTATTGTGTCTTGACACCCTTTTGAGGCTTAACGATAATTGACGGAAGATTCGAAAGACCCTTTCCCAACTTGCCCATGTGTAATAGAAAGGGTTGACGCCGGACACTCTGGAAGAGATCGGCGTCAACTTGCGTAATAAGCCTGTGATTACACTCACATGATATGCGATAGATTCACCAACGAAGCAACAGATATTCGCCAGGGGGTGTTGATGGCCACCGGCGAATCTTACCTAGACACCAATGGCCAGAACGCAGGCCACCGATGGTAAACCTCAACGAAACTCCAACAGCGGGCCGCCTCAGTTCCTTCCAGCACTATGGTTGGGCGATTGTCGCCATGGCCACAGTACTCCAAGTAAGCACCAACTTCATCAGCCAGGCGTTCTCCATCCTCATCGTTATACTGAAAGAAGATTTCGGTTGGTCTCTAACTGCGATTGGCCTCGCCTACTTCTTCCGCAGCATCATCAGCGCCGTGCTCTCGCCCGTCGCAGGAATGATTGCCGACAGACACGGGGTGCGGCGTTCGATGATTGTCGCAGGCATCTGCTACACCGGCGGCATGTTTTTGCTTAGCACCATCAGCGCTCAGTGGCAGCTATACCTCTATTACAGCGTGATTCTGGGAATCGCCCAATCCCTATTCAGGGTAAATATCCCAACTACCGTCGCCGCCTGGTTCAAGACCCGGCTGGGACTGGCGGTGGGCATCCAGCAGTCCGCAGGCGGAATGGGTGGATCCATCATGGCCCCGGCCCTGGCCTTGCTGCTATCCCGAACCGATTGGGAGACCGCTTTCTGGATCATTCCGGCAGTGGGAGGAACCATCGTATTCTCCCTGATATTTCTGTTCCACGGCGACCCGGCCGACCGGAATAGGAAACCTTATGGGGCCACTGAGGACGATCCTCCCCCAGTTGCCTCCAGCGATCCTGCCATCACCAAACTGCGGAGCAAGGTCTTTCTATCGCAGGCCAAGCAAACACTGTCTTTCTGGAACCTGATCGCCATCCACCACCTAGGTTGCGTAGGACATTCCATCGTCATGGTGGCCGCTGTCGTCTACGCCACTCAAGTAGGCCTTACCCTGCAAGCCGCTGCGTGGATCGTGAGTATCTACTCCCTGACCAGCGTAGCCAGTCGTTTCGCTACCCCCCTGTTGGCCGACATGTGTGGCCCAAAATGGGTCATGAGCCTGGCCTATACCATCCAGGGTATCTCGGTGGCTTTGCTCTTTTGGACCCAGGAACCCTGGCAGTTCTACCTCTTTGCTGGGGTATTTGGAGTGGGCTTGGGCGGCGAGATGTCCGCATTCCTCGTTATTAACCGTCAGTACTACGGAATGGGTCCGGTTCGCGCCATCTTTGGATTCCAGAATATGGGTTCGGGGGTTGGGATGGCCATCGGCGGATTTATGGGCCTCGTCATCGCTGATCGCTATGGATTCGACATCGCCTGGATAATATCCATCGTTGCCAGCCTGGGTGGAGCCGCCTGCATATTACTCCTGCAATCCACCGCTCGGGTACTCATTCCAAACTGGGAAGACGCCCTGCCTGCGGAAGCCAGAACCCCGGCTCCCGCAGCTTCGAGCTAAGGTCGTTGATAAAGTACGTTTAGACCGCTAACATAGCCCTCACCCCGCCTCGACTTCGTCGAGACATCCCTCTCCCAAAGGGAGAGGGGCGAAGGTAAAATTCACACTCCCAGTCACATCGGAGGTTAACCACCATGGTCAAGCAGATAACTCCAGCAGACCTGAGTTCGTTGCTGAATGGAAACAGCCAGTTCGCGCTGATCGACGTGCGAGAAGCGGGGGAGTACAACAGCACCCACATCACCGACTCCAGCCTGATTCCCCGCAGGCACCTTGAAGCTCAGATGTCATCGGCGGTGCCGGTTAAGGGCTGCCACGTAGTTGTCTGCGATGACGATGGCCGACGGGCCGGACTCGCCGCCGTCACTCTGGAAGGCATGGGCTACAGCAATGTCTCCGTGTTGGACGGCGGCATTAACAAGTGGTCCACCCAAGACTTCCCCACCGAGTGGGGAAGCAACGTTATCAGCAAGGTGTTCGGCGAGAAGATGGAAGTCGTCCACCACGTCCCCGAGATTGAAGCCACCGACCTGCACGAACGCATCGAACGTGGAGACAAGCTGGTCATCCTGGACACCCGTACGCCGGAAGAGTACCAGCGGTTCTGCATCCCCGGTGGCCGGAGTGTTCCCGGTGGTGAGTTGGCCCTACGGGTAACCGACATCACCAAAGACTTGGACAAAGACACCACGGTCATCGTCAACTGCGCGGGGCGAACCCGCAGCATCATCGGTACTAGGGTGCTGCAACGGATGGGATTCACTAACCTCTTCGGATTGAAGAACGGCACTTCGGGCTGGGTATTGGCCGGATACGAACTGGAAACCGGCGCAGACCGGCTTGACCTGCCCGAGCCTTCAGTCGAAGGTATAGCCGCCGCCGAAGCCTACGCCGACAAGCTTGCCGACGAAGATGGCGTCCGCTACATGGACATCGCCAAACTGCAATCCATGCTGGCGAATCGAGAGAAAGAAGCCGCGTTTTTCGTGGACGTCCGAACCATCCAGGAGTACGAGGGCGGTCACATCCCCGGCTTCCGCTGGTTTCCCGGTGGACAGGTGGTGCAACGATCCGACGACGTTCTGGTGATAAAGAACTGTCCCGTCGTCTTCGCCTGCAATCAGAAAGCCCGCTCCACCTTCATCGCCTCCTGGTACCGCCAGTTTGGCTTTGAGGAAGTCTACGCCGTGGAAGGCGGAACAGCCGCTTGGGCTGCCGCCGGGTTGGACCTGGAGACGGGGACGACAGAAGAAGCGCCTTACGGGTTAGCCCAAGCCAGAGAGCGGGTTCGGCCCCTGTCACCCCAGGACCTACAGGCCGCGTCACCTCAAGTCACCCTGTTCGTGGATACCAGCCAAGACTTTGCCCGAGGCCATGTCCCCGGAGCTCGTTGGGCGCCACGTGGTTGGCTGGAGTTCCACATCGCCGGCTTGGCCCCGGATAAGAAGGCAAGCATCGCGGTCACCGGCAACGACGGGAACAATGCCGCCTTGGCCGGAGCCACTTTGCTGGACCTGGGATACGGAAACGTTTCGGTTCTCGAAGGCGGAATGACCGCTTGGAACCGGGCCGGACTGGCTGTGGAAACCGGTCTGTCCGGAGTGATGAACCCACCCACCGACATGGTCCTCTCAGGACCGGACCGGAATTACGCCGACATGATGACTTACCTGCGTTGGGAAACCGCCTTGGGAGAGCAATTCGCGGACTAGAATTCGTTTCGGATCTCGCCTAGCTGGCCCTTCGACAGGCTCAGGGCAAACGAGAACCAGCCACCACCGTGCGTGGTGGACCCGCCCACCGTTCGTGGTGAGCCTGTCGAACCACTCGCTGGAGCAAGGTCCAAGAAATAACAGCCAGCCTACAATCATCGTGGCAAGGACGACAGAATGACATACTTCCCTTTGACCAAAGAGCAAGAAGAATGGCGAGACCGGGCGGCGGCTGTCGCAACTAAGGAACTTGCTCCCCGGGCAGCGGAAACCGACCGTCTGGGACAGTATCCCCAAGAATCCCTCAACGCCTTGAAACAGGAAGGCCTGTTCGGTCTACGCGTCTCGAAGGAACACGGCGGGATCGGCGCGGACATGGTCACCACTTCCTTGGTCATCGAAGAACTGGCCAAGAAATGCCCGTCCACCTGCATGTGCTACAAGATGCACTTAGAGGCGGCGGAAATCATCTGCCAGATCCCCACCGATTACCAGGTCGAACACTTCGTCAAACCCATGGCTAAAGGAGAGGTGTTCACCACCATCGCCGGTGGCGAGTCCCAGGGCGACGGCGACAACTGGACCTCTGCCCAGACTGCTTCCGCCGTTACCAAGGTGCCGGGCGGATACCAGATCGACAACATCCGAAAGTCCTACGTCACCTCGGCTGGGCATGCCACCCACTATCAATTCCACTGCGTCGTCGGACAAGACACTCCACAAAGCTCCGCCAGCCGTCTGTTCGTAGCGGCAGATGACATCGAATGGGAGATTCTAGAGCCCTGGAACGGTCTTGGAATGAGGGGCAACTCCAGCTCTCCGGTAAGATTCAACGGATTCGTGCCTGATGAGAACCGTCTGGGAGAAGAGCACACCGTTGGCGCGGCAACAACCCACTTCGCCCGCCCGGTAGTCGCATTAACTTACGCCGCCGCCTACCTGGGCATCGCCTCGGGCGCGTTTGAACTGGCCGTAGAAGGGATGGCCCGCCGCTACCCCAGCGGTGCCCGGCGGTTGGACAGTCCAATAAACCAGCGGCGCATGGCCGAGATGGGCACCCAGATAGAAGCAGCGCGGGCTCTGCTTCTTTCAGCAGCTTCGTCCTTCGACCAAGGGCGCGCCGCCAACCACCTTCTTTACATGCAGGCCAAGGTTGCCTGTTCCGAAGCCGGAGTAAGGGTGACCCAGGACTTGATGACATCTTTCGGCGGAACGGCCTTCGCCGGACGCCTGCCCTTCGAGCGGTATTTCCGGGACGCCAGGGCCGGAATGGTGATGGGAATGGCCAACGACCTGGCCTACCAAAATATGATTCCCCTCATGTTTCCGGAGAATTAAGCCCAATCTTCACCATTTAGAAAACCGTAGTACAATGGGGCGAGAAATTCGGTGACACCCCATTCTAGGAAATACCATGCCACTGATTGAACATAGCGAGATACGAATGCCCGCTGCGGTGGACAATCACCGGGAGCGGACCTTCGTCTCCAAGGAACAGGGAGCGGTTTCGCTCACCATCAAAGAAGTCGAGCTTAACCCGGGCTGGGAAGGCCGCCTGCACACCCACCCCACGGACATCGCCATAATGGTGACCGTCGGAGCGGTTCAACTGATTCTGGGAGACGAAGTTTCCACCATCAGAGCCGGCACAACCATGTTCGCTCCCCCCGGAGTGCCACACAAACTGGTCAACCAACTATGGGTCCCGGTCCGGATGCTAGTGACCTATCCAACCACCGACCTGGAAACCGATTACCTGGAATAATGCCCCGGCAAAAATAAACCTAGGAGTCTATGATGGCGCAAATCACCCGGACCGCCTTAAAGCCACAAATCATTCCCACCAACGCAGGACTGCGCACATTCGCTGCGCCTCCGACTGCGTTGCAAGAAGACATCGTGCCCAATGATTTGTTCTACGTCCGTAATCATTGGAAGGACTGTCCGGAGATTGATATAGCCACATATAAACTGGCGGTTGACGGCCAGGTCGACAATCCCCTGAGCTTGAGCTACGAAGACCTTAAGCAGTTGCCTCAAAAGAGATTCCAAGTCACTTTCGAGTGCTGCGGCAACAGCCCCGTGCCGGATTACTGGACCAAGGCCCTGCGCATCAGCACGGTGATGGAGGGTATAAAGGGACACGGCATCATGGGCAACGCCGAGTGGGCCGGGGTCTCCCTGAAGGACGTGCTGGAAAAGGCCGGGGTGAAGGATTCCGCTGTCGAAGTGATGTTTGAGGGAGCCGACCACGGCCCCGACGAGACAGTCGGCGACCCGCCGGAAGTTACCTACGAACGCAGCCTGCCCATCGCCAAAGCCATGCACCCAGACACCCTGCTGGCCTACGAGATGAACGGCGAGGCTTTGCCCTTGAACCACGGTGCCCCGCTGCGCCTGCTGGTCTCGGGCTGGTACGGCATGAACTCGGTCAAGTGGCTGGTAGGCATCCACGTTCTGGACCACGAGTTTAAAGGCTTCTACATGACTGAACGTTATATGACCACCAACGGGCCCGGCTCGGCTGAACCGTACACCTACTACACCAAACTGAAGGTCAAGTCGATAGTCACCAATCCCGCGCCCGGTGAGATTGTCCCCGCTTCGGGATACACCTTGGCCGGGGCCGCGTGGTCCGGTGAAGACCAGATAACCAAGGTGGAGATCAGCACCGACGGCGGCGCTACCTGGGCTCCGGTGGACACCGTCCATCCTCGCAGTGACTATTCATGGAACCGGTGGGAGCACCGATGGACCCCGCCGGGACCTGGGAAATATACCGTGATGTGCCGGGCCACCAACAATCTTGGCGATACCCAGCCGTTGGAGTTTCCCAACATCTACGATGGCCGGGGTTACGGCAACAACATGGTGTTCCCAAACGAGGTTGAGGTCCGTTAAAGTGAAAGCTGTCCCCCTTCCCATATCATTTCTTCTGGTACTTGCCATGACCATCGCCCTGATGATTTTTTTCGGGGCGTGGGCAGTTTCAGCCGACGTAACTGAACGGGACAGAGTGTTCGCCTTCGCCGTACCCGGCGGCACATCTTCTTTAATCGCAGATGCTGACTCCACCGGGCAACTGGCCCTGGGAGACTCGAGGACCATCGAGGGCAACCACGCCGCTGGTACTTGGTGGGGCAACGGTCTTCTCCGAGCCTGCCCGCTGCACTAGATGCCCTGGCTGAATATTCCGGAAGCGGGAAGAATCGCCGATCTGACGGCTCCGTACCATGGCATTTCTCCCCGTCAATGATGAGGTTACCTCCGTTCGTGGTGAGCCTGTCGAACCACCCAGTCACGATTTCAAACAACCACGAGGATTTTTTGATTCATGCTTAACCTAAGCGCCTCCAGACTACCCTGGGGGATGCACTACAGTTGGGTCATAGTGGCCATCTTGGCTATTGTGCAGATTCTCGCCACATCCATAAGCATGGCCGCCGGTATTCTTGTGCCACCCTTGACCGACCCCGACGGCCAGTTCGGCTGGAGTGTCGGCACCATCGTCATGGGCCTGGCAACCTACTATTTGGTGGGAGCAATGACCGCTCCCATCGCTGGGTGGTTGGGAGACCGATACGGGGCCAGGCGCATGATGTTCGCCGGCGCGGTTCTGTACGGAAGCAGCATGATTCTGATGGGCTTCGTACAAGAACTGTGGCAATTCTTCATCGTCTTCGGAGTTATGCTGTCGATAACCCAATCCATCTCCATGGTGCCCTTGATGGCATCCGTAAGCGGTTGGTTTCGACGGCGATTGGGATTGGGGACCGGACTTTTATGGGCCGCGGGAGGTGTGGGCACGGCCATCATCGCTCCGCTGACCGGCTACTTATTGGAGAACTACGGTTGGCAAGTCACGTTCTGGAGCCTTGGTATAGGTGGGGGCACAATCTTACTGGTCCTAAATACGTTCCTCCGCAACCGGCCCGAGGACATCGGCCTAAAACCCTACGGCGCCATGGACAATGATCCCCTATCCGCCGTCCGTAGCGCCGAGTTGGAGAAACTTCGGGTTAAAGTATTCAACCAGCATGTACGGCGCACCAGAGCATTCTGGAACTTGCCGGCCATCCACGGCCTGGGATGCGCCGGACACGGCATAGTCCTTATTTTCTCCATCCCCTTCGCCGTCTCGGAGGGCATAGGCCTAACCCAAGCGGCGGTGATTCTTACGATAATATCTCTGGTCAGCATTTCCAGTCGGCTCCTGACTCCGGTGCTGGCAGAACGGTACGGCTCCAAGCGAATCATGGCCAGTTGCCTGTTCACTCAGGGAATCACCGTGATAATCCTCTTCTGGGCCCACGACCTCTGGACCTTCTATCTGTTTGGCGCCTTGTTTGGAATAGGATTCGGTGGCGAGTGGACCGGCTATCTCGTGATAAACCGGCAATACTTCGGCAACGGACCCATGGGCACGCTTTACGGCTCGCAGATGACCGGAGCACTGTTGGGACACGCGATAACCACAGCGCTCGGGGGAGTAGTGTTCGAGATCTTCAGGTCTTCCGGAATCATAGATCCTTACACAGTCATCTTCGGCTTATCGGTCGCATTCAGTGTAGGCGGAGCAGCGGTCATCCTGACCTTAGAATCCACTTCCAAGACGCTGATTCCCGACTGGGAGATGTCACTGCCCGAGGAAGCCCGTTCCGAAGTCAGCGGGATTCCCGGTCCTAGATCTATTACGCCTGAACCGGCCTCCGGAGACGGCTAAGACTGGCAACGTTTAGAGAAGGAACACCACCATGCCCAAACTGATCGACCTGACTCTGACACTGGGAAGCCCTCGAGTGTCCGCCGTTCCCGGCCTCATCGGCGTGACCATGGTGCCTCTGCAAACCCATGAATCCCACACGCGCTCCAACACCAAGCTGACACTGGCAACGCATATCGGCACCCACGTCGACGCCCCCTACCACTTCCATCCCGACGGCACGACCGTGGACAATATGCCCCTGGAGCGGTACTCCGGACCCGCCTTGTTGCTGGACCTACGCCAATCGTCCAAGAGCAAAACACCCATCTCGATGGAGGACCTGGAGCAAGCTGGAGCCACCCCCGACTCTGTCAAGAACACCATCGCGGTTCTATTCACCGGATGGGCCCATAACGAGTCTGGCAACGAATGCTTCTACTCCGACGGACCATACCTGAGCACCGAAGGCGCAGCCTACCTGGCCCGGAGCGAAGTAAACGCCGTGGCCGTCGACTTCCCCATCGACAAACATCCGCCGACTCCCCAGTCCACCATGAGCGATTTTCCGGTGCACCGGCTCCTGCTGGGCCTGGGGATTCCCCTCATCGAAAACCTGATTAACCTGGACCAACTGGTCGGCTTGGACTTCGAGCTTTGGGCGTTGCCTCTGAAGCTGAAAGACGGCGACGGAGCCGCCACTCGAGCTGTAGCCCGAATTCTGTAACCCCCTCCGGAAGGAATCCAATGACCGGTGATCACACCAACTCCATCCTCCTGGCCACCGGTAATCCAGCCAAGCAACAGAAGCTTGCCTGGTTGGTAGAAGGTTTGGGGCTATCGACTACTACTCCCCAACAGTTAGGATTATCCGGAGTTCCGGAAGAGGAAGGCGGCACCCACCAAGAGATTGCCCGAGACAAAGCGCGAGAGTGGTCGCTGGCCGGGTCGACATTGGCGATCGCTACCGATGGCGGCTTGGTACTCCCGGCGCTGGACGATAACTGGGAGAGTATCTACACCCACCGGTTCGCCGGACCCGCGGCCGACGACCAAGAGCGAACTCGGCGGCTGTTGGAATTGATGGAACCCTACCACGGCGAGCAACGGGAAGCGACCTGGGTTGAAGGTCTGTGTATCGCCGACCGGGGCCGCATATTAGCTTCCTGGGAACTCACCGGCGGCACGGGTGTTATCGCCGAAGCTCCAAGTGACACTCCCGCGATTCCCGGCTTCTGGGTTTTTTCAGTCTGGCACTTCCCCCAGTTCGGAAGGATCTACAATCAGCTAACCCCGGAAGAGTTGGAGTCCCTAGACGACCATTGGACCAGCCTGCGCCGGTTACTGCGGCGATATTTCCAATCTCACTTCGTGCCCTCCGGACGTTACTGACCCACATATAGTAGCCAAGCTCCCGGATAGGCTACAATGTTCTCACCCAACCCCCACCTTGACTTGATACTTGGAGTTTGCCGTTGACTACTACCGTTGAGATGCCCGCCTCCATAGACGATGTACAGAAGATTCTCCGCGAGCAGCACTACATAAGCGACCGCAGTCTCGCGGTGCCCATCTTCTTGAGCCTGAAGCTGCAACGGCCCTTATTTCTTGAGGGCGAGGCCGGTGTCGGCAAGACAGAGATTGCCCGCGCCCTGGCCGCAGCGCTGGACACAGAGTTGATTCACCTCCAGTGCTATGAAGGCCTGGACATCAACCACGCCGTCTACGAATGGAATCACACCCGCCAGATTCTGGAAATACGCCTGATGGAATCGTCCGGCCAGGTCGACCGGGAGAGCGCCACCGCCGACCTGTTCAGCGAGCGGTTCTTAATCAAACGGCCCCTTCTACAAGCCATCGACGAAAGTCGTAAAAAGTCTCCCGTATTGCTCATCGACGAACTGGACCGGGCAGATGAGGAGTTCGAGGGATTCCTTCTGGAGATGCTGGGTAACTTCCAAATCACGATCCCGGAACTGGGAACCTACAAGGCGGTCCATCCGCCCATCGTAATCATCACCTCCAACCGGACCCGGGAAGTCCATGACGCCCTGAAACGCCGCTGCCTGTACTACTGGATAGAATACCCCGACTTCCAGAAAGAACTTCAAATCATCAACGACAAGATTCCTGAAGCCCCCCGCCAATTGGCCCAGCAAGTGACGGGATTCATCCAGGAACTGCGGGAAACCGAGCTCTATAAGATTCCTGGGGTGTCGGAAACCCTGGACTGGACGTCGGCTCTATTAGCTTTGAATCAGTCGGAGCTAGACCCCCAGGTCATCGACGACACCATGGGCATAGTGCTCAAGTACCAAGACGACATCGAAATGGTCCGAGGCGAACCAGTGCGGGCCATGTTAGAGCGGTCCAAGAACCGCGGACCCCGGCGGGGCAGACGTGGTGGCGGCGGTGGCGGCCCGTGACCCAAACCACCAACGGCGTCCAAGAGGACGGCGGACACATCATGCATAACCTGATGATGTTCGGCGAAACGTTGCGCAAGATTGGGCTGGACGTAGGCTCTAGCAACATGCTGGACCTGGTTCGGTCGTTGGAGCACATCCCCATCGGCCGCAAACAGGATTTTCAACAAGCGGCGCGCTCTATCCTGGTTCACCGTAAGCAAGACTTTCCACTGTTCGATGAGGCCTTTGAGGTGTTCTGGCGTAAGCCGGCCAGCGGACAAACCACACGCGACCTCCGCTCTCTGGGAGAACAGCGGCGCTACCGCAACCCTCAAGTATTCCCACCTACCGGCGGCGACGGCGGCCAAGAATCTGGCTCCGACGGAGAGGATGATGAAGCCGGAGACCGGGTGGACTTGACTAGGACCTACAGCGCACGGGAAGTTCTAAGAGGTAAGGATTTTTCTGATTTCAGTGGACTGGAGATTGCTGAAGCCAAACGTGTGATGGCAGAACTTTCTTGGGACCTGGGAAACCGGCGAACCCGCCGCACCACTCCTGGAGATGGAGAGCGGATAGATCTGCGCCAGACCATGCGGAGGAACCTCAAGTACGGCGGCGAACTGTTGGAACTGCCGCGCCGGGAGCGCAAGGCTAAGCCCCGGCCTCTGGTATTGATCTGCGACGTCAGCGGCTCCATGGAGCGGTACACCCGGATGTTGCTGCATTTCATCCACGGCATCACCAGGGGACAGCAGCAGGTTGAAGCCTTTCTGTTCGCCACCCGGCTGACCCGCGTCACCCGCTACATGAACTATCGAGGCATAGATCAGTCGGTTACCGAAGTATCCCGTGCGGTCCCCGACTGGGCTGGAGGAACTCGCATCGGCCAAGCTCTGAAGACGTTCAACTTCCAGTGGTTGCGGCGGGTCAAGAGCGGAGGAGCCGTGGTGCTGGTAATCTCGGATGGATGGGACCGTGGCGAGCCGGAGCTGTTGGCCCAAGAAACTTCCCGGCTACAACGCAGTTGCCACCGCCTCATCTGGCTAAATCCCCTGTTGGGATCCGCTACTTACCAGCCCTTGACCCGGGGGATCCAAGCCGCGCTTCCCTACATAGACGACTTTTTGCCGGTCAACAACCTGAACAGCCTGGATGCTCTCGCTCAACACTTGAGCAACCTGGAACCGCAACGAAGTCTCGGCCCCCGGTATCGACCGCCAGCACCGGAAGAGCCGGAAGTGGTGGAAATGCCAACAGAGAGGCGGGAGATTAACCCGGCCTTGGGACCAACGTTCCGGCATCCGATGTGGGGCCGAAATCCCTAGCATATCTCCGGTCGAATGAATCAAGAGGTTTCGATGCCCTTCTGTCCATACTGCAGCCACCAAGTCGAATCTACCCACATCTTCTGCGGCGGATGCGGTAAAGCCCTCCCCGCGGAGTCCTCTTCTAGCCTTGAGGAGTCGCCAGCCGAGCAGCCGAGACCCATCTTGCCCTACCGAATCTCTCCAACTCGCATCCTGGTAATGACGGCGGTTTCAGCAGGTTTTTATCTTTTATATTGGTTCTATATCACTTGGCAGCAATATCGCAACCACACCGGCAACAAGGTATTTCCAACGTGGCATACCCTCAGTCTTACGATTCCTGGTTACGGCCTTTTTCGTACTCACGCCCACATGCGCGTGTTCAAGGAACTGCTTATCGATACCGGCGTTCCGTGCACGATTAGCGTTGGCTGGGTAATAGCTCTAGTGCTCCTTATAAACCTGTTAGGAGTCGCATCGTTGTTCCTCCCTGGAGGCCTCTTCAATGATGGTTTGATTTCTTTCTGGGTTGTCTTTGTCAGGGCCCTCCTGAACATAGCATCCGTCGTTGTTATATTTGGTATCCTCCAGCATGTTCAGCAAAATCTGAACCGGTATTGGGCAAGCTTAGAAAACGTAACTGTGGTTGACTTGAACATTGGCGCCGGGGAAATTATCCTCGGGGTCATCGGAATCCTCACTTGGATCATCACCGTTGCTAGCCTCGTAAGCCCCGCTTTTCGGGCTAATGCTTAAGAGT
>ERZ651768.1897-NODE-1897-length-14983-cov-10.218033_pt1 | contig 14983 bp, 10 predicted proteins | sample MGYA00514754_ERZ651768 | MGnify/ENA metagenome assembly ERZ651768
GTGTGTTCTGATCACTGGGCGTTGCTGAAAACGCGTTGCCCCATCTATCGACGGTACAGGTATAGCTGGTGTCGGTCGTTGCCCCAGTGTTGGGTTGTGCAGCGACTAGAGACGGAGTTGGGTGGTGGGGTTCAATTTCAGTTTCACCCGGTGGGGGCATCTTGCCAAAAGCTTTGTCAGGGTTGATTTCTGCCCGACGGGTTTGGGTATAGGCCAAAGACAGCAGAGTCGATATCGGCACATCGACAAAGTCAGGGTCGCCGAAATAATGCTCTCGATCAGAAAAGGCCACGTTCAGCGCCTCGGAGATGAGATGTATGTACGAACTGCTGTTGTGGCCCATTTCCTTGAGATTGTCATTGGCCAACATCTGAAGCACTTGTGCGACGACAGGCCCCTGACACCATGGTCCGCAGGTATAAATTGAGTAATTCTTAAATTGCCCGCTCACAGGTGCTTCGTGCCCAACTGAAAAATCATTCAGGTCTTCGTAGCGAAGCAGGCCACCTTCGGATTCGCTGAAGGCGGCAATTTCTCGAGCCAGTTCGCCCTTATAGAAATAATCTCGTGCGGCTCTTATCGCAGCTGAACGCCCACAGTCTCTGGCGCGTTGCTCAACAGTAATCAGGCGCCTAAAGGTATCGGCCAATGCAGATTGTACGATCCGATCACCCACTTGCGGCAGGCGCCCCCCTGGCTTGAATATCTTGCCGTTGGCTTCCCAAACCGGACCCGTGGTGAATTGTTTCACTATCTCGTTTTGTACCACTTGTGAAAGTGGAAAACCTTCTTCAGCCAATTCCAGCGCGGGAGTAATGACTTGTTCTAGGCTGAGTGTGCCGTATCTTTCAAGCGCAGTGAGCCAGGCATCAGGCGCTGACGGTACCACGGCTCTTAGAATGCCTAGGGGTAGGTCTCCACCGTGTTCTTGGTTGAAATAATCGATTGATGCGGCGCGCGGCCAGCGACCCAGGCCACTGATGGTCACAATGGAATCTGTTTCTGCAAGATAGACCATGATGGGCGCCACGCCCCCAAAATTGGTGTTTTCAGGTAGGACCACGTTGATCGCGATACCTGCAGCGACACCGGCATCAATGGCGTTACCGCCTTGTTCAAGGATACGGTAACCTGCTGCCGCGGCCAGATTGTGCCCAGCGCAGACCATGTGGGTCGTGCCCATAATTGTCGGTCGCTGGGCTCGATAATCAACCATGGGATGGCGTCAATTCGTAGGATGTGATAACACGATAGTACCGCACCTTTGGTAGTGTCTCTTGTTATGTTGGGAAGATGGATTTAGCTTATCACGGCATCATTATGGGAATACTCCCAAAAGTTGTTTCGACATGCTAAAGTGATCGTCATGGGAAGAACTCTAGTCTATTCCCTAACAGACAAGAAACTGTCTGAGTACCTAGAAATGGGTTCAAGTGCAAACTGCAAGATGAGGAGGAAATTATGGATCGTAGAAAATTTATAGCCACGGCTGGTGTGGCGGGCACAGCGGCAGCTGCCGCAACCGTTGTCGCTCCGGCCATTGCTGCATCGTCAAGGGAAATGACCATCGTCTCGAGTTGGCCCCGGGATTTTCCCGGTCTTGGTATCAGTGCCCAACGACTGGCGGCACGGATCACAGAGGTGAGTGAAGGACGGATTAACACCACCTATTTTGCCTCCGGTGAAAGGGTGGGTGGTTTCGATGTTTTTGATGAAGTTGCATCGGGCAACTCCCAAGCATTTATCTCTGCTGCTTATTATTGGAAAGGCAAGCACCCTGCGTTTGCTTACTTCTGTTCGGTGCCGTTTGGTATGACCACGATCGAGTGGAACGCGTGGATCAAGTTCAAGGGTGGCCAGGAGCTTTGGGATGAACTCAATAGTGATTACGGCCTGAAGTCGTTACCCGCCGGTGCAACTGGCACCCAGATGGGTGGTTGGTTCAATAAGGAAATCAATTCGACCGATGATCTCAAAGGTCTGAAGATGCGTATCCCGGGTCTGGGTGGCGACGTGATGGCTCTGCTTGGGGCGTCACCGGTGTCCTTACCGGGCGGTCAGATCTACGAAAATCTGGTATCCGGTGCCATCGACGCAACCGAATGGGTGGGTCCGTACAATGATTACTTCATGAAGTTTTATGAAGCGGCCAAGTACTACTACTATCCTGGGTTTCATGAGCCAGGCGGCGGCGTTGAAATGTGCTTCAATAAATCATGGTGGAGTTCCCTCTCTGACTGGGAACGTGCTGTCATTACCACGTGCTGTATGGAAGAGCATGCGGCGCAATACGAGGAATGCCAGGCCAACAATGGCGCCTACCTGGTCAAACTGGTAGAAGAGCACGGTGTTGAGCTAAAACAGTTTGGCGAAGATATTTACGAAGGTTTTGGGGAGGCTTCCGCGGAAATGTATGAAGGTGTGCGTGATCACAGCCCTCTGGCCAAGAAAATTAACGATCATTTTCAGGCGACCCTTCGTGAGATTGGCGGCTGGCAGGCCAAAGCCGAAGCAGCATACGCTCCGTTACGAAACCGTGTTCTAGGAATCGGTTAACTGATTCTGGAATAACCAAATCTGTTCGGGACGGGGCGCAGGCCCCGTCCCTTCTTTCCGCCTGGTGTTATGGTTGTAGCCCAAGAACCAACTGCAAGTATCAGTGACGTGGCTACCATCTGGGTCCGTGTATTCAGTTGGGGCATGCTCGCTGTACTGGCCGTGTTTCTTGTCAATAATTATTTAATAACGACAAAAGATTGGCCGGGCATTCTGCCTGTATTTCAAGATGGAATCGTCGGGTCTTTAGCCTGGGTTCAACTCGCTGCTTACTTTATTGGCCTGGTTGTGGCGGTTGCTTATGTAGTGTCCAGTCGTAATCAAACCTTGCGTGCGGATAGTGCACTGATCTCGGACGCCAATATCTTTCTCATTCGGGCATTTTTCTGGGCTGTGCTTTTGATCGGTGTGGTTGACATGGTGATTTCATTCCTCCGTGTTGAGGGTCTGCTGACAGCGGTGGCTGGCGAAGAAATGACCAAAAAGTTAGGTCGACCAGAATATCGTGGTACTTACGTGCATATGCCACTGATGGCTGCGGGTGTGGTGATCGCGGCTTTTACGCGTACCTTAGGGTTTGTCTGGTTGAGCCTACTTATTGTTTTAGCCGAACTTGCGATTGTGATTACGCGATTTGTTTTTTCCTACGAGCAGGCTTTCATGGGCGATCTCGTGCGCTTCTGGTACGGTGCATTGTTCCTGTTCGCAAGTGCTTATACCCTGCTGGAAGAGGGTCACGTTCGGGTCGATGTTTTCTATACGAATTTCACGTCAAAGAAAAAGGGGCTCGTCAATGCGTTCGGGTCCATTCTTCTTGGCCTGTCGTTTTCTTGGACAATTATTTTGATTGGCATGGGTAGTAAGTCAGCGATGATCAACATGCCACTCGCAAAATTTGAGGTCTCTCAGTCCGGTTATGGTCTGTATGTAAAATATTTATTAGCTGGTTTTCTTGCGGTCTTTGCCATCACAATGGCAATTCAATTTGTTAGCTACTTTCTCGCCGCTGTCGCAGATTATCGTGACGAACCTGGCAAACGCCAACTCGAATCACTACCCACACACTAGGCTGGGTAACCACAGTGGAACTAATTTTTCTAGCATTGTTGATGATCTTGATGGCTTGGGCACTGGGGTCGGGATTTCCTGTTGCTTTTGCATTGCCCGGGTCCGCCATCATAACAATTATTGTAGCGGCGGCATTTGGTTACTTTCTCGCAGGTGATGCCAGTGCGTATTTTGCCCAAGGTGGGCCGCGAGAGTGGCTTACATCTGGCGTAACTAATCTTCGTGGCGTGTACTGGGAAGTTGAACGCGACACGCTGATTGCAATTCCACTGTTTATATTTATGGGTATCATGCTTCAGCGATCCCGGATCGCTGAAGATTTACTGGTGACAATGGCACAATTGTTCGGGCCAGTGCCTGGAGGATTGGGAATATCGGTTGTATTCGTCGGCGCATTGTTGGCCGCGACCACAGGCATTGTGGGTGCAACAGTGGTAGCGATGGGGCTCATTTCTCTGCCTGCTATGCTGAACAATAACTATTCCCGGCCGCTGGCGACGGGCACCATTGCAGCGTCAGGCACGCTGGGGCAGATCATTCCGCCTTCTATTGTTTTAATCATCCTTGCTGATCAATTGGCAAGTGCTACGGACCAGGCGGGCACTGGTCGCAAGACGATGTTTAAGGAGGCAACTGGCGAGTTGTCGATGCCGTCAGAGTTTGGTGTGGCCTCAACCAGTGCCGGGGAGATGTTTCTTGGAGCGTTCGTGCCAGGCTTGGTATTGGTGGCACTCTATATGGTATTTATCTTAGTCTGGGCTCAAATACGACCAAAATCGGCCCCTGCGGTCCGATATGACGGCTCGTTTGATTTGCAGTTTCTCATCAAGGTGGTTCTGATCCTAGTGCCCCCTTTAGGGCTCATTTTCCTGGTACTGGGGTCGATCATTTCCGGTATAGCGACGGTCAATCAGGCTGGTGCGATAGGTGCCTCAGGCGCGCTGTTCATGGCGGGCTACCGGCTCAAAGCCGGTCAAAAAGGAGCCTACTGGCCCGCAATTTTGGGTTTGGTTTCGTTATTGGTCATTTTCGTTTTATTGTCTAATTTTGAGATTAACGTTAAGAATATTCGCGGAAGTCAGGATGTTCAAATCATTGCGTTGGCTGTCGTTGCAACGGTTGGCTTACTTTATGCATTGTGCTGGAGTGCTTGGCGCGCCTACAGAATAGATAACACTCTGCAGGGTGTAATGGTTGAGACGGCCAAGACGACGTCCCTGGTGTTCATAATACTACTCGGTGCTGCAATGCTGACCGCTGCGTTCAGGGCATTTGGCGGTGAGGATTTGGTGCGCGATTTCTTGAACGGCATGCCCGGTGGATTCTGGGCCAAGTTTATTATCGTGATGGCGGTGATTTTTATTCTGGGATTTTTCCTGGATTTCATCGAGATCGCGGTGGTGGTTGTGCCGATTATTGCCCCGATTCTATTGACAGATCCCTCCGCTAATGTCACTGCCGTGTGGCTGGGCGTAATGATCGGACTGAACGTACAAACGTCGTTTCTGACACCCCCATTCGGCTTTGCCTTGTTCTATTTACGAGGTGTTGCGCCACCGATTGTCAAGACAATCGAAATGTACAAAGGTGTTATCGCTTTTATTCTGTTGCAGTTGGTCGCGATAGGCATTGTTGCTGCAAATCCCAGTTTGGTGAATTATTTACCGAACAGGGTCTCTATGACCTCTCCCACTGCGCCGCCTCCTCGCAACCCGAAACTGCAGTACTGTATCGAAGAGTATGTCAACGAAGAATTTATCCGTAATGGCGCGACTATTCGTCAGGCAGTCGAGGCGGCACGTAATCTCGACATGGTCTATCTGCCTAAGAAACTATCAGGTGCTGTTGATCAGAGTTTTGACCACGCTGACAACGCAGCTTCTTTCCTTACTGAGGCACGTAGAGCAGAGGCAAGGGTTAATGATGGTGCGACGTTGTACCGCCCCGTACAGCGAAAGGTTCGCAGGATTGAAATTAAGATTAGGGAGCTTGGCGAGGAACTCCAGAAGCTGAATGTCGTCAAAAACCGACTCGACCCAAATGAAGATGCGGATACGAAAGCCAAAATGGAGACACAGGTGTTGGCGCTCGAGCGGGAACAACAGCAATTGACAGCAGGGATACCGGCAGATTGGAATCAAGTCTATAAAGAATTCGCTGTGCTGACCAAAGCGGAACTAACGGCCCGCAAAAAGTACCGTCGCACGGTCGACAATGCCTATTCACCGGTAACCGATTTAATCGAACTGATTGAAGCAACAGATGACTTCAGCAAGCTTGAGCGAGAGTTGAGTGACCTGCACAATCAGGTTGTAAATGGCGTTAGTCCAGAGGATATGATTGATCCGCTCAAATTACTCGCCAAGCAATTTGGGTCGATCAAAGGTGCCAGTAAAATCAAGTCCCAGATTAGTAAAGCAAGACGCGCACTAAGTAAGAAATCTCCTAAGATCGAGAAAGCTATTTCACATCTAGACAAAGCAACCGTGATGTACGATGAGCAACGTATTTGGCGAGAACGGGCATTAATTGAATTGTTGCCAGGCATCAAAGCTTATGAGCAGGCTATCCGCGGCACCATCGGCTTGCGTTTGCAGAAAAGACTGGCTAAGTCCGAAGCGCTGTATGTCGCCGCCTGTACATCCGGGCACCGTGATATTTCGCTTCACTTTTGAGGCAATGAACTTAGATTTGTTTCAACAGGAGACAGATGATGGCATCGACAGCACCGTTAGAGAGCACTCATGAGGAGCGAGCTGATAATAGCCTGGAGCAGTACCGGGTCGACCTGGCAGCGGCATTACGCTGGGCTGCACGTCTTGGATTATCAGAGGGTGTAGATAACCATTTTTCGATGGCTGTGCCGGGTCCAGATGGAGAGATCCAAGGTGACCGCTTTCTCATTAATCCCTATGGGTGGCATTGGTCTGAAATCACGGCGTCGTCTTTGGTGTTAGCAGATGACAAGGGAAACGTGTTGGAGGGTAGTAACTATGTGGAGGACACTGCGTTCTTTATTCATAGCCGGGTTCATCTCAACGTACCTAGCGCTAGAGTTGTACTTCACAACCATATGCCTTACACCACCGCGTTGACCTTGCTTGAAGATGGTCGCCTCGAAATGTGTGAGCAAAATGCACTGCAGTTTGATGGGCGCATTGCTTATGACGATGAATACAATGGTCTCGCACTAGACAGTGATGAAGGTGACCGGGTTGCCAGTAAGATGGGCGCGGCCAGTATTTTATTTATGGCCTGTCACGGTGTCGTTGTCACCGGTGAATCCGTTGCTCGTGCATTTACGGATCTGTACTACCTGGAACGAGCGTCGATGTTTCAGGTTCTGGCTCGGTCCACAGGTGGCAAGCTACGCCAGATTTCAGCGCCGGTAAGGGAAGCGACGCGAGGGCAGATGGATAAAGAACTCCCGTTGATCGCAGAGCGTCACTTCAGTGCGCTACGACGAATACTGGATCGGGAAGAACCTGACTACCGCAGTTGACCCAGGGTTTGCCAGATGTCTGACTATCAGCACATTCGGGTGGCGCCTATTTCCGCCGCATTGGGTGCCGTGATTCATGGAGTCGATTGCAGGAGTGACCTGCCCAGTCCAGTTATTGACGAAATCCGAAAAGCATGGTTAGAGCATCTGGTGGTGTTTTTCCCTGAACAGGATCTTGAGCCTGCTGAGCAACTGGCATTTGCCCGACGGTTTGGTGTGCCTGTGAAATATCCAATGATTCAGGGGATGGAAGAATTTCCGGAAGTTGTAGAGGTAATCAAACTGCCGCACGAAAAACATAATTTTGGTGGGATCTGGCACTCCGATACCACATATCTTGAGTCCCCGCCCACAGGGGCGCTGTTATTGGCCAAGGAACTGCCACCGGTCGGCGGGGATACCTTGTTCGCAAACATGTATCTGGCTTACGAAGCCTTGTCGGAGGGTATGAGAAAAATATTGGATAGCTTGATTGTCGTTCAGAGTTCTGCCAAGGCAGGTGCTTCGAGGAGTCGTGAGGATCGGTTGTCAGATGCATCGGCGGTAGCGGCGCAGGTGCTAGAAGCTGAACACCCAGTCGTGCAGACTCATCCAGAAACTGGAAGGAAAACGCTGTTCGTGAATTATGGCCACTCGATCCGTTTTAAGAATATGACCGAAGCCGAAAGCAAACCACTGCTTGATTATCTTTTTGCCCACCAGACACAGTCTGAATTTACTTGTCGGTTCCAATGGGCTGTTGGATCTATGGCTATGTGGGACAACCGGTGTACCCAGCACAACCCGATCAATGACTATCACGGGTTCAAGCGGGTCATGCACCGAATCTCAATTAATTAGGGTGTTACGATCAAGCATAGTTCGTCCCGGCGATGGCAATAGCTGCGACACGATGCATCTCCAAAACCGGTGTCTTGTTATCTAATCGAATAAAAATGTAATCCCAGATGAGTCGAAGAAAAATATTTTACGGTCATTACATCGTTGGAGCCTGCATGGTGACGCAGATGATGTACCTAGGTCTGTTTTTTACCTTTGGCGTGCTGTTCCCCGAATTCGAAAATGAGTTTGGTTGGTCTAGAGCCCAGATATCGGGTGCCTCTTCGACTATGTTTATTGTTATGGGAGTCCTGGGCATTGCCATGGGCCGGGTTAATGACCAGATTGGACCCCGAATGCTGTTGACAGTGTCGACGGTCGTTTTTGCATTGGGCTTTATCTTGATGTCACGCATGACGACTCTATGGCATCTTTACCTGTTTTATGGGTTGCTATGTGGTTTGGGGATTGCCGCTCACGATGTTGTTATGCTGTCGACCGTGGCGCGTTGGTATACACGCGCTAGAGGTTTGATGTCTGGTCTGGTCAAGACCGGGGCGGGCATAGGCCAACTCATCGTGCCGTTGATTGCGGCATTTCTCGTGTTGCACTATGGCTGGCGGGAGACCGCGATGGTGGTCGGAATAATGGCTTTGATCGTGACGATGATTGCAGCGCAGGTGATGCGGCGTGACCCAAAGTCGCTGGGTCTTAGACCCTGGGGTGAGGAGCAAGAAGAGGATACCGAGAACGGCGAAAGCAAAGAGGTGGGACTGGATTTGAAACAAGCTGTTCGAACCCGTCAGTTCTGGCTGATTTCCATAGCGAAGTTTGCGGATTGGTACTGCCTTTTTACGATCATCGTTCATGTCGTTCCCCATGGGATTGATCAAGGACTCGAGCCCACCGCCTCAGCAATAGTGCTCTCGGTAATCGGGGGTTGCAGCATTCTCGGCCGACTGACATTGGGGGCTGGGTTCGACTTTCTGGGTGCGAAGCACTCCCTATTGATTGCGTTTGGATTACTGTTTCTGAGCATAGTATTTCTTCAGCTATTGTCTGATCCGAAGTGGTTATTTGCATTCGCGTTTGTTTATGGCATTGCGCATGGCGGGCTTTTTGCAGTTGCTTCACCCAGTGTTGCCGAGTATTTCGGAACGCGTGCCCACGGGGTGATTTTTGGAATTGTCATGTTTGTCGGTTCGCTTGGAGCTACCCTTGGTCCGTGGTTAACTGGCTGGTTGTATGATTTAATGGGTGCTTATGACACTGCGTTTCTCGTAGTGACCGGTTTCAGTGTATTAGGCTTCCTCATGGCTCTAGCACTGAAGCCTATTACGGCACTTGGTGATCGCTCGAGTCAGCCCGTTAATTGATCATGACTCGCGCGTCTGCAATACAAAAAATAGAACAATACTTCGATCAGGGTCAGTTTTTTTCTGACCTCAGTCGCAGGGTCAGCATTCCGACGGAGAGTCAGATTCCAGAACGAGCTGTGGAACTGCACCGGTATCTGCAAGACGAGATCGCAGCGGAATTAGCTGACATGGGGTTCACATTCACAATCGAAAAGAACCCTGTCGCCGGAGGGGGTCCAGTACTGATTGCCCATCGTGAAGAGGACCCTGCGTTTACCACGGTGTTGACCTACGGCCATGGTGATGTGGTCCGGGGATACGACGACCAGTGGCGGCGCGATCTGAGCCCTTGGGTATTGACTCAAGATGGTGATCGTTGGTTCGGCCGCGGCTCGGCGGACAATAAAGGTCAGCACACGATCAATCTTGCTGCGCTCAGGTACGTGCTGGCTAACCGTGGGTATCTGGGGTTCAACATCAAGGTACTGATCGAGACCGGGGAAGAAGTCGGGTCGATTGGCCTGCGCGAGATTTGCGGAGTAAATAAGGATCGATTGTCAGCGGATGTCTTCATTGCATCAGATGGACCGCGCATTGCGCCAGCGCAACCGACTGTATTTATGGGGTCAAGAGGTGCATTTAACTTCGCTATGAGCGTCGATCTGCGTGAAGGTGGGCATCATTCAGGTAACTGGGGAGGTTTGTTGGCGAATCCCGGGATTATTCTGGCGCATGCAATCGCCGCCATCACGTCATCCACCGGTGAAATCAAAGTGCCACAGTGGCGCCTGGATGAAATTCCGGGTTCGGTTCAGGATGTGTTGCGTGAGCTAACAGTAGACCAGGACGAAAACAGCCCCGACATCGATCCCCACTGGGGAGAGCCCGGGCTGACACCGCCCGAGCAGGTGTTTGGCTGGAATTCGTTTGAGGTACTCGCATTTGAAACGGGTAACCCGCAAAGCCCGGCGAATGCGATACCTCCAAAGGCTTTCGCCCACTGTCAGGTGCGTTTTGTGGTGCCGACAGACCCTGAACTGTTATTACCCGCGTTGCGGGAGTTTTTGGATGAACGGGGGTTTAGCAACGTGGAGTTGTCTGCGCAAGGCAAGGCAGCAAGAGCGACCCGACTGGAGCCTGACCATCCCTGGGTGAAATGGGTGATCGCATCCATCGGGGCCACCACTGGAAAGGAAGTTGCAGTGATCCCGAATTTAGGGGGTACATTGCCCAACGATGTATTTGCTGAGATTCTGGGCCTGCCAACAATCTGGGTGCCGCATTCCTATAGCGGCTGTTCCCAACACGCAGCTGACGAACATCTATTGGGTAGTGTCAGTCGCGAGGCCTTACAGATTATGACTGGTATATGGTGGGACCTCGGTGAGATGGAATTACCGGTCGGGCACTGAGCACACAGTAATGCGCAGTCAACGGTTGAGCAACGTGCAGATTGCTTCGTAAGCCAAGTAGCTTGAATCCTTGTCAGCGGGGTCCAGTGCTTTTGGCCGGGAAGAAAACCGTGCGATAACCACGTCTGCGGCAGGATAGACATAGAGAAACTGACCGAATACACCCAGACCGGCGTAAACCCCGGTTGGAGAGATGTACCACTTACTCCGATATTGCCAGTTCGGCATAAATTCTGCGAAGTTGCCCGCATCCCATACGGCCTGATTTCCATTTTGGCGAATATCCCTGAGCCACCAGTTCGGCACGATTGACTGCCCATTGCCAAGGCCCATGTTCAGGCACATCTGTCCGAAACGACCAAAATCTCTCAGCGTCACGCAGATACCGCCCGCGGACCGCGATGCACCCAAACGATCGACGTTGACGTAAGCATCGAATTCGGCACCCATAGGTCGCCAGATTTCTCTGCTGAAAAGTTCTGCAAACGGAAGCCCGCTGGCGCGTTCAAGCACCCATCCCAGAAGGTCAGTGTTGGGAGAGACATAATGAAATGCGACTCCGTGGTCTCCCTCTTTTCTTAAAGTGGGCAGAAATGATCGTAGATTGTCCGGGGCGCCTGGCTCGGTTAGCGGAATCCAGCCTGTTGCCATGCGGTAGCGCGCGAAGTCGCCGGCTTCATTCTCGTAATCTTCGTTGAATGAGATACCGACCGACATATCCAGGAGATGTCGCACCGTAGCAGTTTCATAAGCAGAGCTATTGACTTCAGGGATGTATTCTGTGATCGGCGAGTCGGGATCAAGAAAGCCTCTATCAACTAAAATCCCGGTCAGGATCGCTGTCATTGATTTTGAAACTGAAAAAAGAATGTGTGGGGAATTTGGCAGCAGGCCGTGGTCATAATGTTCAAAAACGACAGCACCATTGTGTAAAACGATAAAGCCGTCTACGTCGTTGTCAATGAGAAATTTGCCCAGAGTAACTTCTTTGCCCTGGATATCTTGAAATGGCAGATCTGTTAGATTCCTGGGTGTTCGAGAGAGTTCCCACCGATGGTTCCGACTGGCATGGATCGGTGCCGTTGGTAGAAGTTGGCGAATGTTGCGAAACGCCCAACTGCTAAAAGGTGATGTTCGCCAGTTCTCTGCTGTGACCTGGTTTTCGGGACTGGGCGGAAATCCTTGCATGAGTTCTGACTGTGGCATGGTGGTCCCTGGTTTTGTCTGAGGTGATTTCAATCGCCGGTCGAATTTATAACCAAACTCGCTGAGCAAGTGCGAGAAAGTTGCCGCCGAGTATTCCCGTAATGTCTTCGTTCGAGAAGTTTCTGCGTACCATTATATCTACCGCATCAATAAGTCGATTGGGAGCCATGAATTCCATCTTTCCTTCGTACCACTGAGGCGGCCAGAAGTGTGATTGCCCGGTTATGGCGTCTTGCAGATCGTCGCTTCCATCACTGTAGTCCAGGGCAACCCCGACGTGCTGTGCACCGACAAGATCAGCGGTGTACGCGATGTGATCGACATAATGTTCCGGCTCAATCGAATCGCCCAGAAACTTTCCGATCCCGTTGATACCGATCACACCACCAGTGGCTGCACAACCCCGGATCTGGTCATCGGTGATGTTACGCGGGTGGTCGCAGAGGGCTTTGGGGTTTGAGTGAGAAAACGTAACCGGTGATTCAGACAGTTCCATCGCGTCCATTGTGGTGCGGTAGGCGCTGTGGGAGCAATCCACCAGCATGCCGACGCGATTCATTTTCTCTACAACTGATCGACCAAACGGTGTCAGGCCCGTGTCCTCATCGTGACAGCCGCCACCGGCGCTGTTGTTGCGATTGTAGGCAAACAGCATTTGGCGCACACCAAGGTCGTAGTAGAGTTGAATCATATCGATATTCCCATCCAGGGCTTCCATGCCCTCGATATCGAAGGCTATGGCCAGACGGCCATCAGATCGAGCCTGCAGAATATCGGCCGTGTTCCTGGCCAGCAGATAGTCATTGGGTTGGGCCATGATCCAGCGGCGGACATGGGCCAGTGTGTGGATGGTATTGTTCCAGGGTCTTACGTCGTAGCCCACATTGACGGAGACAAAACTGGCACCACTGTCGCGCCAGTGATTCAGTTGGGACAGGTCGACATCGGGACGACTCTCGAATCCCGCATGGTTGTCCCAGATCAGTGCCTGGTCATAAACAAAGCTGGCCGGGCGGTCTATGGTGTCAGTCATGGTCATGCTAGTGGAGAAACGAAGAATATTGAATTGTCGTATAGGACAGTCTATAAGACCACATCAGGAAGAAAAATATTTGATCAGATCATGAAATCCGACCCAGTCACACTCGAATTGTTCAAAAATGCCCTGTTCTCAATCGCAGATGAAATGGCAGTAACGATCTGCAGGACGACTTATTCCGGTGTTCTACGGGACAACATGGATTTTTCTACTGCATTTACAGACGCGCGGGGGAAACTGGTTGCCCAGGGCCTGACGATTCCCCTTCATTTGGGCTCTATACCTACAGCTCTGGAGTCGGTCTTAGAACACTTTGGCGATGACATCGGCCCCGGTGATGTTTTTGTTATGAACGATCCTTATGCCGGCGGTATGCACCTTCCAGATGTTTTTATTTTCCAGCCGATCTTTGTCGAAGGTGAGCGGCTTGCTATAGCCGCGACTATATCGCACCAGGCCGATGTCGGTGGTCGTGTGCCTGGTTCGAATGCTTCGGACTCAACCGAGATCTACCAGGAGGGTCTGAGGATACCACCGGTTAAGCTGTTCAGTGCTGGGAAACGGAATGACACAATGTGGCGGCTTATTGAGAAAAACGTTCGTATACCGGTACAGGTGTTTGGTGATTTACGCGCCCAGTTATCGGCCTGCGCGATCGCGGAAAAACAGTTCATGGAACTGGTTAAACGATTCGGTAAAGAGACGACCCGCTTTTACATGCAGGAGGTGATCGATCACACTGAGCGACTGACCAGGGCTGCTTTACAGAACTTGCCTGATGGTGTTTTCGAGTTTGAAGATTGGATAGACGACGACGGAATTGATCGCGATCAGCCAATACGCCTGTACTGCACGATCACGAAACAGAATGACTCCATTTGCGTCGACTGGGCGGGCAGTTCCACCCAGGTTAAAGGTGCGATCAACTGTACCTTGTCTTTTACGAAGGCAGTTTCATATGCCGCAGTACGGTCGGTACTCGACTATGACATCCCGTGCAACGAAGGTCTTTTCCGGGCGATTGAAGTAACAGCGCCTCCTGGGACTATTACTAATATGGTCCTGCCCGCCGCCTGTGCCGCACGGGGGTTGACTGGGTTTCGTATGGGTGACTGTGCTTTTGGTGCATTGGCGATGATGCTACCGGGTGAAGTGGGGGCAGCGTCGGATGGTGGAAATTCTGGCCTCAGTGTTGGTGGGTACGACAGTGCCCGGCGTCCTTTTATTTTTGTTGATTTTGCCTGTGGGAGTTGGGGTGGGCGACCTTGGGCGGATGGAGTCCAGGGCAATTCAAACATGTTTGCGAATATGGCATCGCAGTCGGTGGAGTTGATCGAATCCCAGAATCCCCTGCAGATCCTGCGTTATGAACTGATAGCGGATAGGGCCGGTGCCGGTAAATACCGAGGTGGGGTGCCGTATCGCCGCGACTATCGTTTCCTTGAGGATGAAGCTGTCCTACAAGTACGTTCAGATCGAAAGAAAATAAGGCCCTACGGTCTGTACGGTGGGAAACCGGGTAAGTCATCACAGAACATGATGAACCCCGACGGTGATGCCGAGCTATTGGATTCAAAATTGACGATGACCCTTCGAAAGGGTGACGTGTTTCGGCATGAGCTACCGGGCGGCGGCGGTTGGGGGGACCCGCTCGAACGAGATCCCCAAAGTGTTCTGGAGGATGTCCGAAACGAATACGTCACCCCGGAAGGGGCGTTAAATGAGTATGGTGTAATCATCGACCTGCAGGCCCTTAGTGTCGACAAACAGGCAACCTGCGATTTGAGAAACAGTCTTCGTGAAGCTAGAGGGGACAATCCATTGGCAGATATCAATTGGAGTGATGTATGACCTCTATTACTGAGAAGACAGGCTCTCAGCAGGTTTCATACCGCCTGGGTGTTGATATTGGAGGGACGTTTACCGACATCGTGTTGGTAGGACCAAGTGGTCAGATCATGACGCGCAAGGTTTCGTCAACTGAAGATGACTATGCCCGTGGCATTGTGACTGGGATTCGGGA
>ERZ651768.1898-NODE-1898-length-14979-cov-4.132264_pt1 | contig 14979 bp, 16 predicted proteins | sample MGYA00514754_ERZ651768 | MGnify/ENA metagenome assembly ERZ651768
TTATAGTGTCTAAACATAGAAATGGAGGTCTTGAAACAATTAGATTAAGGTTTGTCCCTTCACTAGGTAAATTTGAAGATATTGAAAGCTATGATTCTCCTTATGAATTCCACTCAAAAATGAATGCAGCAGCAAATGATGATACATTTAAGCCTGATACAGAAGAGGAATCTGACCTTCCTTTCTAGGTATTTTGCATAAATGATAAACTCTTGATTAATTTTTTAGCTTTCTCTAAGTGCTTTTTTTTTACAAATACTTTATGCGTGAATAAGAAATTTGGAACTCCAAAACCAGCTAAGTTTGCAGATTTAGCTTCATCTTTTACAATTGAATTTATGTTTATTTGAGACAGGTCGGAAACTAACCTATTAGCTTCAATCATTGATCCTGTAAAAACATGAATATATTTAGATTTCATGTTCTACTATTTTAATTTGCTAACTAATTCTTTAAAGGCTTCAGGATTATTAACTGCTAGATCTGCTAACACTTTTCTGTTAATATCAATATTATTTGCTTTAAGTTTGCTAATAAACTCAGAATAGGTTAAACCATTTAGTCTAGCAGCAGCATTAATTCTCATAATCCATAAGGATCTGAAATTTCTCTTTTTATTTCGTCTATCTCTATATGCATATAGCATTGCTTTTTCTACAGCATTTTTAGCTATATGCCAAACATTTTTTCTTCTTCCGAAATAACCTTTTGCTTGTTTAATTATTTTTTTTCTTCTAGCTCTCTTGGCTACAGAATTTACTGATCTTGGCATTTTTCTATTTTTTTAAATTAGGCGGTTTTTAACTCTTTTGCTTACCTAAATTTATGGTTAATACTTACCTGCTAAGAAATTATTTTAGTCTTAGCTGTCTTTTTATATTATCAGTATCACTTTTGTGAACTAATGTTGAATGTGTCAATGCTAACTTTCTTTTTTTTGATTTTTTTGTTAGAATATGACTTTTGAAAGCATGCTTTCTTTTTATTTTCCCAGATCCAGTCAGCTTAAATCTTTTCTTTGCACTGGATTTTGTCTTCATTTTTGGCATTTTTCTTAATTTATCTATTTTTTTTTGGTGTAATTATCATTATCATTTTTTTACTCTCAAGTTTAGGTAGTTGTTCAACAGTACCATATTCTTCCAGTTCTTGAGCAAGTCTTAATAATAGAATTTCACCTTTATCTTTATATAAAATTGATCTTCCTCTAAAGAAAACAAAAGCTTTAAGTTTTGCCCCATCTGATAAGAATTTAATTGCATGTTTTTTTTTAAATTCATAATCATGATCATCCGTGTTAGGTCCAAATCTAATCTCTTTTACAACAACCTTTGATGTTTTTGATTTTAAAAACTTCTCTCTTTTTTTCTGTTCAAAGAGAAATTTTTTATAATCCATTACCTTACACACAGGAGGAATTGCCTTTGGAGATATCTCTACAAGATCAAGCCCTTGTTCATCTGCAATCATTTGAGCTTTACTAATCGGATATATTCCTATCTCAACATTGTCACCTACTAATCTAACATCAGGCGCTTCAATCTTTGAGTTAATCTTATGAGGATCTTCTCTTCTTCTTCTAGGTCTATAAACTTTTCTTCTTAAAGCTATAATTTTAAATTTTAGTTAAACATTATTTATTTTTTGGTTGACTATCTGGATAAATTTCTCCAATTTAATCATTCCATAATCTTTTCCTCCATGACTTCTAAGCGAGATCATATTATTGTCATTTTCTTTTTCACCAATGATAATCATGAAAGGAATTTTACTTAATTCAGCATCCCTAATTTTACGACCCATTGTCTCACTTCTGTTATCAACCAGGGCGCGAATTTCGTTATTTTCTATCAAATTTAAAACTTTTTTAGAGTATTTTTCATATTTGTCACTTATGGGAAGAACTATAGCTTGGTTAGGAGCAAGCCATAATGGTAAGTTACCTGCTGTATTTTCAAGTAATATTGCAACAAATCTTTCTAGACTTCCAAAAGGAGCTCTATGTATCATAACAGGTCTATGTAATTTATTGTCTTTTCCTTTATATGTCAGATCAAATCTTTCAGGCAGATTATAATCAACTTGAATAGTTCCTAACTGCCATTCTCTTCCTAATGCATCATTTACCATAAAATCTAATTTTGGCCCATAAAATGCAGCCTCACCATATTTTACATTATAATTTAGTTTCTTTTCTTTAACTGCTTTTAAAATAGCATTTTCTGATTTTTCCCATATTTTTTTATCACCTATATACTTTTCTGAATTATCAGGGTCTCTTAATGAGATTTGAGTAGAGAAATCATGAAGACCTAGACTTGTAAATACATGTAGCGTTAAATCAATAACATCTTTAAACTCCTTACCAAGCTGTTCTTCAGAACAAAAAATATGAGCATCATCCTGAGTAAAGCCTCTTACTCTTGTTAATCCATGTAATTCTCCACTTTGCTCATATCTATATACTGTTCCAAATTCTGCATATCTTATTGGTAAATCTCTATAGCTAAATTTTCTAGAATTATAAATCTCACAATGATGAGGACAATTCATAGGTTTTAGCATAAATTCTTCATCTTTCTTTGGTGTTTTTATTGGTCGGAAACTGTTTTCACCATATTTTTCATAATGCCCAGAAGTAATATAAAGTTCTTTGTTTCCTATATGAGGAGTTATTACCATTTCATATCCTGCTTTCTTTTGAGCCTTTGCAAGGAAATCCTCAAGTCTATTTCTTAAATCAACACCTTTTGGAAGCCATAGTGGCAGGCCTAAACCAACTTTATTTGAGAAAGTAAATAGATTTAATTTTTTCCCAATTATTCTATGGTCTCTCTTTTTTGCTTCTTCAACATTTAATAGATATTCACTAAGTAATTTCTGTTTTGGAAAAGAAATTCCATAAACTCTAGTTAACTGTTTGTTTTTTTCATCTGCTCTCCAATATGCTCCAGCTACATTAGTTATTTTTACAGCTTTTATAATACCAGTATTTGGTATATGACCTCCTTTGCATAAATCAGTAAAGCTTGAATGATCACAAAAAGTAATTTCTCCATCATTCAGATCATTTATTAATTCAATTTTATAATCGTTTGATAGTTTTTTATAGAATTTGATAGCATCTTTTTTTGATACAGATCTCATTTTGAAATCATGTTTTTCCCTTGATATACTTATCATTTTAGATTCTATTTTATCAAAATCCTTATCTGTTATTACATGATTATTAAAATCAACATCGTAATAAAACCCATTTTTTATAGCTGGTCCAATAGTTAGTTTAATGCCAGGATATAATTCTTCTAATGCTTGTGCTAAAACATGAGAGGAAGAATGCCAGAACGCCTTTTTCCCTTCATTGTCATCCCAGCTATATAACTCTAAAACTCCGTTTTCATTCAGATTTGTTGAAACTTCTATTGTTGTGCCATTAAAACTAGCAGATATTACATTTCTTGCAAAACCTTCACTAATGTCTTTTGCAACATCGATAACAGTGATGTTTTTCTCATATTTTTTTTTGCTCCCGTCTTTAAGTGTTATAGTAATCATTTTTCTTATAATAATCTAGGATTTAATATACGAACATATTATACTGTAATAAAATTATAAATCATTTTTCAAAGAGAGCGTTAATTATTTTAAATATTCCGCGAAATATTAAAAAAATAGCTATTATACAGAACAATACACCAATTAATGTATAAATATTTAGATATACCTGATATTTACTATATCCTATTTGAATTATTACAGGACCAATAATAATTGGTAATAATGAGAATATTAAACTAATTACACCGTCTTTTATTTTCTCTTTTTTCACTTTTTGGTTTTTTTAAAACTTTCTATAGCTTTTCTAACATTTTTGGTTTTTTTAAGTAGTGCTTTTGCTTTTGAATTTGTAACATCTAATTCAGATTTTATAATCTTCTCACCCCTTTTAACTAATTTATTATTAGCGAGCTGCATATCAACCATTTTATTTCCTTTTATCTTACCTAGTCTGATCATTACAGCTGATGATATCATATTTAAAATTAATTTTTGAGCGGTTCCAGCCTTCATTCTTGAGCTGCCAGTTATATATTCTGGTCCTACAACTGCTTCAATTGGGTATTTTGCTAAATATGATAGAGGAGAATTTTTATTACAAGTAATACAGCCAGTGGCAATGTCATTTTTATTACATTCTTCAATTCCTCCTAATACATAAGGAGTAGTTCCTGAGGCAGCTATCCCTATTACGATATCTTTTTTTGTTATTTTATATTTATTTAAATCTTTCCATGCCTGTGTTAATGAATCTTCAGCATATTCCTGGGATTTTCTTATAGCCTTATCTCCACCAGCAATAATACCAAAAACTAATTCATTATCAACACCAAAAGTTGGTGGACATTCTGATGCATCTAGAATCCCTAGTCTGCCACTTGTTCCTGATCCTATATAAAATAATCTACCTCCATTTTGTAGCTTTTCATATACATTATCTACTAATGTTTCAATTTTTGGGATGTTTTTTTCAACAATATAAGCTACAGTTTTATCCTCTTGATTTATATCTGATAATATTTCTCTAGTGCTTTTAAGCTCTAAATTATTGTAAACTGAGTCTTTTTCTGTTGTTTTTATGAAATGTCTACTCAAAATATTTATTTATTAATGAGTGTTTATAATATTATTTAATGTATTGCTTGGTCTCATTATTTTTTCAACAATCTCAATGTTTGTTGAATAATATCCTCCAAGATCTACTCTTTTTCCTTGATTTTTGTTCAGCTCTTCAATTATTTTCGATTCATTTTTACTCAGAAGAAGGTGCATTTCCTGAAATTCTTCTTTTAGTTTAGTATTTTCATTTTGAATTGAGAGTTCTTCTGACCAATGTAAAGCTAAATAGTAGTGACTACCTCTGTTATCAAGTTCTCCAACCTTTCTAGAGGGGGACTTGTTAGTCATTAATAGTTTTTCTATTGCCATTCCTAAGCATTTTGAAAGAACTAATGCATTAGAATTCTTAGACATTTTTCCTAAATGTTCTAATGAAACTTCTAAGGCTAAAAATTCCCCTAGTGAATCCCATCTTAAATGATTTTCTTCAATAAGTTGTTCAACATGTTTAGGGGCAGAACCGCCAGCTCCAGTTTCAAACAACCCACCACCTTGTATTAAAGGCACTATTGAAAGCATTTTTGCACTTGTTCCTACTTCCAAAATTGGAAATAAATCAGTTAAATAATCTCTTAAAACATTTCCTGTAACAGAAATGGTGTTCTTTCCAGCATTTATTCTTTCTAAAGTAAAGTTAGTTGCATCATATGGTGATAATATCTTTATTTCAAGGTTCTCAATGTTATATTCTTTTAAATAAATACGCACCTTTTCTATTAATTCAATATCATGAGATCTTTTATTATCTAACCAAAAAATTACAGGATCTTTTGTAGAAATTCCTCTTTCAACTGCAAGTTTGACCCAATTTTTTATTGATTCATCTTTTACTTGACACATACGCCAAATATCTCCTTTACTTACCTTTTGTTTAATAAGTGTATTGCCTTTATTATCTTTAATATTTACATAACCATCATTATTTATTTCAAATGTTTTGTCATGAGACCCATATTCTTCGGCTTTTTTTGCCATTAGTCCAATATTTGAAACACTTCCCATCAATTCTGGATTGAATGCTCCATTTTTTTTACAAAAATCTATAGTGGCTTTATATATTGATGCATATGAGCTATCAGGTATAATTGCTTTTGTGTCCATCATTTGATTATTTCTATTCCACATTTTTCCAGAATTCCTAATCATTGCTGGCATAGAAGCATCAATAATAATATCACTTGGAACATGTAAGTTTGAGATTCTTTTATCAGAATTTACCATTGCAAGATATGGGCCTTGTTCAAAAGCTAGGTTAATATCTCTTTTAATCTTTTCAGATATATTGACATCAAGTGACTTAATTTTGTTCAGTAGTGCACTAATCCCATCATTTGGATTCACTTCTATTTTATCAAGAATTTTAGAGTATTTTTCAAAAATATTTTTCAAAAATATTTTAACTACATGGCCAAATAAAATAGGGTCACTAATCTTCATCATAGTAGCTTTTAAATGAATTGAAAGAAGTAAGTCTTTATCTTTTGCATCATGAATTTCATTCTCTATAAAATCTAAGAAATCTTTTTTATTCAAGAAAGATGCATCTATAATTTCATTTTTTTCAATTGTAAAATCATCTTTTAGAATTTCCTCATTTCCATTTATATCAGTATGTGAAATGTAAACACAAGTCTTATTTTTTATGGTTAAAGATTCTTCATTATTTCTAAAATCACCGGATTTCATAGTAGACACATGCGTCTGTGATTTTTTATCCCATTTACCCATTGAATGAGGGTTGTTTTTAGCATAATTTTTTATTGCATCAGGAATTCTTCTGTCAGAATTTCCTTCTCTTAATACTGGGTTAACTGCACTGCCCTTAACTAAATCATATTTTCTTTTAATTTCTTTTTCAGAATTATTTTCTGGATCATCAGGATACTCAGGTATATTATAACCTAAGTGTTGTAGTTCTTTAATAGCGTTTTTAATTTGTGGGATGGAAGCACTTATATTTGGGAGCTTTATTATGTTTGCATTGCTTTCATTAACTAGATTTCCTAAATATTTTAAATCATCTTCTATAATTTGATTATTTTTTAAATTTTCAGAAAAATTAGCTAAAATTCTTGAGGAAAGTGAAATATCTCTAGTTTCAATATTTATTCTAGAAGATTTTGTAAAGGCTTTTACTATTGGTAAAAAAGATATGGTTGCTAAAGCAGGAGCTTCATCTGTCTTAGTATAAATAATTTTAGACATTTAAATATCAGAAAATTAGTTTTTCAAAGATAATGATTGACATTGAGAAATAACAGAAAATATGAAATAGATATAAAAAACAAAAGCCATACTATCGTAGTTTCCTACTCTAATATGGCTTTTTATGAATTTGCCTTGTAATCAATTCCCCATTGCTGGTTCTGACAGAATTTGCATTTTGTCTTGATTTCAATGCGCATTCATTTGGAATCTGGTTTCCTTGTTTGCTTGGGAGATTGCTCTCTTTTGCTTGCATTTCCTCCTGATTCCTGTTTAATTGTCTTCTTTTTGTTCTTATTGTCTACTCTCATTTGCATGAGAGTTTCTTTTCAGAACTTTGCTCTTAAGCTCTTCTATCCAGCGAACTTTCAAGATTTGCTTTCGAGCGTTTTTGCTTTAGGTCATAAACTTGTGCAGGCACACACTTATACTTTAAAGCATTGCTTTGGCTTCTTGCTTGCGCAATCTGCTTTCTGCTTTTTTTTGAAAACAATTTTATGTAAAAGAACGTTTCTTACTTTGAACTTGTGTCGTTGCCGACCTTAGCATTTGCTTCAAATTCTTAAATCTAATATAGATTAATAATTCTTAAAACTAGTAAATAATATAAAAATTAATTTCAACAGTTTTTTAACTACAATTATTAACAATTGTTAATAAGTAGACTTAGCCTCTTTTTTCCTGAATTTTAGCTTTTTTACCTGTAAGATCTCTGAAGTAAAATATTCTTGCTCTTCTAACTTTCCCTTTTTTGTTTAATTCAATTTTTTTAATTGAAGGTGAGTTAATTGGGAATATTCTTTCTACACCAATAGAACCTGACATTTTTCTTATTGTAAAGGTTTCAGTAGAGGAGTTACCTCTTCTTTGCAAAACAACTCCTTTAAAAAACTGAACACGTTTTTTATTTCCTTCTTTAATCTCGTAATAGACAGTTATTGTATCTCCAGAGCTAAATGCTGGATATTCCTTTTTATCAACAAATTGATCTTCTACAAAATTAATTAGTGAACTCATTCTTATTATTTTAAATTATATCAGGATAACGTGAACAATTTTTGCTGAGAGGTTAACCTGAAACGCCAGCAAAAATAGCAATAAAATGATAATTAACAATTATAATTTTATTCTTTATAAAAAATTATTTCAGATCAGGCCTTTTATTTTTAGTTGCTTCTATTGATTTTTCCATTTTCCACTTTTCTATTTCCCTAGTATTCCCACTGATTAATATTTCAGGGACTTCCCATCCTTTATATTCCCTAGGTCTTGTATATATAGGGGAAGAAAGCAGGTTGTCTTGAAATGAATCAGTAAGTGCAGAAGTTTCATCTCCAATAACTCCAGGAATCAATCTAATTATACTATCACAAAGGATAGCGGCAGCAAGTTCACCACCTGATAAAACATAATCACCTATAGATATTTCCTTAGTAATTAAATTATCTCTTATTCTTTGGTCTATTCCTTTATAATGTCCACATAAAATAATTAGATTATTAAACAAAGAGAATTTATTTGCAATGGCTTGATCTAATTTCTCTCCATCAGGTGAAAGATAAATTACCTCATCATATTGCCTTTCATTTTTTAATTTAGAAATACACTTATCAATTGGTTCAATCATCAAAACCATTCCTGCCCCACCTCCAAACTGATAATCATCTACGGATTTGTATTTATTATTTGAATATTCTCTTAGATTATGAATTTTAACATTTACAATGCCTTTATCAATACTATTCTTAAGTATAGAAGATTCAAAAGGACTTTTTAATAATTCAGGAACTACAGTAATTATATCAATTCTCATTACTAATGATCTAAAAGGTAAATTTATCTAAAATTAAACCTTTCTGTAATATTATTATCATTAATTATTTCAATATTAATTGGGTCGTGATATTTTCTGGACTTTAAAATCTTTTCAACATCTAATATTGTATGTATTTTATTGCCATTAATTGACTTTATAATATTACCAACCTTAATTCCATAATCTTCCCAGTATTTTTTATAATTATTATTAAATTCGGATATTTTTACTCCAGAAGAAACATTAGATTTAATTAATTCGTCTTTACTAATATTTTTTAATATTCCTATTAGATAAAATTGAATTCTTTCATTCTTATTTAATTTAACAGAAACTAATTTTTCTTTTGAATTGATTTTTAATTTTATCTTAACTATATCATTAGGTCTTTTGGAGTTTAAATAACCTTTTAAATCAGAAAATTTATTTATGTTTATTCCATCAACTTGTTTAATAATATCACCACTTTTTATTCCAGCAATATTTGCGCCAGATCCTTCTTCGACAGAATTAATATAAAATCCTTTAGTATCTTTTGTCCCTAACTTTTTGGATATTGAACTATTTAGTGAAGAACCAGTTACACCAAGGAAACCATATTGAACTACTCCAAATTCCATAATATCTTCAATTACTTTTCTAGCAATATTACTTGGAACAGCAAATGAATATCCAATGTATGATCCAGTTTGAGATTGTATTGCTGTATTTATCCCAATTAATTCCCCTTTTGTATTTACTAATGCTCCTCCTGAATTACCAGGATTTACAGCAGCATCAGTTTGTATATATGACTGTGTTGTTCTTCCTGATGGATCTAAATTTCTTGATTTAGCGCTGATTATTCCGGCGGTAACTGTAGAATTCAAATTAAAAGGGTTTCCTACAGCAAGCACCCATTCACCAATTTGTGTAGAGTCACTATCACCAAAAGTAGCATATGACAAAACCTCATTACTGTTAATCTTTAATAATGCAATATCATTCTGATCGTCACTTCCTACAAGTTCTGCATCAAATGTCTGATTGCTGTTTGTAGTTATTTCAATTTTATCAGCATTTTTTACAACATGTAAGTTGGTTATAATATAACCGTCAGGAGAGATAATAACACCAGATCCAGTACCAATAAGTGGGCGTTGTTGTCTTCTTCCAAAGATTAAATCCTCTAGACTAAAATCATTAGAAATATTTGTTGAGTTTTTTACGTGAACAACGTTATCTATTGTTCTTTTTGCCACTTCAACAAAATCTGGTTTCTGAAAACTCAGATTTTGAAAAGTATTTTCATCAGAACTTTTTACAGTATTTAATGAATTTGTTTCATTGACAACACTACTAGCAAGTAAATTTATTTTTGTTTCGATTGATTTAAAATAGGAGTTAACTTTAATTCCAATAAATAGAGTTAGAATTAATACTAAAAACAAGTAGAGAAACTTTTTCATAATTATAAGATATTAATACAACTACAAATCTATAAATTATCTAATTTTTAAATTAGATTTTTAACGTACATTTAACAATCAAATTTTAGATACAATTATTCCTATATTTGTTTTTAATGAAAATTCAGTTTTACAAATATCAAGGTACAGGCAATGATTTTGTTATGGTTGATAATAGAGGTGGAAACTTTAATTATAATAATGCTGAATTTATTTCTAGCATTTGTGATAGAAGATACGGAATAGGATGTGATGGGTTGATTTTAATAGAAGACAACAAGGATCTTGATTTTACTATGAAATATTTCAATTCAGACGGCTCAGAATTAGGCATGTGTGGTAATGGAGCAAGATGCGTAACTCAATTTGCTAAAAAATTAGGTATTATAAATGACTCAGCAATTTTTCAAGCTTCTGATGGTGCTCATCATGCAGAAATTATAGACAACAATTATGTTAGAGTAAAAATGAATGATATTGATATGAGTAATTATGATTTAATAGACAAAAATTTTGATAACATATATTTGGATAATGGGGCCCCTCATCTTGTAATAAATTCTAATGATATTGACAAGATAGATGTCTTTAATGAGGGTAGAAAAATTAGATATGGAGACAAATATAAACATGAAGGTGTAAATATAAATTTTGTCGAGTTTACTTCTAACAGTTCATTATGCAAAGTAAGAACTTACGAAAGAGGTGTTGAAGATGAAACTCTTTCATGTGGTACTGGTGCAATTGCAGTAGCGGTTGTTTTAAATTATTCTAATATAATAAATAAAGAAGAAATCAAAATTTCAATGAAAGGAGGTAATCTTAAGGTATCGTTTAACAGAGTAGGAGATAACTTTTCTAATATTTGGTTATCTGGAGCTGTTTCTGAAATATATAAAGGAGAAATCAATGGAGATATTAAAGGGTAAAAACATTTTTTTAAGGGCCTTAGAGCCTGAGGATATAGATTATTTATTTTCAACAGAAAATAATGAAGATTTTTGGGAGATAAGTAATACATCCCGCCCATTTTCAAAACATACATTATTAAAATATCTAGAAAACGCACATTTAGATATCTATCAAATCAATCAATTAAGGTTAGTGATTTCAGATTACGACAATATTTCTATAGGATTAATTGATCTATTTGACGTAGACTTTAAAAATTTAAAAGCTGGTGTAGGGATACTTATTAATAAAAATAATAGAGATAAGGGATATGCTAAAGAGGCATTAGGAATACTAATAGAATATAGTTTTAAATACTTAAATCTCCATCAATTATATTGTAATATCATTGAAAACAATAAGCCCAGTATCAATTTATTTAAAAGTTTGGGATTTATAGAAGTAGGATTAAAGAAAGATTGGGTGTATTTTAAGGGAGAATACAAGAATGAATATTTATTTCAATTAACATGTACATAAAAAAGATAGTTGTAGCAATATCCATTATAGGATTATTTATAATGGGGGGATTTTCATATTATGTATATAATGTAATGTTTGCATCCAATACTAATTTTAGTCAAGACTTTAAATATATATACATTAGATCTAATTCAGATTATAACGATTTAATAGAACAGTTAAAAGACTATATTGTAGATCCTTCAACATTTACTGTTTTAGCAGAAAGAAAAAACTATATAAGTAATATAAGTCCTGGGAAATTCATTATTAGAAAAGGAATGAATAACAATGAAATAATAAATTCAATTCGATCTAATAATGTAACAGTTGATTTGATATTTAATAACGCTAAAAATATATATGATTTAGCTTCAATTGTTTCAAAACAAATAGAAGCTGATAGTACTTCGATAGTTGATACATCTTTTGAGAAAAAAAATGGATTTATAGATGAAACATTATTATCAATGTATTTGCCAAACAGTTATAATTTTTACTGGAATACTAACTCTGAGGATTTTAAAAAAAGGATGTTAAAAGAATATGAGAGTTTTTGGAGTATAGATAGGTTAAATAAAGCTAAAGAAATTTCTTTAACACCAACTGAAGTTATGATTTTAGCATCGATAGTGAATGAGGAATCCAAGGAGATTAGTGAATTGTCAACAATTGCAGGTGTTTATATAAACAGGTTAAATAACAATTGGCTATTAAATGCAGATCCAGCAGTAAAATTTGCTGCATACAAACTAGATAAATATAAAAACACAATTATTAGAAGAGTTTTAAATAAACATTTGAGAATAGACTCAAAGTATAACACATACATCTATAAGGGATTGCCTCCAGGATTAATTTCAATGCCATCAATAATATCAATTGATGCAGTACTTAATTATGAAAACCATAAATATTTTTATTTTGCAGCAGACCCAGGAAACCCTGGTTTTCATAGTTTTGCAAAGGATATTCGTGAACATAAATCAAATGCAAGAAAATTACATAAAGCATTGGATAAAAAAGGAATAAAAAAATAGATTTTAAAATTTATACTGACAATTTCTTGCCTAGATCTTCAACGAATTTTCTAAACTGCTTATCTGTTGAAGAGAGATTGTCAACGGTTTTACATGCATGAAGTACAGTTGCATGATCTCTTTTCCCAATCTGAGACCCAATACTAGCTAATGAAGCTTTAGTGAATTTTTTAGCAAAGAACATTGCTAATTGTCTTGCCTGAACAATGTGCCTCTTTCTAGTTTTTGATTGTAGTGTTTGAATATCCATTTGGAAATAATCAGAGACAATTTTTTGGATATAATCAATTGAAACTTCTCTTTTCGTATTTTTTACAAACTTTTCAATTATTTCTTTTGCTAATTCTACTGTAATCTCTTTCTTATTAAAAGATGCTTGTGCAATTAATGATATTATAGCTCCTTCAAGTTCTCTAACATTGCTTTTAATATTCTTAGCAACATATTCAATCACGTCATCATCCATTTCAATTCCATCACGATACAATTTGTTTTTCAAAATAGAAATTCTTGTTTCAAAATCTGGATGTTGTAATTCAGCTGAAAGCCCCCATTTAAACCTTGATAATAATCTAAGCTCAATATCTTGCATGTTAACTGGAGCTTTGTCACTAGTTAAAATTACTTGTTTTCCATTTTGATGTAGATGATTAAATATGTGGAAGAATACATCTTGAGTCCCAGGTTTCCCAGAGAAAAACTGTATGTCATCAATAATTAAGACATCAATGATTTGATAAAAGTAGATAAAATCATTTCTATTGTTTTTTTTGACTGCTTCTACATATTGTTGAGTAAATTTTTCAGCTGTTGTATATAAAACAGTTTTTTCAGGATATTTATTTTTGACATCAATTCCTATTGCATTTGCTAAGTGAGTTTTACCAAGGCCAACACCACCAAAAACTAAAAATGGATTAAATGAAGTTCCTCCTGGTTTATTAGCAACTGCTATTCCAGCATTTCTTGCTAATCTATTTGAATCACCTTCAAGGAAGTTTTCAAAAGAATAATTTGGATTTAATTGAGATTCAATTTTTACATTTTTAATTCCAGGAATTACAAATGGATTCTTTAATTCGGGAACAGATCTGTTAATTGATCCTGTTACATTTTGTGGTTTTATATTAACTGCTCCAGAACTAGGTATTTTTTCTGTAAATGGCTGGTTATTTCCATAAGTGTTTTGCATTTTAATAACGTACACCAACTTTGCATTTTCACCTAGAGTTTTTTGCAATGCTACCTTTAATATTTTAACATAATGTTCTTCTAGCCATTCATAAAAGAATTTACTTGGCACTTCAACACTTAAAACATCATCTGCTAGCTTAACAGCCCTAATAGGCTCAAACCAAGTTTTATAGGCTTGAGGTTGTATGTTGTCTTTTATAAATTTTAGACATTTTGACCATACAGAGCTAGCAGTTATATTCATGCAAAAAAGATAAGTTAGTTAGTCCAAACTAAACCTTAAAATTAGTATAAGATTTGAATTAGCAAATATGTAAACAAATTTTTTAAAAAAAAAATTCAAAAGGCTTGTTTTTTAATTTTTTTTTTCGTTAGGTCTGTTTTGTATGAAACTAATAAATTTTTTGTAAAAATCAATCATTTTTTGCATGAAAAAATTTAAAACTAAAATTAAGGTTCTTTATGTATAGAGTGATCAAATGGGCCTTGTTCACCATTAATTGTTGTTGTAAATAACTAATAATTCGTCTTCAACAATTAAAGTTCTATTTTTTGGTTTTATGTTAATTCTTGGTGATTTTATGCCATTTTTAAAATTTAAAGGAGATTTAAATATTCTAATTTCATCCCAAATATTTTCATTTAAAAAAGTCTTCAATGTTTTTGCTCCACCTTCAACAATTGCAGAAATAATATTTCTTTTATACAAGATTTTAGTGATTTGATTTGCAATTGGTTTTTTAAAATCAATTATCTCATTAGACATAATAATTTTTTTTGCTTTAGAATTGAGGACATTAGAATTATTATTTAAATTATTGTCTTTACTTATAATAACCACTGTTGGGTTTTTTCCACACCAATCTCTAGTTGTTAGTTCTGGATTATCTTCTGAGATTGTTTTTCTTCCTACTATTAAACACTGTTCTTTTGATCTCCATTTGTGAACAAGTTGTCTAGAATATTTATTTGATATCCAAATAGGTTTTATTTCATCTTTTGTTTTGGGTGCAATAAAACCATCATTAGTTTCAGCCCATTTTAAAATTATATATGGTCTTTTCTTATTTATATATGTTAAAAATCTTTTATGATGATCTTTACACTTATTTTCTAAAACCCCTATAATAACCTTAATCCCAGCTTCTTTCAATTTTTTTATCACATTCCCACTAACTTTAGAATG
>ERZ651768.1899-NODE-1899-length-14978-cov-17.672438_pt1 | contig 14978 bp, 11 predicted proteins | sample MGYA00514754_ERZ651768 | MGnify/ENA metagenome assembly ERZ651768
GTTTTTCCTTTACTATTGGTCAATAGCATTGTTGTTTTGGATACAATATCCTGAGGTGCTTTTCTTTCATCGACCATTTTTGCTATAGCTATCCCATCTTGTGGATAAGTGGTAGAAAAAATAATTGTCAATAAAAAAATTGTTCTTATCATATTATTGTTCCCCTAGCAATTTTTTCATAACCTTTTTCCGGCGTCCTGTGAGTTCCAATAAACTGGCCAGAATGGTAAGCGTGCCAAATGATGTTGAAAACATGGCAAATACCATTAATCCACCCATATGCTGCAGCGGAACAAATTCCGAAAATAACAAGGCGCCAAAAGCCATGTTTGATAATGCATCCAGAATAATTGGATAACCTACCTCATCAATGACTCGATGACTACGAGTCTCAACAGCTACTTTTGCACGGGCAAGGCGGCGATATTGTGATATATAGTGAATGGCAAAATCAACGCCCACACCAATAATTACGGACGATAACAATGCCGTTACATGGTTCAGGTCTATTTTTAGAATACCCATGAAACCAAAATTTAGAATTACAGCTGCTGATAAGGGAATTACCGCTAAGATACCCCAACCAAGATGTTTAAAAAATATTGCTGCAATAAAGGTGATCACAATAATGGATACACAAATACTGATTACAGATGATTTAATTACCAACTCAACCATATCGCGTAATACAACAACCTGACCTGTCGCAGTTACATCTTTGTATCTTGTAAAGTTCTTATCAACAAATTGTTCGATATCATTTACAAAGAGCACACTTCTTTGTGTAGAAACATTTTTTAAGATCGCCGTTACCAGTCCTTTTGAATATTCATAGTCAACTAGGGCGGAAAGGTCTTCCGGATCACCGGACATAGAATACATAGTGTATAAATTGTTCACTTTTTCCTGTTCAACGGGCACTGTTTCGTAGTCCGGATCATCATCCATTACAGTGCGGTGCATCTGTTTTATTACATCAGCAATTGAAATCGTCATTGAAACGCTAGGGTACTTTTCAACATAATCCTGAAGTTGACTAATCTGATGTAATAATTCCGGATCTTTCATATCACCATTAATAAGAAATTCCAGATCCATAGAACCAAGCATTTTTTTATCAAGGAACTCAAGGCTATCTCTGATCTTATTTCCTTTCTTGAAAAAGGAATACATATTGACTTCAGTCGTAACCTGTTTGATGCCGTAAATTCCAATGGCAACCAGAAGTAAACCACCGATTAAAATGCCACGCGGCATCTTTATGATTTTACTGCCTAATTTATCAACAACATGTTCTAGTAAACCTGGCTTTCTAATTGCTCTAGAATTTAATCGCCAGTCCTTCATCATAATCAAAGACGGCAGCACCGTAACAGATAATATCCAGGCCCAGGAAATACCAATAGCTATGGATACCCCATAACCGGTCATGTATTCTATTGGCGCGAACACCAGGGATAGGAATGCTGCTGATGTGGTTAAACTGGTTAAAAAGATCGGCAACATTAATGAATCAATACTTTGTTCAATTGCTTTTGCTTTATCATTGGTTATACGCAGCTTTTTAAAAAATTTTGTTAAGAAATGGACACTATCTGAATTGGCTATTGTCATTAGAATAATTGGCATCGATGTATTCATGATGGAAAAAACAAAACGTTCTGATCCTGTCAAACCCCTAATCCAGCCCATGGAACCCATCATTCCTATTAATGAAAGGACGATTACGGAAAGTATCATTAATACTCCTGCAAAGCTGCGCAAACTAGCCAATAGGATCACGACCATCATGAGTAATCCAATGCGTATTAATGATAAAGCATCGGCTCGTACCAATTTACCTACGATACCAATTAAATAAGATGGGCCACCAAAATGCAGGTCGTATTCGCTAAGTAGTTCTTCGGCGGTAGCAATTATCTTCGCTACAGAAACTTGTTCACTAACATTGATATTCGGTATTACTATTATATTAAAGAAATCATGGTTTTGAGCGATAACTCGCTTTTTTAATTTTTCATTTTTCAATAAGTAATTTTTTATCTCTACTATTTCCTCAGTTGATAAATTTTCCGCACTAACAAGATCATCTATTAATAAAAAACCATCTTCATTTTCCATTTTATTCAAATTAGTGAGACTGCGTACTTCATTCACTTCCGGAAGCGCTTCCAAGGCTTTAGTAAAATCCCACAAATCACTCATTGATGATGATTGAAATAGGCTTTGCCCTTCTATACCAAATGCTACAAAAATCAGATCTGTATTGCCAAATTCATCTTTTACTTCTTCCCATACAACTCTGCTTTTAACTGTTTTTGGGATCATTTTCATCATATCATCTTCAATGACAAAATGCTGCAGCCCAAAACCCATGACCAACGTTATGATCAGAGCGCTAGTAAGTGTACGTTTAGGATGGTGGATGGATTGATGGATAGCCCAATTTTTAAATTTGGTATTAATCATAAGTTAGAACAGCAAAAGTTGTGAAAAATATTTGATTATCTTTAATCTAATAGAGCATATTAAAGAAGTATATTCGGTCCAACCAATCAATTTCTTATACCCTTAAAATCTCAAATGCACTTTAATTTCCAATGTTGATGAATATCGATTTACCAGATAAACAACCTTTTAATAAACCATATACTATCTTGGTAAATGGACAATACCCTTCTCATCCTACTGCATTAAATAAGCTACATACTGCTGGAACCATAATTTGTACAGATGGCAGTGCCAACAAATTATTAGAAAATGGATTAGCCCCTAATGTAATTATTGGTGATATGGATTCTAGCACTATTGATCAAGACGCATTTAAAGGACTTTATGTTAAAATTTCCGACCAAGATAATACAGATTTGGATAAAGCATTAGAATGGTGCAAGTTAAACAGCCTTTCGCCGCTAACCGTACTGGGTGCATCTCAACTTAGGGAAGATCATACTATAGGAAATCTGATACTCTTAGCCAATTACAGTGATGAATTAGATATAAATTTTGTGACAGATTATTTTACCATCACTTGTCATCACGGCAAACGGTCATTTACTTCATTTAAACAACAATTAGTATCAATTGTACCAGTAGAGGATATACAGTCTATTACAACGGAAGGTCTTGAATTTCCATTAATAGACGAACCATTTCCTATTTCAAGTAGGGGCATAAGTAATCGTGCAACTGGACACCAGTTTATCATCACTAGTTCCGGGAAAACCTGGGTGTTCCGTTCCCACTCTGATTGAATATGCATTACTTGGATATCTTGGTGCTTGGGGTTTATGCCACTACACTGGTTATCATAGGTTTTATTCGATCAGGTAGCAGTAGATCCAATCCGGAAGAATATTTGCTTATGGGTAGACGCTTAAGTCTTCCTGGATTTATAGCTACCCTAGTAACAACTTGGTATGGTGGTATTCTTGGTCTTGGTGAGAATACATATTTATACGGCGTTCAAACATGGTTCATATTTGCGCTGCCTTATTATGTATTTGGTCTGATTTTTGCCTTGTTTTTGGCAAAGCAAATATCCATAGCAAAATTCATTTCAATTCCAGATCATTTTCATCATCACTATGGTCGGATTGCTGGAATTGTAAGTGCAATATTTATCATGGTTCTTGCGAGTCCTGCACCCTACATACTTAGTATTGGTATTTTGCTGCAAACCTTTTTGGATATTTCCCTGGGATGGGCTCTTATTTTTGCGCTGGGTGCCAGTATGGTATACATTTGGACAGGAGGATTTGGGGCAGTAATTCGTACTGATATCTTCCAGTTTATACTCATGTATGCTGGATTCATAATTCTACTGGGGTTTGCCTGGGGTGAATATGGCTCACCAATATCCATGATCAGTCAACTGCCAGAAACGCATATTGACCCATTTGGCGGAATGTCAGTACAATATATTTTCGTGTGGTTCTTCATCGCCATGTGGACATTTGTAGATCCAGGTTTCTATCAGCGTTGCGCTGCAGCCAATTCTCCTGTTACTGCAAAGAAAGGTATCCTGATTTCTTTGGTATTCTGGTTTATTTTTGACTTATTAACCATCACTACCGGACTCTATGCCAAATTTGCCCTGGATATTTCAGACCCATTGTTTGCATTTCCATTACTAGGAATGGAAATCCTGCCCCCCATCATATTTGGGTTATTTATTGTAGGTATATTGGCCACTATAATGTCTACGGTTGATTCATTAGGATTTATTAGTGCTATTACCTTTGGCCGTGATATCATGTGGCGGATACAAGTGACAGAAGCAGGGAAAACACCTGTTATGGATCGTACGATGACACCTATGGTTCAAAAGGGCTTATTTGTCATGGCCTTTTTGGCCTTGGCCTTAGCCGTGACAGTCCCATCAGTTGTGAGATTATGGTATGTTACAGGGTCTATAATTGTGCCAGGTTTACTATTACCTTTCCTAATGACCTTCAGAACAAATCACAGCATTCCAGTAAATATTATTCAACTGATGACCCTTCCGGTCATGATATCTATTATTTGGTTCATTTTAGGAAATTTAACTGGTGGATATCCTTTTGAGCTTGAGCCGTTTTACCCAGGGCTGCTAACTTCTTTAATCATATTTAGTTTGAGTGGATTAAATGGCGCTAGAGATCTAAAAAAATAATCCTGATTAAACTTGAACGCTGGGCGACACTGGTATTGAGAATTCTTATAAAATATATTTTTCTATGAAACCAATCGTTAAATAGTAAGTTCTGTCAACTATTAATTAACAATTTGTTAATCAATAATTAATCCTAGGTATAATTACATATTGTATAATAGTTCAGATTAATAATGAATTTGATAATCATTCTAATAACCATTTTTTGTAATCTATCTGCCAGTCAATTTTGGCATGCAGAAAAACTTTCCCATTCTTTTTCGGACAAACTATCAATAGTATTCGAAGATGATTTCCGTTCAGAAAGTTTTGGTGAAAACAACTATTATTTTCATGGTGATATCGGTCTAAAATACAAGCTCAGTTCTGCAATATTTTTCAATGCAAATTTCCGCGAAGTATTTGAAAAGAAATCTTCAGGATGGGTTCAAGAACATCGTCCTCACGGGACAGTTTCAATGAAAAAGAAATTCGGTCTTATTTCGACTACAGGCCGAATTCGGATGGAATACCGTATTAAAGATTCTGGATCATCATTCAGAAATCGCAATATGGTTTCTGTAGATCTTGGAAGTGGGTGGACATCTTTAAAAGTGATTCCATATTTTGCAGATGAAATGTTTTATGACCTTTCTAGTAATGAAATCAATAGGAATCGATTTTATATTGGTTGTAAGATAAAAAACTTAACGAGATTTAAACCTACAATATATTTTATGCAACAACGTAATCTGAAAAATAATGAATGGGATACAATTGGTGTTTTAGGTATAAAGATCAGTTTCTAAATACACCTATTCATTATTTACTATTAATTTTCCATATCAGCAGAAAAATCACCTTTAGTAGCAAGGCTATTGAACTTTGCTCTTTTCATAAATGCATCTTGAGCATTTGAGACATTTTCGTCTTTTCCTGACCAAGCTTTAAGAGCAGGCGCTTGCAAAGCTCGACCATATGAAAATGTGAGATTCCATGGTGTATTATCAATCTGGTTCATCGCATTAAGATGAGCTGTAGCTAATTCATCACTCTGCCCTCCTGATAAAAAGGCAATCCCCGGCACAGCTGCAGGAACAGTATTTAAAAAACAGTCCACAGTCATCTTGGCAACATCCTCAACGGTTGCTTGTTCAGAGCAATCATAACCAGACAACACCATATTTGGCTTTAATACCATGCCTTCCAGTTCTACGCCCTGTGATGCCAGTTCATAAAAAACAGTATACAGTGTTTCTGTAGTAAGTTGATAACTTTCTTCAATTGTGTGAGTACCGTCCATTAAGATTTCAGGTTCAACAATTGGTACTATTTCCTGTTCCTGGCAAAGTGCAGCATAACGAGCTAGAGCATGGGCATTCGCCGATATACAATAAGCTGTAGGAATGTCTTCCCCGATGGTAATGACCGCGCGCCATTTTGCAAAACGAGCACCAAGCCCATAATATTCTTTCAAACGATCTCGGAGACCATCAAGTCCTTCAGTAATTTTTTCGTCATCAGTATTAGCAAGTTGTTTCGCACCTTTATCTACTTTGATGCCTGGGATAATTCCCAAGGCTGATAAATGTTCTGGAAAAGATATCGATCCATTTACAGTAGATTGACGAATCGTTTCATCAAAGAGAATCACTCCACTTATGTGATTTTCAATACCATCTGCCGTAAAAAGCATATCACGGTAAGCATTACGGTTATCCTCCGTACTTTCCACATTTATACTTTCAAACCGCTTTGTACATGTTGGCGTACTTTCATCGGCTGCTAGAATTCCTTTCCCTTTTGCTACCATTGCCTGTGCTATATCTTGAATGCTATTCATTTGTTTCCCTTATAAGTTATTAATTAATCTCACCTGACATATCCTGGAACCAGCCCTGATCAATATTAAATGGCTTCCCACCTTTAATTCTATCAAAATTAATTAGACTTAATTCATCATTATTATCTTCGTCAAGCCCTACCACGCCATTTTGTCCAGAAAGACCGCATTCTGCCGCTAGAGTTGCGGACCTTTTAATTAAGTCCAAATCCTTTGCATTAGCAGCAGCTGATCTCGCAAAGTATCCGCTCTTCTGAACAAGAACTTTCTGTGCTTCCAATTTTTTAGAAAACTGTTTTGCGTACCACAATCCAGGATTAATCTCATCCAGTCTTACATGGCCAAAAGCATCCCGAGGAACTTCTTCATCTTTTGCTTCCATCTCATTAACAATTGTTTCAATCCCAGCCCCTTCACTAAGAAAAATATTTACACCATCTTTTTCTTCCATTTTTTGTTTTAACCTTTCCGATTCTTCTTCTAGGTCAATTGGCAATTCAGGGATATATATTGCATCTACATCCCAACGATCCATTGAGATAAGCATTTCAGGGTAAAATTCACGGTCCTGCAATCGTTTACGATATTCACGAGCTGTTGCAGCAGTAAGCCACCCACAATGGCGTCCCATGACTTCATGAATAATTAATTGCCTAGCGCTGGTAGTATTTTCATTGGCAATATTTTCAAAAAACAGTGCGCCCTGTTCAGCAGCTGTGGCTGCGCCCAGCGATTGCGCGATCGGTACAATATCATTATCAACTGTCTTTGGTAACCCCACCACTGTTAAATCATAATTGTTTTCAGATAAATACCTTGCTAATTCAGCAGCCATAGTATTTGTGTCATCACCGCCAATTGTGTGCAGGATGGTAACGCGATCTTTCTGTAACTGTTTTGCGGCCACTTCTAATGGCAAATCCCCTCCTATCACCAAGCCTCGTCGAACGCAATCTTCAGCATTAGTGAGTTTTACTCGGCTGTTTCCTAGCGGGCTACCACCATATTTATAAAGAAGATTAGCCTCTCTACTCGCATTAGCAGGAAATTCAATGAACCTACCTTTCAATAAGCCTTGGTAGCCATTTAAATAACCAATTAATTCAGCATCTGGAGCAGTTTCAGCGTAACATTCAATAAGTGCTCCAATTGAAGCTGACAAGCATGGTGCAATACCACCGGCAGTTAAAAATGCAATTTTCAATTTTAATAATTCAATAATAGAAGGGTCAAAATATATTAAAATTTTCTGACACTTATTATTGCAATAATCGTTCTGTATTGATCTTTTTCCTTAAATTTCAAATGCGGTTACTTATTGATGATAAAACTGTGAAAATAATGTCTGATATCCTCTGGTCACCAGATCCATCTCAATCATGCGAAATGCAGCAGTTTATGAAATATGTTAACGATGAGCATGAATTGAATTTTGATACCTATGAACAATTATACCGTTGGTCCATCAATTGTGGATCGGATTTTTGGGCTTCTATTTGGAAATATACCGATATTATCTATTCTGAGCCTTATGATGAAGTTGTGGACAATATAAATAGAATGCCCGGAGCAAAATGGTTTTCTGGTTCACGTTTGAATTTTGCGGAAAACCTCTTGCGCTATAGAGATGAAAAACTAGCAATCCAATTCAAAGGGGAAGATCAGGCAGTACGATCCTTGACATATAAAGAACTCTATGATGAAGTAGAAATTCTGGCTAGTGCCCTAAGAAATGCAGGATTGCAGGAAGGCGACCGCGTAGCGGGTTTCTTACCCAATTTGCCAGAAGCGATTATTGCAATGCTGGCTACCGCATCCATAGGGGCGATCTGGAGTGCATCATCGCCTGATTTTGGAATCAAGGGAGTGCTTGATCGCTTTTCACAGATTAAACCAAAATTTCTTTTCGCCGCAAACGGCTATTTTTATAATGGTAAACCGTTCGATTCATTGGAAAAATTACGGGGAATTCTAGAAGACCTTCCCAGCGTGGAAAAGGTGATTTTGATTCCCTACACTGAGGAGGGCTTTGATATTTTCAATATTTCCCACGCCGTCTATTACGAAGATTTTATTGATCGCAACAATTATGGTGACCTGGCATTTGCCCAATTGCCTTTCAATCACCCTTTATATATCATGTATTCATCCGGAACAACTGGCTTACCTAAATCTATTGTGCACAGTGCGGGTGGCACACTTATCCAGCATCTAAAGGAACTTAAGCTGCATGTAGACCTAGGTCGGGATGATACGATATTTTATTTCACAACTTGCGGCTGGATGATGTGGAACTGGCTGGTCTCTTCCTTGGCTACAGGGGCAACAGTTGTGCTCTATGACGGTTCACCGCTTCATCCAGATTCCAGTGCCATGTGGATGTTGGCTCAGGATCTTGGGATCACCGTTTTTGGTACCAGCGCAAAGTTCATTGCGGCCAGTGAAGCAGCTGGTGAGAACCCAAAACATAAATTTGATCTGAGTAAGTTACGCTCCATACTCTCTACTGGCTCACCATTAGTAGAGGAAGGTTTTGATTATATTTATCGCGATGTTAAAGCCAATGTGTTACTAGCATCCATTTCCGGTGGTACAGACCTGATATCCTGTTTTGCTTTGGGGAATCCTACCCTGCCCGTTTACCGTGGCGAACTGCAGTGCCGTGGTCTTGGCATGGCCGTAGATTCATTTGATTCTAACGGACATAGCAAACTCAACCAGAAAGGAGAACTTGTCTGTACTAAAGCCTTCCCTTCCATGCCAATCTATTTTTGGGATGACTTAGACGGGAAAAAATATCAAAACGCTTATTTCTCCGTATTTCCTAATGTCTGGTGTCATGGAGATTATATCACTATCAACAACCATGGTGGTGTAAAAATTTATGGTCGCAGTGACGCTACATTAAATCCCGGTGGAGTACGCATAGGTACAGCAGAAATTTATCGAGTTGTAGAAAATATGGATAAAATAGAAGATAGTTTAGCTGTGGGGCAGGAATGGCATAATGACGAGCGCGTAATTCTTTTCGTCAAACTCGCGGAAAATATAGAATTGACAGATGCATTAATTACTCAATTGAAATCTACGATCAGAAAAAAATGCTCGCCACGACATGTACCAGCATTAATTTTACCTATTGACGATATTCCCTATACAATCAATGGGAAAAAGGTCGAAATTGCAGTAAAGAAGATTCTGAAAGGCGAGGATATACTGAACAGGGATGCGCTGGCAAACCCCGAATCCCTTGATCTATACAAGAATATTCCTGCTTTAAAATCCTGACCAATAATCTCTGTAAAAAATAATCCAAACAATACTTTAATTAAGGTGTTTATTGGTAATTAAATTCCCCGCTGTTTGTGATGATTAAATGATGTTCTTACGTGATCCCAGTGCTTACCATGGGGAAAAAAATAAAAGACCATTTTTTGAAGGATGGTACCATAAACTGGTCACGGATGATGGTCAATCACTGGCGATAATTCCTGGTATTTATCGCAGCGGGTTTAATAATAACCAAACAGCTTTTATTATGATTTTTGACGGAGGAAATGTTAACGTATTCTATGAGCGATTTGAAGTTCAACAATTCAGTTGCAGTACATCCAGTTACGATTTACACATAGGATCAAACTACTTTTCATCACAAAAAATAATCTTAGATATTGAATCAGAGACTCTTACAATCAAGGGACAGGTCACTGCAGATAATTTGAAACCCTGGCCGGTAACTATATTTGAACCGGGCTGTATGGGCTGGTACGCTTATGTGCCCACTATGGAATGTTTTCATGGCATTATAAGCATGGATCATTCCATAGATGGTGAAATTGAATTCAATGGTTCAAATTATGATTTTGTTGGCGGTCGAGGCTATATTGAAAAAGACTGGGGCCGCAACTTCCCTAAAAACTGGATCTGGGCACAATCTAATCATTTTTCAAATAATGATTTAAGCATCACTGCCTCATTGGCAACTATCCCCTGGAAAAACACAGCATTTGCTGGATTTATAGTGGGTTTATATTGTAAAGGTAATCTTTATCGTTTTACAACTTATAGAAATGCGGTTACCAAAGAAATCCATTACGATTCTAATAAATTTTACTGGCAGTTAAAGCAGAAGGATCTCATGTTGGAACTAACCATTGAAAAAGGGCATAAAGCAGGCTTACTATATGCACCTGACAAAATTGATATGGTTCCCAGAGTGCATGAATATCTTGATGGTAATATTTATCTAAAGTTATATGACCATAAAGGAACGATCTTAGAAGACCAAACATCGTCGGCAGCTATAGAAATAATAGGTGATGTCAGTAAATTGATTAATATGGCAGGAAAATTATAGATTAAATTTTTAAATAAATGAGTTATCGCAAAGTTGAAAAAATAATTAAAGGAATCCAAACAACTGATGGTGCAGGAGTAAATCTAACTAGGATCATTGGTAGTCCTGAACTGAATATGCTGGATCCTTTCTTGCTTTTGGATGAATTCGGCAGCGCAAATCCGAACGATTATATTGCTGGTTTCCCATCCCATCCACATCGTGGCTTCGAAACCATTACTTATATGCTTAATGGAAAATTTCGACATCAGGATTCAGCCGGTAACGAAGGGGTTTTAACAGATGGATCAGTCCAATGGATGACTGCAGGAAGGGGTGTGATCCACAGTGAAATGCCAGAACAAACTGAAGGTTTGGTGCGCGGTTTTCAGCTATGGATGAACTTGCCAAAAAAACTTAAAATGATTGATCCAGCTTATCACGATATCCCGGCCGAAAAAATACCACAAGTGGATTTTGAGGGTGGAAATGCCAAAATAATTTCTGGGAGTTATCAGGGTATTAAAGGACCGGGAAAACCACACACCGGTATGCTATACCATAATATATATTTAAAGCCCGATGCACTATTTGAAATGAAGATAGAAAATGGTTGGAACGTTTTCATTTATATTTATGAAGGTAGCATGGAACTGGACCAAACGATACCTAAGGGCCGTCTGATTGTATTTGAACAGTCTGGTGATCTTATTTTAGATGCTGGACCTGAGGGCGCCCAATTTATTGTGGTCGCCGGAGAACCTATTCATGAACCAGTAGCTAGAGGCGGTCCATTTGTAATGAATACTAGAGGTGAAATTTTACAGGCATTCGATGATTATCAAAAAGGCGTCCTGGATAAGCCAGTATAGGTTCATTAATGAAAGTATACAACATTGAGTTTGAACAAACAATTAACTGCTCAAGTTTTAGGTAAGAAAGATCTGGAAAATATTTTTTCATACCGTAAAAATGTTATTGCTGACCTTTTTTTGAACGATAATTATAATATTTATATGAAAGACACAATCGTGGATATTGCACCATGAAAGTGGCATTGTTTGGTGGGACTGGTTTTGTAGGTACATATATCACTGAAGAATTATTGAATAATAATCATGATCCTGTTTTACTTGTTCGCCCTGGATCGGAAAACAAAGTTTATCTACCTGAAAAGTGTCATGTTAATATTGGAGATATAACAGATTTCGAATCAATTGAGCAGACAATTAATAATACTGACGCAGTGATATATAATATTGGGATCATAAGGCAATTTCCAAAAAAAGGAATCACTTTTGAAGCAATGCATTTTGAAGGCGCACGACACTGTATGGAAGCAGCTGAAAGATTAGGTGTAAAACGTTTTATTCTGATGAGTGCCAATGGGGTTAAATACGATGGGACAGGGTACCAATCGACCAAATTTTTAGCAGAACAATACCTAAAAAATACAGAACTGGAATGGACTATATTTCGTCCATCTTTAATATTTGGTGACCCTAAGGGAAAACAGGAATTCTGTTCACAACTGCGAGATGATATGCTGAGCCTGCCCCTGCCTGCCCCACTATTCTTTGAAGGTTTTATTCCCTGGACTGCAGGTCAATTTGCAATGTCACCGATTCATATTAAGGATGTAGCCGGGTTCTTTGTTAAAGCATTAAACATCGAAAAAACAATTGGTAAAATCTATGAGCTGGGCGGACCAAAGTCATATACTTGGATAGAATTGATTGATCTTATATCCGCAGCTTCTGGAAAAAAGAAATGGAAAATACCTGCTCCGGTTTTACCGATTAAACTAACAGCTAGTTTATTAGGTCAGTTTCCATCATTTCCAATCACAATAGAGCAGTTGACCATGCTATTGGAGGGTAACACTTGCGATTCAACTGGTGCATTTAAAGATTTTGACTTTGTTCCTACCAATTTTTCTATTGAAAATCTAGAGTATTTGGCATCCAAATAATTTTCTAAGAACCGCTCAAATCATAATACTCCAATATAAAAATGTATAACACCAACTTAAAAATAATTAAGTCAATTCTGTTAATTATGATGGCTGGCTGGAACTTATATGCTCAAGGCGGAAAGTTGTCAGGCTTCATTACCGATCAAGAAACAGGCGAAGCACTTATTGGTGCTAATGTGTTTATTGCTGAAACTGGGAATGGTATGTCGACCGACAAAAATGGGTATTATGTTTTACAAAAAATAAGTCCCGGAAGCTATACTCTTATGGTTTCATACATAGGGTATGCCACTCTGAAAAAAGAAATAACTTTCAGAACAGAAGAATCTATTAAAATGAATTTGGAACTCGGGATTGAAGCTGTAGCAATAACTGAAGTGGATGTATCGGCAGAGAAACGACAGCGAAAAAATAATATTCAACCCAGTCGTATAAAATTATCGCCGCGCATTATCAAGGCAGCACCTGCCCTTGCAGAGCCAGATATTTTTCGTACTATTCAAGCGCTACCCGGTGTGCTAACCAGCAATGAAGCAAGTACAGGTCTTGTTATCCGTGGGGGAAATACCGACCAAAATTTAATTCTCCTGGATGGGATTACAGTATACAACCCAACTCATTTTGGCGGAATTTTTTCTAATTTCCTTGTTGATGCGGTCAAGGAAGCGGAATTAATTAAAGGCGGATTTAATGCAGAATACGGGGGCAGACTTTCAGCTGTCCTCAATGTTCTTAGTCGAGAAGGGAACCGTAATTATTTTCAAGGTAAAACAAGCATATCATTACTATCTGCCCAAACCACCATAGAAGGACCTTTTTATAATGGCGCCTGGCTTTTATCAGCGCGTAGAACGTATTTTGATTATTTATTGCCAAAAATATTACCTGCCGAAACAGCTGAAAAGATACCGCCTTACTATTTTTACGATCTGCAAGGTCATGTATTTTCTGATCTAAACGAAAAGGATCGCATTTCGGTCAGTATCTATCGGGGCATTGATGATCTGATTTTTGATAACCTGGGCCTTACAGCTGATTGGGGTAACAATACCTATAGCCTTTCTTTTCGCAGAGTATTTAATGAAAAACTGGTCGGTAATTTCTTAGTAGCCTCTAGTGAATTTTTCACAAATTTTAATTTAGGTGGGGATGATGGATTAAATAGTGAAAATAAAATACTGGACCAGACCTTATCTGCTAACTTGACATTTTTCCAATCTTCGGATTTAGAGTGGAGAACCGGTGCGCAAATCAAGCAACTTGATTTCAAGTACCTCAACACGTTCTTGGAAGATACCTCTTTTTATATAGGTGAAAATCCTATAGAAGCAGGATTCTATACAAAATTGAAATGGAAGGGATTTTCCCGTTTCATAATTGAACCTGGTGTACGGTATAACTACTACAGTGTCTATTCCAGTACCCCATATATCGATCTGCGATTAGGTGCTAAATATCTACTGACTGATGATCGCTACATTAATATTGCACTTGGTAATTACCATCAATTCATTCAAACCGTTCAGGATGATTATAATCCAACTATTCTAGATAGTTGGCTTGCAGTTGATAATTCTATAGATCCTGCAGAAGCACAACAGGCCGTTATTGGTTATGAAGAGTACATTCGCGACATTTACAAGATTCAGATTGAAGCATATTACAAAACCATTCAAAATATGCTCACCTTCGAAGATTTTCGTTCATCCACAGATGCAGAGGTATCGGATGAGAAAATCAGTGACACTTTTACACCAGCAGATGGATATGCATATGGTTTAGAACTATTTTTTCAGAAAACTCTCGGAAATCTAACAGGTTGGATTGCTTATACTAATTCGGTTTCCCGAAAAATAATGAGTAGTCAGTTAACCGCTAAAGAAAAAGAATATTACACCAATTGGGACAGATCACATGTAATTAATATTTTGGGTAATTATATCCTAAATCAAAAATGGGAATTAAACTGGAAATGGACTTGGCAATCTGGCCAGGCTTTTACACCAATTCTAGGATATTACGTAGAAAAACTTCCCGGTGACCCTGGATCTACGTTCAGCACCATTCCCGGTGCGCGAAATAGCGGTCGTTATCCTGTATATGACCGGCTGGACATTGGCCTTGTCAGACATGGAAAGTTCTTTGGGCGTGATATGGATTTATTTTTTCAAATCATAAATACATACAACAA
>ERZ651768.1900-NODE-1900-length-14970-cov-18.033573_pt1 | contig 14970 bp, 13 predicted proteins | sample MGYA00514754_ERZ651768 | MGnify/ENA metagenome assembly ERZ651768
ATTGTATATGTCCGTCCCTTATTCAAGGACTGACTTCCGATTTTAACTGAAACAACACGAGCGCCTGCTTTGGCTTTCGGGTTATAGGTAAAACTCATTCCTGAAACCTGAGGGAAGCGCCCGGCGTTATTTTCGATTTGACTTAGACCGTTTTCCAGAGCATCCCAGATTTGTGCGCCGGTGAGTTCAAGTTTGACTACCACGTTGCCGAAAGGCATCTCGGACAAAATGTCGCGGCGTGTGATAGTGGTTCCCGGAGCATAAATTTTCTTGCCTCTGATTCCACCGCCATTGGCATAACCAACGTCTGCATCTACTCCGTCACGCATAACATCCGCTATCAGGTTGCCAATTGCAGCTTCCCCTAAACGAACTGTTTTTTTGCGACTGTCAAGTTCTGTGTTTGTTTTGCCAATAGCTATGTCGAGTTCACTACTCAAAAACTTTTCATACTCTTTTACTTTTGAGGCAATTGTAGCATCTTCAGTGACATTTATTGTATCTACAAAGCGCATGTCGGCTTCCCAACTAAATCGTTTTTTACCCCGCTTCATGTAGGATTTCATGTGGACGTCCATCACACCCACTTTTTCTGAGTTTTGTCCAGAGTCCATCCAAACTACTTTGCCGTCGTCCCAGGAAATATGATAGTGATCATGACCAGAAAGTATCACATTTACTAAACCACTTTGGACAAGTTCCATGTCTTCTAAAAAATCAAGATGTGCCAAAGCTACAATCAGATTTGCACCTTGCCCCTTCAGTTCCTTAGCCAAAGCTTTGGCGTTATCCAGTACAGGGAGAAACTCATCGGTTTCAGCGCTGGAGATAACTTTTGTGTTTAAAGTGATAAGGCCCATAATCCCGACACGGAATGGACCAACGTTGACCATCACCGTGCGTACAGTGCCGTCTATAGGTAAACCGTCTTTATCTCTGGCGTTGCTGGCCAGAACTGGAAAGTTTGACTGCCAGACGCGTTCACGTAGTATTTTAGGACCGAAATCCCATTCGTGGTTTCCGAGTACCATGTAGTCGACACCGACGGCATTCAGCATATCGACGGTACTCTTGCCTTTGGTCAAGGTTGAGAGTAGGGACGGAGAATAGGCATCTCCAGCATGCACGAAGATGGAATGTTTGGTTGAAGCCTTCTCCTGTTGCACTACGCTGGCCAACTTAGCATAGCCTCCGCGTCCTTTTTGTGGTGCTAGTATGTAGTGATCACCGATGAGGATGAACCGAAGTGTGGCGGTTTCATCAGCCATTGCGGCCATAGGCGCAAAAGTAATCAGACTAATCAAGAGTCCGGAAAATAGATTTTTTAGTCGCATTTTCGTTCCTTTATTGTTTAGATTAGAGAAAATTACACACCGTCTTGGTCAGCTCGCCAATCATGTGTAAAACTTACCCATCAGCAATTGATGAGTACGAAATTTGATGAAAAACAAAAAGTTGACTCGAGAAAAACTTGCGAGTCTATCTTGCGTCGATGGTTTCTTTAAGCTACGATGTCGAAAAGTGCAAAATCGAAAAATTCTTCATCAAAATATATACAAGAATACCTACTCCAATTTTTATAAAGTTGCCACAAAAAAATGACTCAAACCTCTTTTACTGAAAATAAAGTCAAGATTCTTCCGGAATCACTAATCAATAAAATTGCCGCGGGCGAGGTTGTTGAACGTCCAGCTTCGGTGGTCAAGGAATTGTTAGAGAATGCAATTGATGCCGGTGCAACTGAGGTTCAGGTTAGCATAAAAAACGGCGGCAAGGATTTGATTTCTATTCTCGACAACGGTTGCGGTATGAACGAATCTAACGCTCAGCTTGCGGTTGAAAGGCATGCAACAAGCAAAATAATTGATGAAGAGGATTTATTTAGGATCAGGACATTGGGGTTTCGTGGAGAGGCTCTGGCATCAATTGCGGCAGTTTCTCATTTTGAAATCCTGACTTGTAACGATGAAAGTCATGGGGCTACAAGAATATTTATTAAAGGAGGTTGTCTGGAGCAAGTCGGCAAAATTGGGTTCCCGAAAGGGACAAAAGTCACAGTTGAGAGGCTTTTTTACAATACACCAGCCCGCTTGAAATTTTTAAAAACTACTGCCACTGAACTTCAGCACATTCAGCAGCATATAGTACAAAAGTCCCTGGCTCATCCGCACATTTGTTTTCGTTTGACTCACAATCGGCAAATGCTGCTCAATCTGTCTGGCGGACAGGATCTGAAAACACGCATCCAGCAGCTTTTTGGTGAAGACTTTAAGGAAATTTTGATGACCGTAAACCATGAAGAAACATATCTGCAGTTTTCCGGATTCATTTCATTCCCTTCAAAACCACGGACGAGTAGACGCTGGCAGTATATTTTCGTGAATGAGCGGAATATCAAATCACCGTCTATCAATCATGGGATTTATGACGGTTACGGAACTTTTTTGGGAAAAGGACAGCATCCGATTTTCTTTCTCAATCTGCATATAGATCCGTCTGAAATTGATGTCAATGTGCATCCGGCAAAGACAGAAATCCGATTCCGCAACAATCAGCTGGTCCACACTATTTTATCAGATCAAATTTCCCGTGCCTTGAAAGAAGGTGCCAGCCGAAGGTTTTTTGGTCGTGAACATTCACATGTGCAAATGTCCCGCACTGAGGTTTCCGGACAAATTGAACTGCCGATGGAAGATTCCCTGCCTTTGGAAGAATTCCACTCAGGAGATACACCCGGTGCAAGGAAAACCGTCCATACAAAAGAAGCAAGAGAACTTCCGCCGCGAGGTTCTCTAAAATCAACAGCTTCAAGAAGAAAAACCACCTTCCTTCAGGAAAATCGAACTGTCCAAACAAAACCTGTTCGGGAAAGTCTCAAAAGCCATAATGAAATTCAGGGGACTACTGTTTCATCACTCTCCGGACCGGTAGACACGGGCTTTGCTGAGGTAAATGATGTACGCAATCTTCGTCTGATTGAACCTCTTCCGGAATCCCCAAAAAAAATTCATGTGCTGGGACAGTTTAGGAAGAAGTACATTATTGCAGAAAATGATGCGGGGCTGGTGTTGATAGATCAACGTGCCCTTCATGAACGTTTGCTTTACGATATTTATGTGGAGGTACTTCAAAAAAAAGAAGTGTCGGTTCAGACTTTTAAAGCATCACTTTTATTGGAACTCTTACCTCAGGAATCAGTCTTGCTGGAACAATCTATGGAACTATTAGCCCTCTCCGGTTTTGCAGTCAGCCCTTTTGGCGGAAGTACCTTTGCAGTGAATACAATTCCGGAATGTTTGAATGAAGATCAAGTAGAAAAAGTGATAAGGGAAATCCTCGACCGCCTGGTTCTGTTCGGCAAGCGTGGTCAAGGCGATGAAATTTTAAAAGACGTATGTCAGGTAGTTGCAAAGCATGGTTCCATGTTTTCAGAGCAGGAACTTACGCAGTCTGAAATGGAGTGTTTACTGGCGCAATGGGAAGAATTGGGTAGCCCGATGTCTTCCATCAAGGAAGCCCCCATGCTGGTAGAATTCTCTCTGCAGGAGCTGGAAAAACGGTTGAGGCATTGAAAGATTAAGCTAATACAGTCAATGATTTTAACGGTTCTCTTTTTCAACTGACATACAAATTAAGCTCTCCTTATTTAATCAGTTTCTCAGGCAAAATTATACATTCGAATGATATTTAAGGTGGAAGAGAGACAGATAATTTTCTCTAAAAGTGAATTGACTTGATCCTGCAGTGTTCCTGAGTGGTAGAATAATTTAGGTGTGTTATCTGAATGAAAAATCATTTTGTGATACAAAAACATAAAGAACAATCCAAGTTGCGATATGGGAATCGTTCCATTCTTCACTGATACTGTTCCTCTCAAAAAAAATCAGAAATGTCAGCAAAAACCCAACACCACAAACTCGTTATTTTAGGCTCCGGAACAGCTGGATTGACTGCAGCAATTTATGCTGCAAGAGCTAACTTAAATCCTGTTGTGGTCTCCGGACGACAAGCCGGAGGTCAATTAATGATCACAACAGATGTGGAGAATTATCCTGGTTTCCCCGAAGGAATAAAGGGTCCTGAAATGATGGATCTCCTTAAGGCCCAGGCTGCACGTTTTGACACCGAATTTTATGCTGGAGATGCAATAGATGCTGATTTGTCCCAGCGTCCATTTAAACTCACTTTGGAGAACAAGGACACTCTTACTTGCGATTCACTGATTATTTCGACAGGTGCTTCTGCACGCTGGCTGGGAATGGATTCGGAAAAAGAATACAGCGGCAGGGGTGTTTCAGCCTGTGCAACCTGTGACGGATTTTTCTTCCGTGATCAGGATGTTGCGGTTGTCGGCGGGGGAGATACTGCTCTGGAAGAAGCTCTGTATTTGGCAAATATCTGTAAAAGTGTCACCTTGATTCATCGACGTGATGAATTTCGGGGCAGTAAAATAATGCAGACACGTGCTGTGGAACACGAAAAAATCTCAATTTTTTGGGAAACTGTTGTTGAAGAAGTGGTTGGCAACCACTTGGACGGAATGACCTCCCTGAAAGTGCGGAACGTTAAAACAGATAAAGTTACAGAACATCCTCTCACAGGATTGTTCATTGCGATTGGACACACTCCAAATACAAATTTATTCAAAGACCAGTTGGATTTGGACGAAAACGGTTATCTGAAAGTCACGCCTGGCACGACATATACGTCTATCGAGGGCGTTTTTGCTTCAGGCGATGTTCAGGACCATGTTTATCGTCAAGCTGTGACTGCAGCTGGTACCGGATGTATGGCCGCCATTGACGCAGAGCGTTGGCTGTCTGAACAAACCGGCTAAACATTATTACCGCTGCGAGAAAAAAAATAACAAAATTGACTGCAGTGGATTTATAATCAAATAAACAAATGCAAACATTAAAAAAACATGAACAACAAATTTTTACTTGCAATAATTGCAGTTCAAACTGCAGTGATGCTGGGGCTGCTCTATATACTTTGGGATCAGAAAAAAAACGAATTAATCTTTAATGAAAACACCTTACTTGTTTTAGCAGTTTTTTCCGTCATGGGCCTGGTACTGGCGCTAGGTCTGCAGGTTAAAAAACCGATCACTTATGAAGAAGGTGTTCGACGTGACGGGACAGTCAAGTGGTTTAATCCAAATAAGGGTTTTGGTTTCATCGAACAGGACACCGGAGATGACCTTTTTGTCCATCAGTCGGAAATACAACAGGCTGGTTTTCGTTATCTCAACCTGGGGGATCGTGTTGAATTTGAGGTCGGGCCCGGTAAAAAAGGACCGGTTGCTCTCAAAGTGATCCGCACAAAGCCTGCAGATCCGGAGAAATATCCCAGTATATACGATGAACCTGAAGTGGCTCCGCTTACTCAAGTTTCTGAAACACAATTAAACTGATTATGAATAAAGAAAAACTAGTTTTAGCTTATTCCGGCGGCTTGGATACTTCCGTTCTTGTCCATTGGCTCAATCAGCAAGGATATGAAGTCATTGCGCTTTGTCTTGATTTAGGGCAAAAAGTTGAAGATTTGGATGTCATCCTCGAAAAAGGGAAAAAAGCCGGTGCGTCAAAAGTTTTGATCGAAAATGTTGAAGAAGAATTTGTTCAAGATTATGTGATACCCTCCATTCAATGGAATGCACTTTATGAAGGAACCTATTTACTGGGGACTTCTTTAGCGCGGCCTTTGATTTCCAAGAAGCAGATTGAAGTTGCAGAGCAAGAAGGAGCTGTTGCAGTTTCTCATGGTGCAACTGGAAAAGGTAATGATCAGGTTCGTTTTGAGTTAAGCTATTACGCACTCAATCCCAACATCCGTGTAGTGGCACCCTGGAAAATTCCTGAGTTTTATCAAAAATATCCCGGACGCACCGAATTATTGGCCTATGCAGGTAAATACGGCATTCCTGTCAAGGCCTCCAAAGAACAGCCTTGGAGTTCAGATGAAAATCTTATGCATATCAGTTTTGAATCTGGTATGCTGGAAGATCCGTGGCAACCTCCGCTTCAGGAAATGTTTCAATTGTCGCAGTCACCGCAAGATGCAGCAGATGAATCTCAGGAAATACTGATTGAATTTAAAAAAGGAAATCCTATAGCGGTTGATGGGAGAGAGTATTCTCCAGCAAAGTTGCTGACGTATCTAAATGAATTGGGCGGACGACACGGAATTGGCCGGATTGATATGGTAGAGTCCCGTTTTGTCGGCATGAAAAACAGAGGAGTTTATGAAACACCTGGGGGTACTATTTTACACATTGCACACCGTGCAATGGAGTCAATTACCCTAAACCGTGGTGTAATCAATCTCAAAGATTCGCTGATGCCGCGCTTTGCTCAACTGACTTACGACGGGTTTTGGTTTTCACCGGAAATGGAAATTCTGCTGGACATGGTGAAGAAAACTCAGGAACCAGTGAATGGTACGGTTCGTCTGGAACTTTACAAAGGTAACTGCATGGTGACAGGCCGTAAATCTCCAAACAGCCTCTACGATGAGGACATGGCAACAATGGAGGCTGACCAAGGTGCATATGACCCCAAAGACGCCATTGGTTTTATCAAACTTCATGCTCTGCCGTTACGTATTCAAGCAGGTTTGAAAGCAAACTCTAAAATTTAGAGCTGGCCTTCTCACAAACCACTTTCTTAACCTGGTAAGAAGTATGAAGCTGCAAAAAATCTATCCCCTACTCACGGTGGTCTTTTTTCTCTCCACCTGCTTTTTGCTTTATCGCCTTTATTTTTCTGTACCACAAACTTTACCAACCTCGCAAACAGCCCAAATCGATGTTACTGTTGCAACTGATTCTCAAGAGATTCCTACTGAAAAGCCACAAATTTCAGAGGAGGAAATTCAACGATTAAAGGATGTTGAAAATGAGCAAAAAGAACTTGTATTACTTTTTGAGCGAGTTTCTGCAGACCTGAAAGATGCCACCAGTTCCAAACAAATTTTGAATCAGCTTTTGTTGGGACGTTCTATATTGCGTGATTTTGAGAAACGTTTTTTGAACTACAAGCTCTTCCGAAAATCAGGAGGTTTTTTGAGCTACATGCGGCAAAAAACAAAACACTATTTGAGTGACGGGAAACTGGGAGTCAATTCTAAAGGAATTAAGAAGAAAGATATGGTTCACTTCCGGAAAGAGTTGACAAGCTGGCTCTTGTTGCACAGCAACGAAGAGATTGAGGCAGTAGCGAGGTTTTTGAGTTTTTTCTTTGCAGAAACTTTTTATGATATTCCAATGACTATGTTGGCTTCCAGGATGACTCCTGAACTGGAGGAAATCAATTTTGGCACACCGGTTCTGCTGAAGAAAGTACTCACGACTGCAAGTCGAGATGTCAATGGAGAAATGAATGAAAAAAATCCGACTACTGTTGAAAAATACTCGATGGCACAACAGTTCTTTTTTCGCAGAGGTCCAAAAATTTCTGAAAAGGTTGTCGTCTTTTTAAAAGCTTACCTCAGTTACACGGATCTTTGAAGGCATCGGCGGAGAACTTTGCTTCCTCATCTCGCTACAACGCCGGAAGATTGACGACTTCAACTTAAACTTTCTCTAAATCATAATGGTTCAGCAAAATGAAAATACGAATTCTCAGTTCTGATGACGTCCGGCAAGCCCTGCCAATGGAAACTGCCATCGAGGGAATGAAGCTAGCGTTTAGTCGTTTTTCATCCGGACGGGTTGAAATGCCTCTTCGCAGTCGTGTCCATGTTCCTGAACAGGAGGGAGTTCTCCTGACGATGCCTGCCGCGATTCCGGACGACGGGGAAATGGCTGTAAAAATAGTGACTGTTTTTGGCACAAATCCAGCCCGTGGATTCCCGTTGATTCATGCGGCTGTGCTTATGTTTGATGCCGACAATGGACAAGTCAAGGCCCTAATGGATGGTGAGGTTCTGACTGCAGTTCGTACCGGGGCTGGAGTCGGAGCTGCTACAGATTTGCTTGCTCCTGAGGATGCAGTTACTGTAGCAATAATCGGAAGCGGCAAGCAAGCATGCTCTCAATTGGATGCCGTTTGTACTGTTCGCAGCATTAGGCAAGCATGGGTTTACAGTCCCAACTCTGAACATGCTCAAACTTTTGCTGAAGAAATGTCAGGAGTTGGTCCAATTCCGAACAATGTTCAAGCAGTTTCTTCATCAGCAGAAGCTGTAAAAAATGCAGACATTGTGTGCACCGCCACCACTTCCACTACTCCGGTCGTATCTTTTAAGAACCTCAAACAGGGTGTTCATTTAAATGCAGTCGGTTCCTTTCAGCCAACAATGCAGGAAATCGATTCAGAGACGATTCAGAATGCTCTTGTCTTTACCGATTCTCGTGAATCTGCACTGGTAGAAACTGGAGATATTGTCACTCCGCTAAAGCAAGGTTTGATAACTGTGGACAATATTCACGCTGAAATTGGCGAACTTATCAACAGAACAAAATCCGGACGAACCTCTCCGGAACAAATGACATTTTTTAAGTCCTGTGGAGTAGCCGTACAGGATACCGTGTCTGCTGGCATTGCCTTGAAAAACGCTGAGCGGCAAAATCTCGGCACAATTGTCTCCATATAAAAAATGTCCAAGTTGCCAAAAACTGCCTCGGTTGTAATTCTCGGAGGCGGAGTCATGGGAGCCAGCACTGCTTACCATTTGGCGAGTCGTGGATTCAAAGATGTTTTGCTTCTGGAACGTGAACCTTTTTTCGGCATGGGAGCGACCAGTCGCTGCGCTGGAGGAATCCGTCATCAGTTCAAAACTGAAGTTAATATCCGACTTTCACAGGCCAGTCTCCCCATGATTGATGCTTTTGAGGAAGAGACCGGACAATCAGCATTGGTGCAAAAATGCGGATATTTGTTTGCTCTGACTCTTGAAAAAGATGTGGAAGTGTTCCGTAAAACGGTAGAACTTCAGCATGTACTTGGCGTGCAAACCGAGTGGCTTTCCGGAGACGAAGTGCGCCAGCTTGCCGCTCCTTGTGTCTTTCCTGACGCGCTGGCCGGAAGCTTTAATGCTGAAGACGGACTCGCTGATCCCAACAGTATCGTAATGGGTTATATAAATGCTGCACTTCGGTATGGAGCGGTCTGCATTACTGATTGTTCTGCAATCGGCATTGACGTGAGTAACAACCAAGTCCGGAAAGTTCAGACATCTCTTGGAACCATTGAAACTAAAACAGTTGTCAATGCTTGCGGGCCATGGAGCGCAAGTCTAGGAAATGAGATTGGTCTCGAAATTCCAGTCTTTCCACTGCGCCGTCAGTGGTTTGTTAGCGAAGCCCTGCCGCAACTTCCTCCTACATTTCCATTTGTGATTGATTTTGCCCAGAGCCTCTATTTTCATCGTGAAGGTTCCGGGTTGCTCAGCGGAATGTCGAATCACAATGAAAAATTTGGAGAAGACCAAAACGTTAACTCAGAGTGGGAATTAGAGCACATTGAAGCAGCAATTCAACGAATGCCCTTGCTCGAAAATTCTGGAATTCAAGCACGTCAAGCCGGACTTTATGAAATGACTCCGGATGCCCATCCCATTATAGGTCCCACGCCTGTGGAAGGTTTTCATTTGCTCAGCGGGTTTTCTGGACATGGATTTATGCAAGGTCCAATATGCGGAAAACTTATGGCCGAAATTCTCATTGACGGAGAGGCCACTACCATTGATGTAAGCATGTTGGATTACAACCGATTTGCCGAGAAGCGCTTGATTCCGGAATACAACGTTGTTTGATTATCGTTTCCGGATTGCACCCCTACCAATTTTGCCGTAAACTGAATGATCAAAACTTTCGAATCTATTAAGTCACTTAAAACATCTTTTTTCAGAAAAAACTATGCTCAACGAAAACACTGTTGCTAAAATATTGGAGTATGGACTCCAGCAAGGTGCCGACTTTACTGAAGTGTTTGTCGAGGACTCTGTTTCATCTTCAATTAATCTGCTTGATCAAAAAATTGATGAAATTAACTCCTCAAACTCATTTGGAATTGGGATACGCCTACTTTGCGGAAACGAGGCATATTACGGCTACAGCAGTGATGTTGATGAAGCTAATTTACTGAAATTAACCAAAAATTTAGGACAGTCTTGCAAAAAGGGTCAGCCTGGTGGAATGCAGACGCTTCAACCTCAGTCCATTGAAGACATACACCATGTAGCTATAAATCCGGAAACTGTGAGCAAATCTGAGCGTGTTGATCTGCTTAGGAAACTCGATAACATAACTCGGAATCATGGTGAAGAGATTAAGCAAGTTAATGCAAACATGACGGAGAAAAAACGTTCTGTACTTATCGCCAACAGCGAAGGTTTGTGGGTCGAGGATGCACGAAGTTATTCCCGCATGCGTCTTTCTACAGTTGCCGAAAAAGATGACGGTCCTCAAACTGCGGCGGAAAGTCCAGGAGTTTTGGGAGGTTATGAATTTTTTCAGAATTTGGATTTGGATGAGCTGGCAGAAAATGCTGCACAATCTGCGCTGCGCATGGCTGGTGCCGGTTATATAAATGGTGGTACGATGCCGGTGATTTTGGGTAATGGATTCGGAGGAGTTATTTTTCACGAAGCATGCGGTCACCCTCTGGAAACAGAAGCCATTCGTAAAAAAGGGTCACCCTTTTGCGGCAAAATCGGAGAAAGTGTCGGGCAGTCAATCCTCACCGCAATTGATGACGGCACCATTGCCAATAAATGGGGTTCCTGCAACGTGGATGACGAAGGAACACCAACACAAAAAACGGTACTTATTGAAAACGGGATTCTTAATAATTATCTCAGTGACCGTATCGGTGCAGGACAAGTAGGTATTCCACGAAGTGGATCTGCAAGACGTGAATCATACAAATTTGCGCCGGTTTCACGAATGCGCAACACCTTTATTGCTCCCGGACCGCACCAAATTGAAGAAATGCTACGTTCCGTTGATTTTGGTTTGTATGCCAAAAAAATGGGCGGTGGTTCAGTCAATCCCGGAACTGGTGAATTTAATTTTGCCGTGCAGGAAGGTTACGCTATACGCAAAGGAAAAATTGCTGAGCCTGTGCGCGGTGCAACTCTCATAGGCAAAGGGTTTGATGTCTTGCCGCAAATTTCGATGATTGCCGACGATTTAGATTTAGCTGCCGGAATGTGTGGTGCGGCAAGTGGCTGGGTACCGACAACTGTGGGGCAGCCTACCCTGAAAATTGACTCTATCCTTGTTGGTGGCCGGTAGGGCCAATGGCCAAGAAGAAATATGCATCTGAAAAGATCATTGAATTATTAAAATAAGTTAGAGGTTCACAGTGGTCATGAGATAACCGATGGTTACTTATTCCGAATTCATCGATGTTTATTCCCGAATAACACCTGAAAGGAAAACATTAAAACATGAAAAGACTTGTAATTGGAATTGCCGGAGCGAGCGGCGTTATTTACGCGGTGCGTTTGCTGGAAGTGTTGCATGATGTTCCGAATGTGGAAACGCATTTGGTACTCAGCGACGCCGCACGGCAAACGATTGGATACGAGACCAATTTCACTGTTGAGAAGGTGATGGAGTTGGCTGATGTGCAGCATTCCATCAAGAATATTGCCGCATCTATCTCGTCAGGCTCCTTCAAGACGATGGGCATGGTCGTTGTACCCTGTTCGATGAAAACGCTTTCCGGAATAGCCATGTCTTTCAGTGACAACTTGCTTTTACGTGCGGCAGATGTGACTTTGAAAGACAGAAGACCTCTTGTTTTGCTTCCACGCGAAACTCCTTTGCATTTGGGACATTTACGGTTGATGGTGCAGGTGTCTGAAATGGGAGCAATTCTGCTTCCGCCGATGCCGGCATTTTATCATCGTCCCAAAACTGTGGATGATATAATTAACCAGACTGTCAACCGTGTCCTTGATGTTTTGAAGATAGAACTGGAACACGATTTGTTTGATCGCTGGACCGGGCCTCCCACCTGATATGAAGTTGCAAGACAAAGTTTTAGAGTATTTGCAGACATGTAATGTCCTCACTCTAGCCACCAACGGTGTAGACGGTCTTTGGGCGGCAGCAGTGTTTTACGTCAACAAAGATTTCACTTTATATTTTCTATCCGACCCTGCTACTCGCCACGCCCTCAATATCATCAATAATCCCCAAGTCGCGGCCACCATTCAGGAGGATTACAAAGACTGGAAGAAAATCAAAGGTATTCAATTGGAAGGAGTAGTGCATAAAATATCTGGATCAAAACAGGCAGATGCCATTGCCCGCTATATAGGTAAGTTTCCCTTGATTGGAAAGCAAACTCCAACTGAAATCGGCCAGGCATTGCGTCGTGTTTCCTGGTATGCTCTCACTCCATCTTTACTATATTTTATCGACAATTCACTCGGTTTAGGGCATCGCGATAGATTGGATTTGAAAAAGGATTGATACATAAATAATAGGTGTTACAAATGGCGTTCCCAGCGACAAAAACAGTACCAACAAGGAAATAGTGACGTATGATATATTTCGAGCAGTCTGTGGAATCCATGCCACGCAAGGCACTAGAATCACTGCAAATCGAAAAATTGCGTTCTGTGTTGAAGGAAATTTACGGACGCAACCGTTTTTACACGGGCAAACTGGATGCTGCGGGATTTCGTCCGGAATCCATCCGCACAATGGATGATTTGGCTCATTTACCTATAACTACCAAGTCGGAATTGGTGCAAGCTCAAAAAGATGCTCCGCCTTTCGGTACCAATGCCACATTTTCGGAAGTTGTTTATTCCCGTTTTCATCAAACGTCTGGTACTACCGGAACACCGTTGCGTGTTTTGGACACTCCGGAAAGTTGGGATTGGTGGGGACGTTGCTGGGGACATGTTTTGGCGGGGGCAGGTTTGACGGAAAATGATCGTTTGTTTGTGCCGTTTTCTTTCGGGCCGTTCATCGGTTTTTGGGCAGCGGTCGAAGGCGCGCGACAGATTAAAGCCCTGATGATTCCTGGCGGTGGACGAGATTCGTTGCAGCGCCTACATTTTATGAAAGAACTTGGAGCGACGGTGATGTGCTGTACTCCGACCTATGCCCTGCGATTGGCCGAGGTGGCACAGGAATCCGGATTTGATTTAAGCGAAATTCCGTTGCAAAAATTGATTCACGCCGGAGAGCCTGGAGCTAATGTTCCTGCCACTAAAGCCCGCATCGAGTCAGCTTGGAACGCAAAATGTTACGACCATGCCGGAGCTTCAGAAATTGGGGCGCACAGTTTTGAATGTGAAATTCAGCCCAAAGGAACACACGTTATTGAGAGCGAATTCATTGTCGAAGTGCTCAATCCGGAAACTCTTGAACCGGTTCAGGCTGGAGAACAAGGCGAACTAATCATCACCAATTTAGGGCGCATCGGCTATCCGGTAGTTCGTTACCGTTCTGGAGATTTGGTGCGGCTGAATCCAGAACAGTGTGAATGCGGACGTACATTTTCCCGTTTTGAAGGAGGAGTTTTAGGGCGTGCCGATGACATGGTGGTGGTGCGCGGGATCAATGTTTTTCCGAGTGCAGTTGAAAATTTAGTGCGCCAATGTGAGGCGGTTGAAGAATTCCGGATAACGGTTTCTACCGAGCGGGAAATGGGACATTTGGCGATTGAATTGGAACTCAAGAAAAACGCAAATCCGGAAGTTGCACGGAACATCGTCGATCAGGCGATTCGGAATGAATTGAGTTTACGTCCGGAGGTCACTGTTGTGCCCTCTAGAAGTCTGCCGCGTTTTGACATGAAGGCCAAACGGCTTCATGTAAGGAAAATAATATAGACATGTTTCCAGTAAATACTGGATAATTTTACGACCTTCTGTCGTTTTAATAAACATTTGTTTTTGTCAGGTAAAGATTGCAATCCCGTTAACAATATTAAGCGTGATTTTATCCAAATAGAAGAAACTAAAATGAAACAACTGCTAACGCTCCAAATCAACGGCGAATCCCGTGAGGTTTGGACCTCCGCGCACAAAACTTTGTTGGAAGTTTTGCGCGAAGATTTGTACCTTACAGGAACCAAACATGGTTGTGAATTGGGCGAGTGCGGAGCGTGTTCGGTGTTGATTGACGGGGAGCCGGTGCTGGCCTGTCTCATTTTACCAGTAGAGGTACAAAATTGCGAAATTCAAACGATTGAAGGATTGGCCAACAACGGCAAACCACATCCTTTGCAAACCGCCTTTGCTGAACAAGGCGCGTCCCAGTGTGGATACTGCTCTCCCGGAATGTTAATGACCGCTAAAGCCTTGCTGGAAAATAATTCAAATCCTGACTCACAAACCATTCGGGAAGCCTTGGCAGGGAATTTGTGTCGTTGTACGGGGTACTCAAAAATAATAGAAGCCGTAGAACAAGCCTCTGGTCAAGGTGAGAGGTCTTAGAATAAAATTATTGTATTAACTATTTTACAGGGAGATTAGCCATGCGAAAATTTAAATTATTAGTAAGTATTAGTATCTTTTTTTGGCTGACTTCCTGTTCAGTCAGTACATTCGGGAAATTCCAGGCAAATGAAGGAGTACCGCCTTTCATCCGAGTTGGAGAAACGAGTAAGAAAGAAGTCTTTGATACATTAGGAGAACCTCTGGTTCATCGATTTGTCGCGGGTAAGGAAACAGTCATTTACAATCATGAACGAGGGCAATACTTTTTTCTCTATGGAACGTATGAAGGGCAAGAATTGGTGATTCGTTTTGAAAATCGAACTGTTTCGGAAGTCAAAATTGAAAAAACCGGAAGCGGATGGGGATTATTCGCACCGGCCACATCCAACAACCCTGGTACAAGAAGAAGTGCAAGATAACCAAACTGTATGACTAAAGCCTTAATAATTTTGCCGATCGCCAGCGCATTGTTTTTTGTGTTTCTCGGTGGTTGTTCCCAAACAAAACCTGGAAAAGTTGACCTCTCGAGGGGGACCCCTACAAATTTTCTTGAAACGG
>ERZ651768.1901-NODE-1901-length-14968-cov-5.480559_pt1 | contig 14968 bp, 15 predicted proteins | sample MGYA00514754_ERZ651768 | MGnify/ENA metagenome assembly ERZ651768
TTATTTAGGTACATACCTTATTTAATACTTCTTTTAATAATTGTTTTTCTATACATCTATAGAAATAAAATATTTAAAAGCAAGAAGTTTCAATATGAGAAGTCTCCGTATCAAAAGGCTAAGGATGAGATTAATTTAATATCAAAATCTGGATATACTGCTGCAGAAGGCGCAAAGGAATATTATTCCAAATTAAGTTTTATTATAAGAAACTTTTTAGAAATTAAAGTTTTTGATCATTCATTAGAAAGCACAACAGATGAGCTATTATATGAGTTAAAAAGAATTAAATCAAGTGGTAAGCTAAAATTGACTTCATCAACATTAAATAATTTGCATCAAGTTTTGCAGACAGCAGACTTAGTAAAATTTGCAAAATATTACCCAGATGAAGATATGGCAAAAAAAGACACTGAAAAAGTTAAAATAACAGTAGATGAGATTAATAATATTCTTCCAGAACCTACAATAGAAGAATTAAAGAAGGACTACGAATTTCATCAAAAATTATTAAAACAGGAAAGGAGTAAAAGAATTAAAAAAGCTATTATAGGCTTTATGGGTCTTCTGATTTCTACTGTGTTAATTGCAAGTGTTTTATTTGGTTTTACATATGTTAAGGATTCTATACTTAGAAATGATAATTTAATTTTATTAGAAACAAAAAATTGGGTTACTACTGAATATGGTGCTCCTGGGATTACTGTCAAAACTCCAGAAGTTTTAACAAGAAAATTGTCAGATCCTAATTTTAAATATTTAAACTCTACAAATCTATCTGAGTTCTCCTTTAACAATAGTGATAATTTAATGCAAATTTATGTCTCAAATACACGATTCAATGATAAGATTAAACCAGAAGATTTTCAGAAATATATTGATTATACTCTGGATACAATTGAGACTATGGGCTTAAGTAATATTGTGGTTAAGTATGAAAATTTCACTACTGCTAATGAGGCTGAAGGCATTAGAGTATATGGCTCAGCAGATTTTATAGATTCTAATAGTGGTAAAATAATAAGTGGCAAATATTCAATATTAGGGTTTTTTACCGAAAATGAATTTAAACAATTAATTATCATTCATGAGGATGATATTTATTTAAATGAAATCACAGATAATGTTATCTCTTCAGTTGAATTAATTAAAAAGCAACAAAAATGATTTTAAAAATGGAATTTTTAAATATCGAATTTTTATGGTTATTGGTAGTCATACCATTATTGGCTTTATGGTATTCATATACAGGCAAGTATAAATCTAATACGTTGAATTTTTCTAATTCAGCAGCATTCTCAGAATCAAAATCATTTATTGTATGGATTGAGCCAATTCTTAGAATATTTAGAATGATTGCTTTAACGTTACTTATTATTGCATTAGCAAGACCCCAGGTTATAGACATCTCTACAAGAGTAAAAAACAATCGGGGGATAGACATTATTATGGCAATTGATGTTTCAGCAAGTATGCTAGCAAAGGATTTAAGACCAAACAGATTAGAGGCATTAAAAGATGTTGCGTCAAATTTTATTAAAAACAGGACAACTGATAGAATAGGACTTGTTGAATATGCAGGCGAGAGTTATACAAGGACTCCAATAACTAGTGATAAGTCAATTATTTTGAGGTCATTAAAGGAAATAGAATATAACACAATTATTGAAGGTGGGACTGCTATAGGCATGGGGCTAGCAACTTCTGTAAATAGGATAAAAGATAGTAAAGCCATGAGCAAAGTAGTCATTTTATTAACAGATGGGGTAAATAATTCTGGATTTATAGATCCTTTAACTGCTGTGGAACTTGCTAATGAATTTGGAATTAAAATATATACAATTGGATTGGGGACTAATGGGATGGCATTATCTCCTATAGGAATTGATTCAAAAGGAAAATTTAATTACGCAAATGTTAAAGTTGAAATAGATGAAAAGCTTTTAAATGAAATAGCAGATATGACTGGAGGAAAATATTTTAGAGCAACAAATAATAATAAATTAAAGGAGATATATGATGATATTGATAAGCTTGAAAAATCAGATATTGAAGAATTTAAATATTATAATGTTCAGGAAAAATACAGACTTTTTCTTTTACCTGCACTAATGTTAATTGGATTGGAAATGATTTTAAAATTTACTTTGTTTAGAAGTTTTATATAATGTATCAAATAGAAGAAATATCATGGTTGTGGCTTGGGATTATCCCAATATTAGTAGTGATTCTATTTGCTATTGATAGAATTTGGAAATCAAAAATTCAAAATAGATTTGCATCAAATGAGGTTATATTAAAGCTTAGCCCAAATATTTCATTATTTAAACCATACTTAAGAATTTTTATGATTGTCTTTTCTTTATCTTTTCTTGTATTGGCTATGATTAATCCTCAAATGGGGACTAAAATGGAAACTTTTAAAAGGTTTGGAGTTGATATTGTATTTGCAATTGATGTTTCAAGAAGTATGTTAGCTGAAGATGTAGCTCCAAATAGATTAGAGAAATCTAAGCAGCTAGTTAATCAAATTATAAACACTTTAAGTGGAGATAGAATTGGAATTGTGGCATATGCTGGAAAGGCATTTCCACAATTACCTATTACAACAGACTATTCTTCAGGCAAAATGTTTTTACAAAACATGAATACTGATATGATATCATCTCAAGGAACTGCTATAGATGAAGCAATACAATTAGCTATAACATATTTTGATGATGAAAACAAAATTGAAAGAATTTTAATAATTATTTCCGATGGAGAGGATCATAATGATATATCATTAGATATGGCAAAAATAGCAGCTGAAAAGGGAATTACTATTTATACCATTGGAGTAGGAATGGACAAAGGCGTTCCAATTCCAATAAAAAAGAACGGGATTGTACAGAGCTATAAAAAGGACAGTAAAGGAGAAGTAGTTATAACTAAGTTAAACAAGGAAGTTTTGAGCAATATTGCTAAGGAAACAAATGGTGAATATATTGAAGGATTAGACACAAAATTTGTAATAGATAGAATCAAGGATATTTTAAATCAAACTGAAAAAAAAGAATTTGAATCTACAAAGTTCTCTGAATATAAGGATCAATTCCAATGGTTTTTAGGTATAGGGCTTTTATTTCTTTTTATTGAAGTTTTTTTATTTGATACTAAAACATTTTGGTTAAAAAAATTAAATTTATTTAATGAAAATTAATATTTGAATGGTATTTCATAAACACATACATATTATAATTATATTTTTCTTTTCCATTAATTTATTTGGTCAAGATGAATCTTATAATAAACACCTATATGATGGTAATATAAATTATGACAAGGATTTTCTTTTGGCGGAAAACAGTTATAGGAAGGCAATATCAATTAATTCTTCCAATATAAAAGCGCCTTATAATTTATCAAATAAATATTATGAAGAAGGATTGTATGATGAGGCATTAATAAGACAAGCGGAAGCATTAAAAAACGCAAAGTCTAACAATGAAAAACATAGAATTAATCATAATATTGGTAATATTTTAATGAAGAAAGATCTTTGTAAAGAAGCTTTAGAAGCTTATAAAAATGCTTTAAGAAATAATCCTAAGGATGATGAAACTAGATATAATTTATCTTTAGCAAAGCTTTGTGCTGATGATCAAAACAAGAATAATGATAAGAAGGATGACAATAAAGATGATCAAAGGGATCAAAAAGATGAAAATAAGGATGATCAAAATGATCAAAAAGATAATAAGCAGGATCAAAAAAATGATAAGAATAAAAATGATAATAAGCAGAAAAATAAGCCATCAAAGGATAAAGGGTCAGCTAAATTATCTCCTGAACAAATCAAAAATTTATTGAAAGCAATGAATAATGAAGAAAATAAGGTTCAAGCAAAAATAAATAAGAAAAAACAAAAAGGAGTTAAAATTATAACTGAAAAAGATTGGTAATGAGAAAAGTTATTTTATTTATCGCTTGTCTTTTCTTTAGCTATTTTTTATCAGCTCAGGTTAATTTTAGAACAAACTTAAGTAAGAATTCTTTAGGAATTAATGAAAGGGTTAAGGTTGATTTTATTATGGATAAAGATGGTGATAATTTTACTCCTCCAGAATTTAATAATTTTAGAATTGTATCTGGTCCGAGTCAGTCAATAAAAAACTCATGGATCAATGGTAAAAGATCTTATTCTAAAACATATACATATTTTTTATCTCCTATAAAAAAAGGAAATTTTAAAATTGGTCAGGCTTCTATTGAAGTTGATGGTGAAATATATAAAACGATGATTCTTAATATAGTCGTGACAAGTGCAGTTGATAAGCCTATAAATCCAAACGATCCTTCATATGTTGCGGATAAAAATATACATTTAGTTGCTGAGATTTCAAAAACAAATCCATATTTAAATGAACCTATATCAATTGTTTATAAATTATATGTATCTCCAGATACTGGAGTTAATAATTGGAGAGAATTAGACGCCCCTAGATATGCAGATTTTTGGAGTAAGAATATTAATATTAAAAATTTAACAATAGAAAATGGGACATATAAAGGGGAACCATATAGATATGTAATTTTGCGTAAAACAATATTGTATCCTCAGAAAGAAGGCTCATTGTCTATTAAGCCTTTAGTGTTGGATATAACAGTTCAAACCCCTAGCAATAGAAGAGATTTTTTTGGACAAATTTTAAACAATACTGTAAATAAAACAGTTTCTGCTGGAAAATTAAAAATTAATGTGAAACCATTACCTGATAAAGGTAAGCCAAACAATTTTTCAGGAGCTGTAGGAAAATTCGATTTTTTAGTAAGTACATCAAAAAAGGAATTATTATTTTCAGAAGCATTTCAGCTAACCCTAGAAATTAAAGGTATAGGAAATTTTAACTTATTTAATTTACCTACTGTTAATTTACCTTCATCTTTGGAAGTGTATGAACCTGAAAGATTAGAAAAAATAAACACTAATTTTCTAGGGCTTAAAGGGAGCATAAAGGATCAATATACAATAGTTCCATCATCTCCAGGAAAATATGCAATTCCTAGAATTTCATTTTCTTATTTTGATCCAAAAGATTCTCAATATAAAACAGAAACTTCTAATATTACTTATGTAAATGTAAAAGGTTCTATATTAGAAAATAGGGATAAAGATGAAGTTTCAAACAAAAAGATAAACAAGGTAGGCTTAGTAGAATATGGAAATACATCATTCAAAGCAAAAACAAAATTTACAAAAATAAGTAATGAAATATTTTTTAATTCTAACTTGTTCTGGGCACTTCTCTTTATCCCTTTTATAATTGCTATAATTATTATAACAATAAAAATGATATTAAATAAAAACAAAAGTGATAAAAATTGGATTTTGTCTAATACTGCAAAAAAATTAGGAAAAAAATATTTATTAGATGCAAAGAAAAATATAGATAACAAGAATAAATTCTATGAAGCTTTAGACAAGGCTATGATGAATTATTTAAAATCAATTCTATTATTTGATAATAGAGAATATAATGCAAAGCAAGTTCGAGAGTCTCTATTGAAAAGATCAGTAAGTTTAAAAACAATAGATTTATTAGAGGATATATTTAATAATTGTCAAATGGCTAGATATACCCCTTTTGATTATGTTGATATGGACAAAGATTATTCAAGGGCTTTAGAAATAATATCATTAATTGACAAAGAAATTAAGTAAGATGAAAAAGATTATAATTCTTTTAAATATAGTTTGGGTATTTTCTACCTCTATTTTATTGGCTCAGGTTAATATTAATAATATTTTTAACGATGCCAACGAATTATATAATCAAGGCAAGCATAGCGAAGCCATTAATTATTATAAAGAAATAATCAATAATGATTTTCATTCTGCTGAGCTATATTATAACTTGGCTAATGCCTATTATAAATTAGATAGTATCCCCTCTTCAGTTTATTATTATGAAAAAGCACTTCAGCTTAATCCAAAGGATAAAGATATCATTGATAATTTAAACTTAGTTAATAATACACTTCTTGATGAAATAGACCCTATTACAACTCCTTTAATAAAATCAATGTTAAATAGCTTGTCAAATATTTTTTATTTCGAAACATGGGGCTATATTTCTATAGTTTTTAGTTTTCTAGTAATAGCATTATTTTTATCTTACTATTTTGCTAGTGATAGTAGAATAAAGAGAATAACATTTGTTCTTTTATGCATGTCATCTATATTTATGTTAGCCTCATTAATAAATGGGAATAAAGGATATGATAACTATATCAATAATGAATATGCTATTATTTATTCTTATGAAACTAATTTAAAAACTGAGCCAAATAATAGATCAGAAACTTTATTTCTGTTACATGAAGGGGCTAAAGTACAAGTGATAGAGAACTATAATAATTGGATTAAAATTCGATTGGTAAATGGTCAGGTTGGATATATACAATTAATTGATGTAAAAATATTATGATAACAAAAGAGCAAGTTATAAAAGCTCAAAATCAATGGGCACACGCTGTTATTGAAATTGGAACTATAAAAGAGGATGATGTCTGTAAGCAATGTGCAATAAATTTTCTAGATGAATTATATTTTTTTCAAACAGGCCCAGTTCTTTTTAAACCTACCATGGCCTCTTTACAACAATTTAGAAACACAAAAGAAATGGCTTTATCATATTTCATAGGAGGTGAAGACGCTGTTTGTAAAGAAGATGATGGTTTTGCTAAAACACCCTGGATAGATATTAAATTTGAGAATAATAATATAATATTAGATAATAAAAGAGCAATTGCAATGGGGAATTACTATTTTAAGTCTAATAATAGTGATATTATAAAGGCTGAATATACTTTCGGATATAAGCTAGTAAATGGAAAGTTAAAAATTGACTTACACCATTCATCACTTCCATATAGTTCAGATTCTTAAGATTATGTAAAAAATAGAGGAAATAATTCTTGATTTATATGTCTTATATAAGGATAAAAAAATGAATTTAGAATAGTTAATTCATCTATCATTTTAACGGATGAATTTATTTTATCAAATAAAAGTACAAACACAATACAGACAATAGAATACTTAATTAATCCAAAAAAAGCTCCTGCAATTTTATTTAGCAACCCAAAAGCCATAGTTTCAGCCAATTTGGTTAGAGATTTTGCAATTAGATTTAAGGCAACTACAACTACAATTAATATGATTAAAAAAGAGAGAATAATTATATAATTTTCTTCCCATGAAAGGAATCTTTGCAAATATTTACCAATAAATTCATTGAATTCAATTGCAAAATATATCCCTAGCAATAATCCAATTAATGCAGAGACCTCCAAAAAGAATCCTCTATAGAAACCCCTAATTATTCCATAAATTAAAATTATTGATATTACTATGTCAATACTATTTCCGCTCATTAAGAAATCTTAATATTAAAAATAATAAATTATACTTGTTATATTATTATGATATTTGTTAAATGATACATTTTTATAATGGATGAGAACTTAAAAGAAAGATGGAATAAATTGATTTTAAAATTATCAGAGGATTTTTCTGAAAATGAAATAATTGATATGCAATCAATTATTTTTTTAATTGGAGTTCAAGAATTAGGGGATGTGAAAGCTAATTTTTCTAAAAACAAAAAATTAGATCTAATGCATATAGCGGTATGTAAATTATTATGTGATTACGGATATTATACTTTTGATTATATAGATAATGATGGATGGCCTCATTATAAACTAATTGAAAAACTGCCAAATCTAAAACCTGGAGAACAGACAATATTAATGAAAGAAGCTATAGTTAACTATTTTTTAAAAATCAATTATATTAACTAAGTTTTATTAAATTTGATTTATTCATATAAACTAATGATTGATAAAATTAAATCTACTATTAATGAAATTTCTTCTTTTGAATCGAATTCTAGGGAGGGCGTTGAATCATTTAGAATTAAATACTTAGGCAAGAAAGGAATAATAAATAAATTTTTTCTTGATTTTAAAAATATTGATAATAAGCAAAAAAAGGAAGTAGGTCAAATTCTAAATAAGTTAAAAAATGTAGCTCATCAAAAAGTAGATGATTTAATTTTAGGACTTTCAAAAAACTATAAGGACTCTATATCCATTAATGATATAACTAGGCCAGGAGATCCAATTGAGATTGGGTCTAGGCACCCTATTTCTTTAGTTAAAAACAGGATAATTGACATCTTTGCAAAGATTGGCTTTACCATAAGTGAAGGGCCAGAAATTGAGGATGACTGGCATAATTTTACTGCCTTAAATTTACCTGAACATCATCCTTCAAGAGATATGCAGGACACATTTTTTATTGAAAAAGATCCAGACATATTGTTAAGGACTCACACCAGTTCAGTTCAAGTAAGATATATGGAAAATAATAAGCCTCCAATAAGAACAATTTCTCCTGGCAGAGTTTATAGAAATGAGACAATATCTGCAAGATCTCATTGTTTTTTTCATCAAATTGAAGGGCTTTGTATTGATAAGGATATAAGTTTTGCGGATTTAAAACAGACTTTAGAATATTTTACAACAATGCTATTTGGAAAGTCAAAAATCAGACTTAGACCCTCTTACTTTCCTTTTACAGAACCAAGTGCTGAAGTAGATGTTTATTGGGGTTTAGAAAATGAAATAGATTATAAAATGACAAAAGGGACGGGATGGCTAGAAATTATGGGGTGTGGAATGGTTGATCCAAATGTGTTAGAGAACTGCGGAATTGATCCTAAGGAATATTCTGGATATGCATTTGGGCTGGGTATTGACAGAATTGCTCTCTTGTTGCATCAAATAGATGATATAAGATTGCTTAGCGAGAATGACATTAGGTTTATTAGACAATTTAAGTCAACTTTCTAATTTATTTTTTCACATAGATTTTTAAAGGTTTTCTTTGGGCTTCTTCTTAAATAGAGGATGTTATATACTGATTCAATAATTGGAACTTTAGCCTTTTTGCTTGATTCAGAATTTAACATATAAGCTTTTTTAGTAGCAACATATCCTTCTGCAATCATACTCATTTCCATTTTAGCATATTTTACAGAATATCCTTTACCTATCATATTTCCAAATAATCTGTTTCTTGAAAAAAGTGAATATCCTGTAACCAACAAATCTCCTAAATATACTGAGTCATTAATATCTCTTTTCAACAAGTATCTTTTTTCTATAAATCTATTCATTTCTTTTATAGAACTACTCATCAATACACTTTGAAAATTATCACCATATCCAAGACCATGTGCAATCCCAGCAGCAATTGCATAGATGTTTTTTAGCATACTAGAATATTCTATTCCTATAACATCATCACTTGTTTGAACATAGATATATGAGGATATAAATTTTGAAGCTATCTTTTTTGCCAATATTTTATTTGAAGAGGCTATTGTTAAATAAGATAGTTTTTCAAGAGCTACTTCTTCTGCGTGACATGGCCCTCCAAGAACTAAGAAATTGCTTTCTTTTATTTGAAAATTTTTCTCAAGATGTTCACCTACTAATAAGTTTGTTTCAGGGATTATCCCTTTTATAGCGGAAACAACAATTTTATCTGAAATATTAATGGATATCTCATTAAGGACACTATTTGTAAATTCCGAGGGGACAGCTATAATTAGTACATCGGATTTATTACACACTTCATCTATATCATTATTAGCATGTATTTTGTTAATATCTAGCTCTACCGAACTTAAATAGTTTGGGTTATGATGATTTTTATAGATATAATCAATATTATTTTTATTTCTTACGTACCAATTAATTTCTCTAAGATTCTCAGATAGAATCTTAATTATAGCAGTAGCCCAGCTACCGCCTCCAATCACACAATATTTAAGATTGTTTTTTGTCACAACTTATTTGATTTATATAGATTATTAGTAGTTATGTATTTATATACACTATCAGAAATAAATTGGTTAGTACAGTCTTTGTCATTTATGCTATTCCTTATATTAGTTGAAGTTAGATCAATTAATGGAGCCTTTATCATCTCTATATTATTACTCATAATTAATTTCATATCTGTTTTTAATCTAGTCTTTCTTGGGTAAACATATATCTTATAATAACTCATTATTTCCTTATACTCTCTCCACTTTTTAAAATTGACAAAATTGTCTTCACCTATTATTAAGCTAAAACTATTATTAGGATAAGTCTTTGAAATATATCTTAAGGAATTTATAGTATAGTTAGGCCTTTTTAAGTTTAATTCTATATCACTGGCTAGCAAATTATTATTATCCTTTACTTGAATTTTAACCATTTCATATCTATGCATAAAATCAATTAAATTATTTGAAGATTTCACTGGATTTTGAGGAGTTACAACAAACCAGACTTTTTCTACTAAGTCATTATTGACAAGAAAATTGGCAATATTAATATGGCCAAAATGTATTGGATCAAATGTCCCAAAGTAAAGTCCAATATTCATTAGTATTATTAAAGAAAATTATTAATTAGTATTTTTACTTTAGCTACAGTTTCTTCAAGATTATGGTTTTCTATAGCATAATCATATAGCACTGACATGGACATTTCCTTTGAGGCCTTTGAAAGTCTTATTTTTATTTTTTCTTCTGAATCAGCCCCCCTTTTCCTTAATCTATTTTCTAATTCTTCTAAACTTGGCGGACAAATAAAAATAGTTAATGTGCTTTCGGGAAATTCTTTCTTTATTGATAGTCCACCAATTGCATCAATATCAAAAATCAAATTTTTACCTAAACTATTTAAGTCATTTATTTCTGATTTTAAAGTTCCATAAAAAGTGTTATCGTATACTTCTTCCCATTCAATAAATTCATTTAAATTAATTTTTTCTTCAAATTCATCTTTTGATAAAAAATAATAATCTTTTCCATTAATTTCATTTTCCCTTTTTTCTCTGGAGGTGGCTGACACAGAAAAACCTAAATTCAGGGATTCATCAGAAATCAAATTCTTAACAACCGTAGTTTTCCCAGATCCGGAAGGAGCAGCAATTACTATTAACTTCCCTTTTTTCATTAAAGTATATTAAAAATTTGTTCTTTTATTTTTTCCAATTCATCTTTCATTTCTATAACAATTTTTTGCATTTCTGCATCATATGATTTAGCTCCAACAGTATTAATTTCTCTACCCATTTCTTGACTAATAAATCCCAGTTTTTTGCCATTTGGCGATTTGCTTTTGACTACACTTGTAAAGAAATTTATATGACTATTTAACCGCACTATCTCTTCATTTATGTCATATTTTTCTAAATAATATATTAGCTCTTGTTCAAATCTATTATCATCAATCTTAAGATTTAAATTTACGATTTCTTCTTTTATTTTATTTTTTATTTTTTTTATTCTTCTATGCTTTAATTTATCTATTTTAATTACAGATCTTTTAATGTTCTTTATTTTATTTGTTACATCTTTTTGTATTTCAAGACCTTCATTTATCCTATATTTATCTGCGTGTGCTATAGTTTTTGTTATTTCTTTTCGAATTTTACTCCATTCTTTAACTGCATGACTATCTTTAACAACATTATATGCATTTGGCATTTGAATTGCAATTTTTAATAGATCTGCTACATCTCCATCAGCTATCTTTTTAAGCTCTTTAATATTATCACTAACTATTTTAGAATTTATTATTGTAGGATTATAATTTAAGTCTTTTTCAAAATAAAGTATAAAGTCAATTTTTCCTCTTTGGAGATTTTTAGAAATTAATGTTCTAATACTGTTATCCTTTTCTTTTAATTCACTGGGTATTTTACAGCTTATGTCTAAATTTTTACTATTTAAACATTTTATTTCGATAATTACTTTATAGCTCTTAAGATTTAGAATAGTTGAGCTATAAGCAGTCATTGATTTAATCATGGCCTGTAATTTGTTTTAACAAATATATAAAAGTGAATTCGATTATTGTTTTAATGATTTTTTTGAAACTAAATAAACTCCTAAGAAAACCATAAGCACTGAAATTATATTTAATATTGATAATCTGTCAGAGCCTGCATAAATGGCATATATAATTGCAATAATTGGTTGAAAATAAATGAACATTCCTACAGTTGTTGCCTTTAAGTTTTTTAATGCATATATATTAAGCAGATATACTAGAAATGTTGTACAGATAACTACATATGATAAATTAATAAATGCAGAAGGAACAAATTCTCGCCATTGAATATTGGTGAACTCTGTAAATGAAATAGGGGCATTAATAATTATTGATATTAAAAACAACCATTTCAGCAATGTTATCATACTGTATTTTTCAGTTAAAGGTTTAACCATAACATAATATAGTCCGTATGAAACACTATTTGCAAATAGAATAATATTCCCAAGCTTTATATTTGGCGCATTCACAACAATTTTATTATTAAAAAGGATAAGCAATAATGTTCCTAAAAAACCAATTGTAACTCCAACATATTTTTGTGTAGGTATTTTCTCCCTAATAAGCACTATAGATATTATAAAAATAATAATTGGAGAAGTTGTTACAATAATTGCACTGTTGATTGGCGTTGAAAGTGACAACCCTTTTAATGATGCTATCATATTTATACTCATGCCAAATAGCGCACATAATACTATTCTCATACGATCTTTTTTCTCAATATGTTCATTTGGAAAGAATAAGCCAATAATCCAAAATAATATTGTAGCTCCTAAAACTCTTACGTACAACAATGCGCTTGGAGATATAAAATCTGGCATTAATTCTTTTGCAATAGTGTGATTAAAACCAAATATTGAAGTTGCAATTAGTGCTGCAATTAGTGCTAAATTTCTCTTATTCATTAAATCTTAAACAGATTATTTTAAAGATAATTTATAGTTTTGTATAGAGCTAATTATAGTTTACATTTGTTTTTGATATACTTTCTTATATGAAATTTAACACTAAAACTATCCATGGAGGACAATCACTAGATACTAGTTATAACGCTGTAATGCCTCCAATTTATCAGACTTCAACATATGCTCAATCAAGTCCTGGCAATCATAAAGGATATGAATATTCTAGAACACATAATCCTACTAGAACTGCACTTGAAAGGTCTTTTGCTAGTATAGAAAATGCAAACTATGGATTGGCTTTTGCTTCAGGGCTAGCAGCTATTGATGCAATAATTAAATTATTAAAACCTGGAGATGAGGTTATTTCAACCAATGATTTATATGGAGGGACATATAGGTTATTTACAAAAATATTTAGTACTTATGGGATTAAATTTCATTTTGCAGGTATGCACGATATTATTAGTATTGAAAAATTAATCAATAAAAATACTAGATTAATATGGGCAGAAACACCAACAAATCCAATGCTAAACATTATTGATATAGTAGCCCTATCTACTATAGCCAAAAAGCATAATATTCTTTTAGCTGTTGACAATACTTTTGCAACTCCCTATTTACAGAGACCAATTGATTTAGGGGCTGATATAGTAATGCATTCAGCAACTAAATATCTAGGAGGACATAGTGATGTAGTTTTAGGAGCAATTATGCTAAATGATAAAGAATTGGCAGATAAATTGTACTTCATTCAAAATGCAAGTGGAGCAATATGTGGGCCGCAAGATAGTTTCTTGGTTCTTAGAGGAATAAAAACATTACATGTTAGAATGCAAAGGCATTGTGAAAACACAAAAAAAATTGCTGACTTTTTAAATGCTAATGCAAAGGTTGATCATGTGTATTGGCCAGGATTTGATTTTCACAAGAATCATGATATTGCAAATAAGCAGATGGATGATTATGGAGGCATGCTTTCTTTTAAAGTAAAGGACAATAGTAACGGGAATGTATTTAGAATTTTGGAAAGACTTAAAATTTTTACACTAGCTGAATCTCTTGGAGGTGTTGAATCTTTGTGCTGCCATCCTGCATCAATGACACACGCCAGCATACCTAGAGAAGAGAGAGAAAAGTCAGGATTATCTGATTCATTAATTAGATTAAGTGTAGGAATTGAAGATTCTGACGATTTAATTCAAGATTTAAGACAGGCGATAAATTAGGAATTGATTTTTACTATTTTATGAGCAGATTATTTATTAAATTACTATTTTTAACTATAAATTTTTACCAATTATATAATAATTGATTTTATTTTCAATTTAAAGGGTTATTATGAAACAAAAGATTGAAGCATTTCTAGATTTAGTACGACAAAGAAATGGGCATGAATTAGAATTTATGCAAGCTGTAGAAGAAGTAGCTGAAACAGTAATCCCATACATTGTCAACAATGATATTTATCATGGCAATAATATTCTGTTAAGAATGTGTGAGCCAGAAAGAGTTATAAGTTTTAGAGTATGCTGGGCTGATGATGATGGAGAAATACAAGTAAATCGAGGATACAGAATACAAATGAATTCAGCAATTGGACCGTATAAAGGAGGATTGCGATTCCATCCAACAGTAAATATGAGTATACTTAAGTTTCTTGCTTTTGAACAAGTATTTAAGAATAGTCTAACCACTTTACCGATGGGTGGAGGAAAAGGAGGAAGTGATTTTGATCCTAAGGGTAAAAGCGAAAACGAGATAATGAGATTCTGTCAAGCTTTTATGACAGAATTATCTAGACATATTGGCCCTAATACTGATATCCCTGCAGGAGATATTGGAGTAGGGAGCAGAGAAATAGGCTATTTATATGGAATGTATAAAAAATTAAATAATGAATTTACAGGGGTTTTAACTGGCAAAGGAGTTACTTGGGGAGGATCTTTAATTAGACCAGAAGCAACTGGCTATGGGACTGTTTATTTTGCACAAAACATGTTATCATTAAAAAAGGATAGTTTTAAAAATAAAAATGTAGTTATTTCCGGATCAGGTAATGTAGCCCAATATGCAGCTGAAAAAGCTATCAGTTTAGGAGCGAAGGTTTTAAC
>ERZ651768.1903-NODE-1903-length-14962-cov-11.875983_pt1 | contig 14962 bp, 17 predicted proteins | sample MGYA00514754_ERZ651768 | MGnify/ENA metagenome assembly ERZ651768
CTACAGCTAATAAGCTTGAGGCTGTTTTGGATTGACCATAAGCGGTCCATTTTTCGTAATCTGATTCTTTGAAATGAATGTCGTCCCAACGGATTCCAGATATTTTATGACCGGTAGAGGACAAGGTCACTAATCGGGATCCATTGGCTGCTTGCATCAATGGCAACAGACCTTTGGTAAGGACGAAATGGCCAATTTGATTGACCGCAAACTGTAATTCCCAACCTTCCGGAGTACGCATTTCAGGACAGGCCATAACACCGGCGTTGTTGATCAATAAGTCCAATTTATTGTGGGTTGCAGAAAAATCATCCACAAAGTTCTGAACTGATTTGGGCTCAGACAGATCCATCTCCACAATATTGTCAGCGGCCACAATGCCTTCTAACTCTTTAAGAGCCACTTCTTTTCTTCGGGCGGGTGCAAATACTTCGGCTCCAGCTTCCACCAAGGCTCGACTGGTTTCCAAGCCGATGCCGGAGTAACCGCCGGTGACTATGGCGGTTTTGCCGGTGAGATCAATCCCCGCCATCACTTCAGCGGGTTCACTTTTTGCTCCGAAACCGGAGTCTACTGGTTTTTGTTGTTCTGAAATCATAATGCCGTACATACTACCAAAAATGTTGAAAAAGAACTTTAATACACTTCTATAAGAGGAAGAATTTGAAAACGGATACGGTAATCATTGGTGCAGGTGTTGTGGGTTTAGCTATTGCTAGAGAAATTGCAAGAAAGGGCCATGAAATCATTATTCTTGAAACGCACCCAAGAGCTGGTGAAGAAACTTCATCAAGAAATTCAGGCGTCATCCATTCAGGGATCTATTATCCAACCGGATCAAACAAGGCAATTTGGTGCGTGGAAGGCAATAGGTTGTTATACGAATATGCCAATAAAAGGAATGTTGCGCACAAGAATACAGGGAAAATTGTTGTAGCTACAAGTGTTGATGAAGTCGATAGATTAGACTTATTACTCCAAAGAGGAAGTGATAATGAGGTAAAAGGCCTCAAACTTCTTTCAAAAAAAGAAGTGATGAACCTACAAAAGGAAATTAAAGCAGAAAGAGCTTTGTATTGCCCCAGTTCTGGAATTATAGATCCGGCCGAATTAGTTCAAAGCCTTGAAGCCGAGTTACAAGAACAAGGGACAATTTCAGCATTTAATTCTACGGTTCAAGACATAGAAGTGATGGGAGATTCTGGGTTTACTGTAAACATAAAAACAGAAGAAAGCTTTTCCATAGAAGCAAAGAATGTTGTTAACTCGGCAGGCTTAAATGCTGTTCATTTAGCTAAACAGATTAAAGAGATTCCAGAAGGAGTAGTTCCCAAAGCATATTTTGCCAAAGGGCACTATTTCCAACTAAGTGGGAAACATCCTTTTAATGAATGCTTGGTTTACCCGATTAACAATAAGGATAGTTTGGGAGTTCATGTGAGTGTTGATATCAGTGGCAAAGCAAGATTTGGACCTGATGTTACCTGGATCGAAAAATTGGATTACACCTTCGATGAAACCCTCAAAGATAGTTTTGTTGAAGCAATACAGTCTTATTGGCCAGGACTCAATCCAGATAAGTTGTTGCCGGATTACACAGGTATTAGACCAAAGATCTATGGTCCAGATGAAGAGCCTGCAGATTTTCTTATACAAACCTCTGAAGAACATGGGATAAAGGGGTTGGTGAACTTACTCGGTATAGAAAGTCCAGGATTAACTTGTGCTTTCGCTATAGCCAGGAGAGTTGCAAAAACTTTATTTTAATCATTAACCACTTAGGGATTTGTATTCAGTCATGTCCCAATTGGGATATCTCAGCTGCGCCAGAGTTAAGGTTTCTTTTGTCCAGAAAGGGTCTCCCGGTAGCGGGACTCCAAAACAACTTAGTTGGTCCGGAGAAGCGTGCCCAAAAATTTTGTGCCACGGTTTTCCAAAATGCCAAGGCCAGGCTGTGTAGCCAATAGCATCATTCCCGGCTTTCTTAAAGCAAGAAGTAACCGCGTAACGATAACCACCTGGCTCGGTGAGGTTGGTACCCCGATGAAAGACATCAATGCCATAGGCCAGTAGGGTTCCAGCAGGACCCGCCGCACTGCGCTCAAATTGTCTTAACTCTTGCTGATGCGAAAGATCTTCCCGATGCTGAAGAAAACGTTCAATACCATCAAATTTTTTGCTGTCGCTACGGTTCACAAAGTGAGTGGGGCCATGCGCTTCAGTCACGTCGGTGAAATAGATAATAAAGGTGATGGCATTAAGGCATTCATCTTCAGATGGAACGGTAAGCGTATGATTGCCGAAATCACAGTGAAATGCCTGGTCAAAGTCAGCTTCACCGGTGTACTTTGCCCAGGCCTGGGCTTGATACAGTCTTACCTTTTGAGTCTTCAAAGCCGAACGGGCAAAGCTAACTAAAGCCGGATGGATGGCTATCAGATTAAGTGCATGTGAGCAGTCAAAAGGTATGTTTTCAAAATTTTTGAACTGTTCTCCAGTGGTTTTGCCCATTTTCTTTCCCGAAAGCTGTAAAGGCAGTTTGTTGCCTACTTCACCTTTAGTCTTTTTATTGAGGGCTTCAGCCTCAGCCCTGCGTCCTGGGAAAACGATTTCAAAATCATTCACCACTCCCTTTATTTCTTTTTTAGTAAAGAACTTGGGCACCAACACAGCACCTTCGCTTCGCCATGTATCAATATCTTTATTGGTGTATCTTTTTTCCATTTTTATTAATGGTTTTGAAAAAAAGAGTGGTTTCCATAAAAGTTCTTTTATGCGTTTATGGTATCTTGGATTTCTTCGTTGATGTCTTTAATCCAGGCACTGACAGTATCATAAAATACAAAGGGTATAAGTGCGTGGGTTAAGGCTATCAGAGCCAGAAAAATTAAAATAATCGATAGGTAAGAAGCCCTAAACCCGTGTTGAAAGTAATTTTGATTCGCTTCTTTCAAGTGATTGAAATTAATCATTTTAGTGTCCCCCCAAGTGGATGCTATTGAGAATTTTCCATTCTATATTTTTTGGATCAAAAGATACCAAGTAAAAGGTTTCAGCCATGAAACTGCCTTCTATTTCAGGCAATTCTGGTAACAAAGCCCGTTTCTTAGGTTCTTCTTGTTTGCCATAGTAAAGACTTAAATGGGGCATGAATTCGTCATTTTCAGTATTGAGAAATTCACAAATTTTAGACCTTGTGGATTGGAGTTCCTCATTTAATTCCACGGCCACATAAAAGGCTTGAAAAAAATAATTTTTCATACCATAGCCCTTAAAGAATACCTCGAAAGGAGAAAAGTTATTGCCTAGGGTATCTTCTAAGGCTTTCATATTAGTTAAGTCCAAATTAAATTCACCTGCCAAGGTCATGTGGATAGGAAAATTTGGACCGTGGAACCGGTCGTCTATTATTTTTTTTGCACTTAGGAACAAAGGAATCTCTTCCTTTTTAGGCATGGCCCAGAGTGTTAATAAAGGCTGTGGGTTTAGTGGTTCCACCAGGCCTGATCTGAAAAAGCCCTCATGTCTAGTTCATGCGTCCAAGAGGATCTATGTTGTTGGGCTAAGTGTAAATAAGTGTCAGCTATTTTCGCAGGTAAGAGCAATCCATCGTGTTCCATGCCTCTGGTTTCTCTAAGTTGCTTATACATTTCTGGACCTAACATTTTCCCTAAGGTATCAGGAGCATCTACGGCCCCATCAATAATGATATGGGCCACGTGAATTCCCTTGGAAGAAAATTCAGCATTTAGGGATTGGCAGAGCATCCTTCTTCCGCCCATAGCGGAAGCATGCGAATGTTGGGTCTTATTGCCTCGCATGGCCGCAGTTGCAGAAGTAACAAGAATGGTTCCTTTACCTCTTTCTTCCATAAGAGGGCAAACAACTTTGGCAGCCCTAAAAAGTCCAAAATTTGCCATTCTCCAACCCCATTCAAATTCTTTATGAGTCGTTTCCTGTAGAAGTTTCATTCCAGTTTGTGCTCCTAGATTGTAAACAAGCACTTCTATGGGACCGATTTCTGATTCAATGGAAGTTATTAGATCTTCAATGACATTATCTTCAATGGCATTGAGTAAATAACCTGAAGCACTACCACCTTCAGTTTTGATATTTCCAACTAGCTTATCCAAACCCTTTTGATCGCTACGTCTACAAAGGCATGAGTGATATCCTTCTTGAGCAAATCTTGTTGCTACAGTTCCGCCAATACCTGCTCCCGCACCTAAAACTAAACAAACTGGTTTCATCTTTTTTTTCTCCTCGTTAGAATCATATTATAGAAATTAACTCTAAGGGGATTAAATCTTAATGAGAGTACCGACAATCGATCTACGAGATCCAGATCAAGAACAACTACTGAGTTTGGATGCAGCCTGTCGAGACCATGGTTTTTTTCTTTTAAGAAACCATGGAATTGATACCGAAGTAGAAAAAATGTGGAAAGCTTCTACTTGGTTTTTTAACCTTGCCAGAGAGGAAAAGATAAAAATCCTCAGGACCGAGCAAAAACCCTTAGGGTATTACGACCGAGAACTTACTAAACGTAAAAGAGATTTAAAGGAAGTTTTTGATTTTATTGAACCCAGGCCTAACGGTGAAGACATTAATCAATGGCCTGAAGATGAGAATTTTAAGAATAGCATGGAAGTTTTCTTTGCGGCTGCTTCGAGCATAGCCAAAGATACCTTAGATCTAGTTTTAATAGCTTTATCTGTTAATGAAGATTCTTTTTTAGCCCCACAAGGAGATCCGCATACGAGCACAGTCAGATTGAATTATTACCCAGTGGGAGACCCTTTGACCTCGGATGAAAAAGAACAAGTTGCTGATCTTGGTGATATGGCTCTGCATCATCATACCGATCCAAATATCCTGACCTTACTATTACAAGACATGACTGGCGGCCTGCAAGCCAAATCAAAAGAAGCAGGCTGGATAGACATACCCCCTGAAGAGGGAACGATAGTAGTTAACATGGGAGATACCATGCAGGTTTGGACCAACGATCAGTATGTTGCTGCCATGCATAGAGTAGTGCCTCGTACCACAGAAGCTCGATACAGCACTCCTTATTTCTTTAATCCTTTACGAGATGCAATTCTTGAGCCTATTGAAGGTTTGTTAAAAGAAAAACCTAAATATAAAGCTTTTGCTTGGAAAGACTACATTCGGGGTAGGGTAGAAGACAACTACCAGGACCTGGGTGAAGACGACATCCAAATAGAGAGATTTAAAATAGTTTAAGCATTAGCTCAGCTTTTTTATCTCGGACTCCAGTTTCTTCTTTTCTTCATAAAGCATCTCTACTTCTAGATGATCGCCTCCCCAGAAGCTGAAACCATCATCGTCTTCAATCTTTTTTATCTTTGTAAGAACTGCTTCTAGTTTTAATTGATGTTCTTCTAGTTCCGTTTGCTTATTCATTCAAAAATCTCTTTATGAAATCAACCTCATTTTGGTCGAAGGCCGTACCGTCTTTTCTAATTATGTCATGGAACCATTTCTCGGGTTCTGGAATGGGGTCTTCAGGATTTAAGAACTTCCCTTCCTTTTTTAATGTTTGAAGTTCCAGAACAGTTGACCAGCCAAAATGAGTCTGGCTTTTACCCGCTACCAGTCCCCAGTTATAACAGCCCACATTATTTTCTTTAAATATGGGTAAGCTGAATTCAAATGTTGTGCCAAATTCTCTAGCCATGTATTCCGTACACAAAACGGGTCTTCCCAAACCTAATAACCTTTTTATTGTTGATTCTAGTTTGGTGCTTTCGTAACAGTGAAAAGTTAAAATGTCTGAATTATCTTGGTTCATTTGAATGATCTCGGGTCCTACAGACCCATCCAAGCACGCTGTGAGAGGTTGGGAGGGTCGGACTTCCTGAGCCCATTCCCAAGTAAGCTTTAGAAGGGTTAGTGACTGTTCTCCCACTCCAAATTGTCCTGGTTCATTATAGATATCCCACATTAGTACTCTTTGATCATCAGAAAACTCAGCCATAACTCCTTGAACAAATTCTTTCAAGCGAAGCACTTCTTCTTCAGCTGACCCCGCATGAATCGCATGCACTAGCTCAACCCCTGGACTTTGCTTCCATCCTGAATTATGGACTCCGCTGACGGGCAAAGGCTGTTTGCCTTTCTTGGGATAAGGTCTGTGACAGTCATCAAATAAAACCAGGATGGGTCTAATGGAGTGATTATTGCAGACAGTTAATAAGTCATCCAAACGAGTACAAAATCCTTTGGAATCTCCTCTCCACAGTAGGTCATGCAGATAGACTCTTAAGCTGTTAAATCCCAAACTCTTCGCCCATCCAATTTCCCTTTCTATAGTTTCTTTATCATAAGTTTCTTGTTGAAACATCTCCAATTGATTGATGGCGCTACTGGGTAAAAAGTTACACCCAATTAACCAGGGTTGGTCGCTATACCAGTCGTTGGCTTGTTGTTTACTCCACTTAGACATTACTTTAAAGCTTAAAAAAAGGAGAAGATTAAATTTTTAACCTTCTCCTTTTATAATTAATCGATCTAAAGTTTATTTCTATAGGGATAACTGTCGTACAACATGATCTCCGTACAAGGATTATCCGCATTAGCTGAACCACTTGATTCAAACAAAGCACTTCCTTGTTGTCTTACTTCTTCAGATTCCCAAAAATGAAGGTAAGCGTAATCATAAGCTCCAGCTTGAGAACCCTCTATAGGTGTTTCAAATCTAGGTACATGGATATTGTAAAAATAAGCTGAAGGCTGATCGACTCCTTCAGTAACCATATCCAACCAAGAATTATATGAATCTATTCCATCCAGTAAGACTTGTTCAGTGTTCGTGGGGGAGTAAGTACAGAACGAAAATCCAGTTATTCCCGGAGGCTCCTGATCAACAGCTTTGGGACTCCAGAAACTGTATACATCAAAAGCGTAATTTCTTATGGTGCCCTCAGCTGCGGATCCACAATCTACGATGGGTCTAACTTTTTCTGTCCAAGCATCAGCGGGACCTTCAATCCATTCCTTCCAACCAGCTTCACTCATTTCTTGTGAGGGCCAAACCAATACCCAAAGCATCTCCATTAACTCCGTCTCAAACTGCGGCACCAAGCCAACTGAGTAAGGCACAGCTGTCTCCAGTGTATCGAGCGTATCATTCCATTCACTAATCATGGGGACAAAGGTTTCGGGAGAGGCATCAGGTCCGAAATCACACATTAAATATTCTACATAGAAAGAATTAGAGGCTTTTGAGGCAAGGGTTTCATTTTTGCTCATATCTGAACAAGAAGTTATGACTAAAGCTACTAATAAAGTCAGGGCTAATTGGGTTATGTATTTCATATCTACTCCTATTTGATATTTAATGTTAGCTCCATTCTAGCTATATGATTTAAATGTTCAACAGAGAGTTTAGTTGATAACCGCTAGAGTTAATCCATCGCCAATCGGAACCATAGAAACGGATACTCTGTTATCGTTGGCGATAAACTCATTAAGTTTTCTAATGGCTTTAGTATCTTCATCATTCCTTTCAGAATCAATCACCGATCCACCCCACAAGACATTATCTATCGCTATTACTCCGCCTTTTCTTACTAGTTTTAAGCATTTTTCATAGTAGGCAGGATAATTCGCTTTGTCGGCATCGATAAAAGCGAAATCAAATGAACCTTCTTGACCATCTGCCAGTAGGGCATCCAGTGTTTCTACTGCTGGTGCTAATCTCAGATTTATCTTATGAGCCACTCCAGCTTGCTCCCACTTTTTCTTTCCCACAGCTGTCCATTCTTCAGAAATATCACACGCAATGATTTGTCCGTCTTCAGGAAGTGCTAGTGCCACAGCCAGAGCACTGTAGCCAGTAAAGGTACCTACCTCTATGGTTCTTTTAGCTGACATCAATCTAATTAAATTAGCCATCAATGCCCCTTGTTCTGGACATATTTGCATCATAGATTGTGGTAATTTGGCTGTTTCTAGTCGCAATTCTTTAAGCGAGGGATGCTCCTCAATTCCCTTTTCCCAAAGATAATCTCGAAGGCTAGTTGTGTAATTTAAAATTCCAGTGGACATATTTACTCCTCAATCTATGCCAATATAACAAAATGCAAAATCTTTGTAGGAATCCAAGCAATGTGAATAGGTAAAAGCATCAGAAATTGGTAGTATTATGGGAATACTTTTTTTAGGAGGATAGTTATGGCTTACGCCCCTGATAATCGCGCGTTTTATGATGCAGACAGCCATGTAATGGAACTGCCAAATTTCATCATAGATTACGCAGATAAAAAAATTAAAGATCAAATTCCACCAGTTAGTTACCAAGCCAGCCTGGTAACCGATGAGGAAGTCGAAGTAATACTTAATAACGGTGGTAAACACAGTAAAGAACACGTGGAAGCACAGATTGCTTTAGGAGATAAATTAATTGCTGAATCTAAAGAGATACAAGCACTGGGAGCATTTGATCGTGATGATAGAAGTATAGCCATGGATCTGCTTGGGTTTAAGAAACAACTGGTTTTTGCTACTCATAGTGTAGTTACACCTTTCAGGGATGTTAGAGGTAAAGCAAAATATGTTGAGAAACAAGGAGTCAAAATTACCCCAGAATTGCGTTATGGAGCTACAAGAGCTCATAACAGGGCAATGTCAGATTTTTGTTCACAAGATTCAAGACTAATGGGTGTTGGAGTCATTCCTTTACATGAACCAGAATTGGCTATGGTAGAGTTAGACTTCGCAATTAAATCTGGTCTTAAGGCTATATGGATTCCGCATTATGCTAGCGGAGATAGGTCTCCTGGACATTTGTCTCTAGATCCTTTTTGGCAAAAACTTTCGGAAGAAGGCGTTCCTTTCTTAATGCATGTTGGAGGAGCACCCCTCCAGTTAGATAAAAGTTGGAGTGACAACGGGAAACCGCCTAGTAAAGATTGGATGGGTGGAGGGGAGAACGTCAGAGCAAAAGATATGGTAGTAATGCATCAGGGCCCTGAAACATTTGTATCAATGATGGTTTTGGATGGCGTTTTTGAAAGAAATCCAAAACTTAAGGGTGCTAGTGTTGAGTTGGGAGCTGGTTGGGTTCCTGAAATGTTAAAGAGACTAGATTATGTAGTTAGAACATGGAGCAGAGTTGACAAAAACTTAAGTGAAATTAAAAGAAAACCTTCAGAACAATTAATAGAACAAATGGCTTTTACTCCCTTTGCACATGAAAATGTTGATTTATTGATAGATTCTTCAGACCCTGAACTTTATCTCTTTTCAAGTGACTATCCTCATGTTGAAGGAACGAGAGACCCGATAGGGAAGTTTGAAAGCTCACTGATAAAACACGATGAAGAAACGAAAGATCTATTTTATTCAGAAAACTTTTTAAGAATTTTTCCTGAAGCTAGAGTCTAATTAAAGACATTTATGGCGCATTACCTTATTGCTCAAATAGAAATAGGTGATCGAGAAGAGTATGCGAAATATGAAGCTGGCTTTATGGATATTTTTTTAACTTATAAAGGCAAGATATTAAGTGTTGAAGAAAATGAGCATCTACTAGAAGGACAGTGGCCATTTACTAGAACCGTACTCATAGAATTTCCTTCTAAAGAAGATGCTTTAGATTGGTATAACTCTAAAGAATATCAGGTTTTGGTTCAGCATCGCTTTGCTGCCAGTACAGCTAACATTGTTATTGTCAGCGGACTGGATTAGATATGGAAAATATTAGCTCTTTATTCGGTACCTTAAGTAAGGATTGGCACTCTAGGCCTTGGTGGATGAACCTGATTTTTTACTTTTGCTTATACATGACTTTTATTTATTTACCGTTTGATTTGTTTTTAAAACCAGTAGAAGGAGATGAAGAAATATGGTTTGGCTTTACCTTAACCGGATGGTGGGCCAAAGCCACCGAACCCTTGCATTGGCTAATTTATGGATTAGGTGCTTACGGGTTTTGGCGAATGAAGACTTGGATGTGGCCTTGGGCCAGCGTTTACGCGGCTCAAATTGTAATCGCAATGTTTACCTGGAATATCTTAAATGATATGGGTAGTCTGATATCTGCTTTTATTTCGGCATTCATTTTTTCTCTTCCTATGATCGCCTTGTGGCGCTCAAGAGAAGATTTTGTAAACTGAAGAGAATCTCCTTTATGAAAAGAATCCTTTTCTTTGCTCTTTTATTGATAGTGATTGTAGTTTCAGCAACTCAATTCACACTGCCTAGTAGGCAGAGCACGCAGCAGGATTTCAATGATCTTAACTATGCAGAATTTAAGTCTGGTGTTCGCCGATTACGAGACGGTACCGTCGAAGTCTCCAGTCTAGTAAACATGCCAGAGGTCACATCAAATATGTTCCGATGGTGGTTTACAGATTACCTACAAACTACTGAACACTACAAAATGTGGCATCCGGAAGATCATGTATGGATGGACTGGGAGCACAAAAAATCAGGTGAAATCACTGGTTCCCATCATCTAGTGCATGAGTACATCGGCGGAGAGTTGAGTAAACTTAGGATCCAATTTGCTTGGCCTCAAGAGATCCTAGGCTATGATCCTAGTGATGAAAACACAATTGTTCTATGTGCTCGGGTTGGTGAATTGGACTCTAGCTTGAACATTGCTGAGATGTGTCATGTTGCACAAGATACCCCTTGGGGCATAGAGCTACGTTCACGCTTTTGGCTGGGGGTGGTTTCAGATCGAGAAGCAGCTAATTGGCAGAATTTTCTTTTGTCCCTTTTTGCTAATAACCCAATTAGTAGACGGTTTACAGTGTCTGAGATACAAGGGTTTGCTTTACAAAAACATTGTATTGAAGAAATGAGTTACCTTGGTAATCTACTTCCCACAATTTATAACCAGTAAAATAGATACAAAGGAAATTCTTTAATGCAGCAATTTAATAATGACTATCCAGAGCTCAACAACAGGGCTACTGGCTGGTTAAATTTTCTTTACCAAAAAGCCACAACATCTGATGATTGGTCTGAAGACGGAGATCCACATGAATGGTGGGATAGAAGTTCCACGCCACCTATGTGCTCTTTTCCACGCTTTGATTTACAAGAATCAACTTATGCTTTGGGTTTGATGGCAGACCGGACTCCAGCTTGGAGAGAGATATACACAGAAATATTAGACGAGATTGCCGAAAGGTCTATTACTTACTGGGCTGCAGTAGATTGGTTATCCCAATTTGGTCACGACCCTGATAGATCAAAATATCCTTTAGAGTGGAAAGGGACTTTGATTCCAGAAGAATTTTGGGGTGATTACGATGCTCCTGGCTGGACTGCAAATGGTGTCGCTCCCTGGGGGTTACAACCTGATCCGATAGGAGCTGATGGTAATTTATTCTTTAAAGGATGGTTAAATCTAACTCAAGCTTTACATACCTATGTAAGTGGAAAAGACAAATGGGCTTCTCCTTTTGGTTTGGCAGGAGTGAACAGAGCAAGATTTGAATGGACCCAACATCAGCTAGTTGATCATCTATATGAGACCTGGATGAAGACCCCTATGGGTCCTCATTGTGAAAACACAAAATCTTGGCCCTTTTGTTTATCTGCAGCAGGATTAGGGCTGCAAATGTATGACAATGTTTTTGATAAAGAAGCACACTCTGCCTACAAATCTTGGCTTGATCACACTAAAGATAAATATTATGGCTTTGATAAAAAAGGAACTTTGCAATGGGTCACCATGTATTACGATGCTTTAAAAAATCACCATCATAAAATTCCACCCGCACATGCTTTAGCCATAGCATTCTATGCCAAACCTCAAGCTCCTGAGTTTGCTGAGTTACTTTACAGGGAGGGCGTTAGATTTTTAAAATGGGATGATCCTGCAGAACCTATTTCAGGCCAAATCGGTCTAGCTGACAGAATGTTAGCTTTAGGATTGTCCATATCAAAAGAATTTGATGATCAGGTAACCTACGAAAGGTTAAGGAAATTTGCTGAAGAAAACTTTGAACCAAGATATTTTGGGTTAAATGATAGTCAATTTGGCTTCTGGTTTAATCTCGGAGAGAACTGGCCCAGAGGGCAACTCTCTGCTCTCGCCATGTGTGCAGAAGTTTGTGAGGGAGGTGCCTGGGAAAAATTATTTAATGAACCTAATTTAACTAAATATTATTCACCCTCCATTCATAGTATAGATTTCCCTGCTGTGGGAGTACGACAGGCTTGGCATGATGACAATGAAGGTTTACTTGTGTTCCAAATTGAAGATGGAGATAAAACAAAAACCAATAAAAAAACCAATGTCAGTGTTTCAAATATTCCTGATACCAATCAGATAGAAGTTTTTTGTGACGGTAAACCTTTTAATGATTATTCAGTTAATTCTTCCGGAGAAGTAGTTTTGAACACAGAAGTGGCAAATCATTTATTTCATATAAGAACTGGCTATATCCTTTTAGAAGAACAGAAAAAACAAATGAATAGGGGCATTCAATACAATACTAATACTACTTCTGCTGAACTGAAGAAAGGCAAAGAAACAACTACTAGGTTATTGGTTGCAAGGTCAGCTCCTCCTTTATATGGATGTTGTTAAAAAGGTATGTCTAAGAAATGGAATTTAATTTATATTACCTAAACGGCTAAAGGGGGAAATTATGGATGCATTGTGTACAAAAAGCGCTACTGAGTTAGCTGACTTAATTAAAAAAAATGAAACTTCAAGTAAAGAGGTTGTTGAAGCTCACCTAAATAGAATATCTGAGATAAATCCTGAGTTAAATGCAATAACTTTGACTTTAGGCGAGTCAGCTCTAGAAGCAGCAGAAAAAGCAGATAATGCTAGTGATGAGGATCGCAAAAAACCTTTTCATGGAGTTCCTTTTACCATAAAAGAGAATATAGATTTTAAGGGGACTCCTACTACCCAAGGCGTTCCTCTACTGGCTGAGTCAATGCCTCCAAGAAATGCACCTATAGTTGATCGAATGATAGAAGCAGGAGCAATTCCTATTGGAAGAACTAATCTCCCTGAGATGGGCATGCGTTTGGATACAGATAACCCTTTGAGAGGCAGGACATTTAATCCTTGGAATAAAGATTTAACCCCTGGGGGTTCAAGCGGAGGAGAAGCAGCAGCGATTGCAACTGGAATGAGCCCTTTTGGACTAGGAAATGATATTGGAGGTTCTCTTCGAAATCCTGCTTATTGTTGTGGTATTGCTTCGCTTAAATCCACTATAGGCAGAATACCTTTTGTAAGCTCTATAGATCCTTTTGTAGATATGGGTATTTCAGGAGCCTTTTTAACAGACGGACCTATGGCTCGTTCGGTGAAAGATTTAAAGGCAGGTTTAGCAGTAATGGCTGGGCGTCATATTGATGACCCGCAATCCGTTGATGCCCCATTAGATGGTCCTATTCCAACAAAGCCGAAAGCGGCATTAGTAAAAGAGATTTCAAATTTCAAACTTCCTGACGCAACCATAAAAGAAATAGAAAAGGCAGGGTCAATCTTATCTGACAATGGTTGGCAGGTTGAAGAGGTTGAGGCCCCTGAAGTAGAAAGAGTTTATGAAATATGGGGCACAGTATTAAATAATGGATTGTTAGAGGTTTTACCCGATGAGATGTTCAAACCAGAAACGGCAGAATACCTTAATCGTTTTGGTGAACCTTTTATCAATAATGGTATCAATCTGGACGAGGCCTTAATTGAAAGAAGGAGATTGAGAAGGTTATGGTCTTCTTTTTTAACTGACTATTCGGTTTGTATCGGTCCTACATGGTCAAACTTACCTTGGCCTATTGATACTGATCTTGATCCTGTTAAAGGGGATAGTGCATTAAAAGAAAGTTTTATTTTTATTGCCCCTGGAAATTGTCTCGGCATACCTTCAGTGGCCTTACCTATGGGTGTAGCTGATGGCTTGCCTACAGGAATTCAGATCTATTCGGAACTATATAGGGAAGATCTATGTCTCTTAGCAGCTGAAATAATTGAAAGCGAAAGAGATTGTCCTACTCCCATTGACCCGGTTAAGTAAGGTTCCTTATCAGAAAACTAACTATATTAAATATTTAAATCAACCTTCTGATTTGTTAACTACTTTAAAGCTGGAGTTAAAAGAAATGCTTCTTCTTTCTCCTTTGCCTACAAAAGGATAAACGGTATGAAGAAGCCAAGAAGGGAAGATATATAAGTGACCAACAGTCGGTTTAAACCTCCTTGATCCAACAGAAAGGCTTTGCAACTCAGTACCAAAACCTTGACTAATAAACTCTATAGAGCCATCTGGATTGCTTTTTTTATTTTTTAATTTTCGTGTAGAACTCTTTGGAGTTTTTAGATACAAGACTGAGCTCACTTGGCAATTTGGAGATATATCTTCTAAGGATTTTATTTCAGTATGATAGTGCACAGGATTGTATTCATTTTCAACCTGAGAGACAGTCCACATCGACTCTATAGAAGCATCTATATCAAGATTTTTAGATGAAGCAGATCTTTGTCTAAAATCTACGTCTATATCTTTTAGTATGTTTTTTATGTAAAGGGTTACCTCGTCTTCTAACCAAGCCCATATAGGGCCTAAATCTTTTTTAGTTAATACTTTTTCGTTTTTTATTTGACCTGCCAGAGCATAACCAAAATCTTCATTCGAATTTATGCTTTTATCTGTAATGGAAATTAATTCAGAGACTATTTCTTTAGGCATTATAATTTTGGCAATTCTTGCACCTAATACTAAAAGTTTTCTTGAGGTCGTATTCATTAAATTCCAAGATTAAGTATCCATAATATCAAATCTAGACTTAAGGATTAAAAATGGTACTTCTTGTAAGGTTCAAACTTACGACCAAATGACCAAGAGCAAGCTACTCAGTACTGGGCCTCTGGAATCTCGACAGTCAGACCTTCATGCTCTTCAGAAATTTGAATCTGACAGGCTAGGCGAGAATTAGGTTTTTGATCTTCAGAAAA
>ERZ651768.1904-NODE-1904-length-14952-cov-3.877311_pt1 | contig 14952 bp, 15 predicted proteins | sample MGYA00514754_ERZ651768 | MGnify/ENA metagenome assembly ERZ651768
TGACAATCGTGGACCTCGCCATTATGTCTTCCACCCCAATGGAAGGTATGCATATTTTTCGAACGAACAAGATTGCAGTGTTACCGCTTACTCGTTTGATAGTACAAGTGGTTTGATAAAAGAGTTGCAAACGGAGTCAACGTTGCCCATGCATTACGGAGGAGTGAACAGCTGTGCACAACTTCGGATAACTCCTGATGGAAGGTATCTCTTTGCCCCAAATCGAGGGCACAATTCTCTTGCCGGGTTTTCTGTAGACTCAGATAGTGGGAGTCTTACTCAAATTGGTAGAACTCCCACCGAGGCCATTCCTAGGGTTTTAGACATCGACTCGACGGGAAAATATCTTTATTCAGCTGGATTGGAATCTGGTCATGTTTCTGCATTTAAGATAAGTGGGGACGGTTCTCTTGATCTCATCGATCGATATGAGGTGGGAAACGAACCCATGTGGATACTTACACTTCCGGTTGGCTGATTTCAGAAGGATAGCCCAGTGTCGAATTTATCAAGTTTTATCTCATTGACGATAAATGGTGAGACTTATTCTCTTAATGTAGATAACCGTTGGACCTTACTAAACGTTCTGAGGGAGGCAATAGGTCTCAAAGGAACAAAGAAGGGTTGTGATCGAGGTGAATGTGGGGCGTGCACCGTGATCTTAAAGGGAAGATCAGTTAACGCCTGCCAAACCCTGGCTATCTCCCTTGACGGCTTCGACGTAAGAACGATAGAAGGGCTCTCCGATGGTCCCACCATCCATCGCGTGCAGAAGGCATTTCTGGAGAACGACGGTGGGCAGTGTGGATTCTGTACTCCTGGTTTCGTGATGAGCGCAGTTGCTTTGCTGGAATCAAATCCATATCCAACAAAGGAAGAAATCGTGGCAGCGCTTGGGGGAAATCTGTGCAGATGTAATGCCTATGGGGCGATTATAGATTCTGTTAAAGGCGCGGCAGGCAAGAGTCCCAATGGCTGAGAACTTAGTATCAGTAGGTAGCTCCATTCAAAGGCGGGATCTTTTCGACAAGGTGACCGGCAGGGCAGACTATGCAGCCGACTTGGACCTTCCGGACACCTTGCATGCACGTATCTTACGAAGCCCTCATGCTCATGCCAGGATTAAAAACATAGACGTAACCAGGGCAGTGTCATTTCCGGGCGTCAGCTCTATCGTAACTCCCTTTAACGTTCCCTCCGGTCGAATATCTCCCGATTTACCGATACTAGATAGTAGGGTTCGGTTTGTAGGAGATGAGGTCGCTGCTGTTGCTGCGGAGGACATTTTTGCAGCTGAAGATGCAATTCGATTAATCAAGGTTGATTACGAGATTCTACCCTTCTCGGTGGATACAGACCAGGCTTTGGCTGAAGGGGCTGAGCCAATACACGAGGGAGGTAATCTTGTAAATGGGGGACCAATAGTCGAGCAACGCGGCAACGTGGAGGAAGGATTTGCTCAGGCCGACTTCATAGTTGAGGAATCGTTTAGTACGCCAGCCCACAGCCCAGCCCCCTTGGAGCCGCGGGCGGCTCAAGCCTCATGGGACGGCAATCAATTAACGATATGGAAGTCTAGTAGGGGTATCCATGCTGACCGAAAGAGTATTTCTAATGCTTTAGGCTTGGATTCGTCAAAAGTCAGGATTATGGGGCCCCATATTGGGGCGGGATATGGTGGAAAAGACGAAACACGAACAGCTGTTATAGCGGCGATTCTCTCTATTAACAGTGGCAGGCCTGTAAGTATCGAACTTTCGCGGGAAGAAGAATTTCTTGCAGGCAGAAGGAGACATTCCACAAAAACCAGAGTGAAGATGGGACTTAAAAATGATGGGACCATAACTGCAATTCATTCCACTACTGTTATGGATACTGGGGCATATCTTTCTTCAGGTCCAGGGGTCGCCAGAAGAGCAGGCCAAGGAGCCCTCTATCTTTACAGATGTCCGAACGTTAGGTATGACGGTTATCTTGTATTTACGAACACCCCAACGGCTGGGTCATATCGAGCTCTTGGTGCCCCTCAGGGACACTTTGCCTTGGAATCTGTCGCTGAACTGGCAGCAGAGAAACTCGGTATGAATTCACTCGAATTCCGGTTGATAAATCATGTACGTCTTGAAGGCCAACCAGGAGAGAGACTAACTCCACATGGAGAGATAATCGATACGCAACCTGTTGAAGGGGGAATACCATTTTCATCCAACGGACTTGAAGAATGTTTACGGTTAGGTTCCAAGGCTATTGGGTGGGGTGAGAATCGTGGGGATTCAGAGATTCAAGGCGATGTTCGTCGTGGTGCCGGTATGTCGATGTTTATATACAGGGGTGGACCCGGAGGACAATCGAGAGCGACTATCACTGTTGATAGTCAGGGAGTATACACACTTCAGACAGGTGTAATGGATGTCGGAGAAGGTAGCATAACAGTGCTTAGCCAGATGGCAGCAGAAGTTCTCTGTATAAGGCCTGAAGATTTGGCCTTAAACGTGGGAGATACAGTAACGACTCCGGAAGCATCAATAACTGCTGGTTCTTCTGTTACGTTCTCTAGTGGCTTGGCTGTTAAGAAAGCTGCGGAGGACCTAAGGGGCAAGATAGTTTCCAACGCGGCCGAATGCTGGGGTATAGAGGTTTCTAAATGTTCGATGCAGGGCGATTCAGTCGTTTCGGAATCGAGCGATTCATTGACTATTGCTGAACTTATATCCAAAGTTGGGTTACTCACGGGCAAGGCTACTGTAAATCCTGGGAGTACCAAATATGTGGTTAACTCATTCGGAGCACATTTCGCTGAAGTAGAAGTCGATATTCAGACCGGTAGCGTGAAGATAATAAGGTACGTTGCCGCACATGATTCGGGTCGAATCATAAATCCTCGAATGGCGGCCAATCAGGTGCGCGGAGGAATATCCCAGATGCTGGGATTTACATTTCTTGAGGATATGGAGATTGATCCAAAAACAGGTATAACACTTAACCCTAGTTTTCTGGAACATAAGAGTCCTACGATTCTCGATTACCCAGAAGTCGAGGTTATTTTCGCTCCTGTAGTGGACCCCGTGGGCCCCTTTGGCGCGAAATCTCTTGGTGAACCTCCCTGTATTCCCCCTGCCCCTACTATTGCTAATGCTATATACGACGCAGTGGGAGTGCGGATCACAAACTTACCAATTACGCCGGCCAAAGTATTGGCTGCCTTGGAAATGAAGGATAAATTTCCATGAAGTCCTTTGAGTATTTTAGACCGAAGACTCTTGAGGATGCTTCTAGAATACTCCTTTCTGAACAGGGTTCAGAAGTCATCTCTGGTAGTACTGACTTGCTTGGCGAGATGAAAGAGGGCGTAGCAGAACCTTCGATTCTGATAAGTCTTTCTGACATTCCTAACCTTCGTCGAATCACTTGGGACAGGAATGGACTGACTATTGGGGCCATGGTTACGCTGGCGGATATAGTTTCTCACCCTGAAATCAGGTTGCGTTGTCTGGCGCTTGCTGAAGCGGCTGAGTCAGTAGCGACTCCTCAAATCCGCAATATTGGTACGTTGGGCGGTAATCTTTGTCAGCGGCCGCGCTGTTGGTATTACCGAAGCTCACGATTTGATTGCGCGAAGAAAGGCGGAGATATATGTTTTGCTGTTGGAGGTCTTAATAAGTACCACGCTGTCATCGGCGGGGCCGGATGTTACATCGTGCATCCCTCTGACACTGCTACAGCATTGGTCGCACTGGGCGCATCGGCAAAGATATTTGGAGCAGGGTCAGAAAGGACTGTGCCAATAGCTGACTTTTTCGCTGGTCCAAATGTAGATGTCACCAGAGAAAATATTTTGCGTACAGGGGAGTTGCTAATTTCCGTAAATATACCACCTGATGGCCTCGACCATCCGAGTTCCTATCTCAAGGCAAAGGAACGCCAATCTATGGATTTCGCCTTAACAAGCGCGGCTGTCCTGCTAAAAGTAAGTGATGGGGTAATATTCGAGGCAGGGGTTTCACTTGGAGGTGTGGCACCCGTGCCCTGGCATCTCATATCGGTGGAAACGGCCCTAAAAGGTATTCCCATCAATTCTATTAAGCCGGAGATCATTACCAGCTCACTTTGGAAGGAAGCTGAGCCGATGTCCGATAATGGGTACAAGATTCAGCTGTCACAGACCTATCTCAATAGGGCCATCATGAAGGCTGTAAGTAGAGCGTAATTAGGCGTCACAAGTGTTAGGCAATTTCTGAAGTCCTTTTATCAGGAGAAGCATGAATGAATGAGTACGAAAATCTGAGTTTAGAAATCAAAGACCACTCTGCTGTTATCACTCTCAAAAGGCCCGATATGATGAATGCTCTTAATAAGGAGCTGACACTTGAATTCCACCAAGTTCTTCATGAGGTTTCAGATTTATTCCCAAGTGTAAGAGTGGTGGTACTTACGGGTGAAGGAAAAGGCTTCTGCTCTGGTGCGGATCTGTCTAGGATGGCATCTAGGGGATCTGAGAATAGGAGGAACCCCGCTACTAGGGGGGAATCTGGTAAGAGAATCCAGGAGCTTGCACCAGTAATTCGCGGTATACCTCAGCCTGTAATCGCCGCTGTTAACGGTGCTGCCGTCGGAGCAGGACTGTCAATAGCCTTGGCCAGTGACATAAGGATTGCGTCTGAGATGGCTCGATTTTCCGCCATTTTCATTAGACGAGGACTAGTGCCTGATACAGCGGCCTCAGCTACTATCACAACAATTGCTGGTCATGCGGTGGCTGCTGAGATGGCATTAACTGGAAGAATTTATGATGCACAGTGGGCTCATGCCCATGGATTGGTAAGTTCGGTCGTGCCTGCTCAAGACCTCATGAAGGAAGCACTTTCTCTCGCTGAAGAGATATCATCGAACCCTCCTCTTGCCGTGAAGAACACAAAGCAACTAATGCGAGCCATCATGCCGGATTGGAATGACGTAATAGCAAATGAAGATGATGCGGGGGATTCACTTTACAATACAGAAGATCAACAGGAAGCAGTCCGCGCTTTCTTGGAGAAGCGTTCCCCGGTCTACAAAGGGAAATGAGGTGCTCAATTAGCTGTGGATAAGCCTAATATCCTCTTTTTCTTTACCGATGACCAACGGTTCGACACCATTGGAGCGTTGGGTAATGACGTAATCCAAACTCCAAATATGGACTGGCTCGTTGAAAATGGAACGGCTTTCAGTAACGCATATATCTTGGGCGGTACCGACGTGGCCGTGTGTATGCCAAGTCGAGCAGTGCTCATGACTGGCAAGAACCTTTTCCATCTCATGGACGCAGGCGAAACCATCCCTGACGATCACATCATGCTTGGAGAGACATTAAAATCTCATGGCTATAAATGTTGGGGTGCAGGTAAGTGGCATAACGGGACTCTTTCCTATACAAGGAATTTTGACGACGGGTCTGACATATATTTTGGAGGAGGTTATGACCATTGGATGGTACCCGTCCATAAGTTTGATCCGTCGGGAGAATACCCTGGCAGGATCATTCGAAACATGACGCCCATACATGACTTTCAGCCAAATGGAACATACGCTGATAGAGTGACTATCTACAGGCAACCCCCTCCTTTAGAGGAGAAAGTTGCAGATCACATGCATGTGGGCCAACACTCTAGTGAGCTATTTGCGGAACAGGCTGCTAGATTCTTATTGGATTACGAAAGTGACGATCCTTTCTTTGCCTATATCGCCTTTATGGCGCCGCATGATCCTCGTATTATGCCCCAACAGTTCCTGGACATGTATGAGCCTGCTGAACTCGAAATTGGCGATAACTTTATGGAAATGCATCCGTTTGACAACGGTCAGCTAACCATACGTGATGAATTGTTGGCCGCTATACCGAGAAAAGAAACAGAGGTTCGCCAACATTTGGCCGAATATTATGCAATGATCAGCCACGTTGACGATCAGATCGGTAAGGTTATTCATGCTCTGCGAGAGTCAGGGAAACTTGATGAGACCATTATCGTGTTTGCAGGGGACAACGGTCTATCGCTTGGAAGGCATGGCCTGATGGGCAAACAGAATCTTTACGAACATAGCATACATATTCCCTTGGTGATGGTAGGCCCTGATGTGCCAAGGGGCCAGGTGAATAAGGCCAATGTTTATACCTTAGATATTTATCCCACACTGTGCGCCCTGACGGGTATCACGCCGCCTATGGGGTTGATGGGTAAAAGCTTAGTGCCTGTTCTTTCTGGAGACGCAGAAACTCCTCGTGATTACTTCTATTACGCCTACAAGGAACTGATGAGGGCCGTGAACGTGAACGGTGAGAAACTCATCGAATACAACATTCGAGGACAACGGCACACGCAGCTATTCAATCTGAACTTTGACCATATGGAAACCAACGATATTTCAGATGATCCAATGCATTTACCCGACGTTCAGCGACTGCGCCTCAAAATGCTTGAGGCCCGTGAGGAGTACGGCGATTATCTTCCGCCCTTTGATTCCTTCTGGGAAGGATTCTAAGCCCAAGATCCCTTTGCCATGATCCCACCGTCTACGTTGACGAAGGTGCCGGTCATAAAGCTGGCTTTATCACTAGCTAGAAAGGCTACAACCTTCGCGATATCTTCTGGTGCTCCCAGCCGTCCAATTGGGTGAGTAATGCCTGATTCAACAATTGCATCCTCCACGTTTTTGCCTGAACTGAGTACAGAGTCTCTCCAAAGGGGAGTGTCTACTCCCCCTGGGCATACCGATAACACGCGGATATTTTCTTCAGCATAATCTAGAGCTAACTGCCGAGTAAGTGAAAGATCTCCGCCTTTCGTTGCTGCGTAGGCCGGGACTAAATGTGCAGATTGTTGTCCCTGAACACTCGCTGTGCTAATAATGACCCCTCCTCCCCGTTTCCTCATCTCCGGTATGGAATACTTGGCCATAAGAAACCGGCTCTTTAAGTTGACCGAAAGAATTCGGTCCCACATCTCTTCCGTTGTGTCCTCCACATTGGCGTATGAAGCGACTGGTTGAATACCTACATTGTTGAACAATATATCGAGCCCGCCAAAGGCTGAAACCGCGTCAGATACGCATCGATCACAGTCTGATGAGGAAGAGGCATCTCCAATTACAACAATAGTCTTCCCACCAGCTGAGCGTATTTCTAAGGATGTAGACTCAGCTGCTGATTCATCTATGTCCATTATTGTCACAGCCGCGCCTTGCGAAGCCAGTTCCTTTGCCCCAGCGGAGCCAATTCCAAGTCCGCCGCCCGTTACTATCGCTGTTTTTCCTTCGAGGTCTCGCATACTGAAAATCCCTCCCCTTTTTGAAATAAGTTTGACCGAAGTCGCAAATCATGGATAATCCAGCCCCACGATACAGTAAAAATATATGACAGAAATCGATAGGGAGATTTATCAGATGAAGGGATTATTCTTCACCGGAGATTCTGTTGTTGAGACTAGAGATGTAATGATGCCTTCACCTGGTGAAGGAGAGGTTGTTCTGAAGATGAAAGCTTCTGGCATTTGCGGCAGTGATTTAGGCAACTTCAAGACACCCAAAGCTGATAAACCTGATAGTTGGAAGCTTAAAGTACCTGGCCACGAACCGGCAGGAATAGTGTCGGAGTTAGGTTTATCAGTTAAGGGCCTTTCCTTGGGAGACAGGGTGATGATGCACCATTACACAGGTTGCCTGAAGTGCGCAATGTGCCGAATCGGATATACCCAGATGTGTTTGGACCATCACGAGGTTTACGGTGCAACAGCTGACGGAGGGCATCAGGAATACATGGTAGCCCCGGACTATACCTGCATTCCTATGCCAGAAGAACTTGACTTCGCTTTGGCTGCGGCTTGCTCTTGCGGTACGGGGACTGCTTTTCACGCGGTTAAACGGCTGGAGCCTACAGGCGTGGATACGATTGCGATCTTTGGCCAGGGGCCGGTAGGTTTGTCTGCGACTATGTTTGCAGCCCAAATGGGGGCTAGAGTCATCTCAGTTGATATATCAGCTTATCGGTTAGATCTTGCAAAAAAACTTGGGGCTGCCGAGGTGATTGATTCCTCCAAGGTTGATCCGGAGGAAACTATCAGGGATTTAACTAGCGGCGAAGGTGCAGATTCCACTCTCGATGCCACGGGGATCCCTGAAGTACGAATACAGGCGGTAAACAGTGCACGCTACTGGGGCAAGGTGTGTTTTGTGGGCGAAGGGAACACCACTACTTTTGACGTAAGCAAACAAATAATACATAAGCAGCTAACTATCCTGGGTTCCTGGACCTTCAGCCAAGCGGGATTATCCGAGGTGGCGAAGTTCGTTATAGAACGAAATTCACCGATGGAGACGTTAATAACACATAAATTCGGTCTAGCCGACGCGCAAAAGGCCTATGATTTGTTTGTTTCCGGCGAGACCGGCAAAGTCATATTGACTATGTGATTAGCTATCGGACTTACGAATGGTGTCAATTAGGCATTTCGCCAGATCTGGCCCCTCTCTTTAACCGCATTAAGAAGATCAAGATTGCCTGACTCCAGTTCGTACCCCTGTGGTTGCGGAGCTCGCCCTTCTGTACCGATGAGTCTCAGTACCTCTTGGGTTGTGTAGTAATTGTTGTAAGTTAAACGGATTAACTTCCTGAAGAAAACAGGGCTTGATAGTTCGATATCACTTAATATCTTAACCAAGGTGTTGGACGATATAAACTCAGATTCCCCTTGGGTGCTTTCGATAACTTTATCTTCGATCTCTTTTAACCCTTCAAGCAAAAGTCGACGAAGTTTAGGTCGGTCTATATAAACTGAGTCAGAATCCAGGTATCCAGCAGATCCGGTCAAAAAAGGAAATTTAGTGAGGTCATCTCCTGATGCTATTGCGTCGATATATTCTGCAGTTCCTACAAGGGACGCAGGAGGCATATCTCCCTCTGCAGGTATCAGGCAGTCCACTACTCGACGTAAAAGCATCATTTGAGACTCTGTGAATGTTTTGGTTTCAGGTTCTGTTTGTGCCAATTCACCCTCCTTAACCTATCTGAAAAAAACCAAATGATGGTCAGTCTATCAAGTGCCTAGCGTTGTCCTTGACATAATCGGCTATATACAGAGCAAGAGCTTGTATCGTTGATGTTGGATTCACAGCGCCAGCTGTCACAAATATGCTGCCGTCGATAACGAATAGGTTTCTAACCTCATGTGACCTACCATGACCATCGACGACCGAGTTACCTTTATCTGTTCCCATTCTCGCGGTTCCCATTAGGTGCCAGCCAGCTTCTTTTATTAACGGATTCGCTGTTATCTTTGTGGCTCCTGCTGCCTCCATCACCTGGCTAGACGTGTGGATTCCGTGGTCAAGAATTCTCCTACTGTTGTCGCTTAACGTATACGTTATCCGTGGTGCGGGTATACCATCCGCATCCGTCAGATCGGTATCCAAACTAACTTTGTTGTGAACCTCGGGTAGGTCTTCTCCTATGACAGCGAAAGTTATTGTTCTATTGAAACGCTCCTTGAAATCTTGGTGGTGCCTTTTTCCCCAAGGGACGTATCCACTTAGGGATGTTCCTACCGGAGCAATCGACCTGACGACCTGATAGGCGTAGCCTCGAACAAAACCCCGACTCAGGTCGGTCTCATAATGCTCTGAGCACATGATATTGAGTGGGCTGGGGCCTTTATGGCCTTCAAGGTCCTCTTCGAATTGACCAGTTACGCTAGCATAAGGATGGAACATAAGGTTCTTCCCTACCATCCCATTTGAATTGCCCAGACCATCCGGGAAAAGACCGGATTTAGAGTTCAGTAGAAGTCTTGGCGTGCCCACACCATTACATGCCATTACTACTACTTTCGCTTTTAGCTCTCTGACATTTCCGTTTGAATCGTAGTAGATAACGCCGTCTGCAAGACCTTTGTGGTTGATGGTGATCTCACGAACTCTAGCCTCGGTTACCAGTTTCGCTCCCGACGCCAGCGCTTTTGGCCAATACGTGACATCCGTGCTTGCTTTTGCCTTGATTGGGCATCCGAGGTCGCAGGGGCCACAGTTGTTACACCCCTCTCTACCATCGTAAGCCACGGTATTAACTGCGGAGTCTGACGGCCACCAGTGCCATCCAAGTTTGTCGAATCCAGTGGCAATCCTGTCGCCTAGCTTTCCCAATCCCACCGGTGGAGTCTGGCGAGGTGACTTATCTGGATAAGCGGGGTCACCATTCAGACCGGCAACCCCCATTATCCTGTCGTTTAATGAAAAATACTTTTCTAGTTCCCCATAAGACACCGGCCAGTCATCAGCAACGCCGTCTAGAGACTTTACTCGAAAATCAGAAGGTTTAAGTCTCGGAAAATGGGCAGACCAGTGGATAGTACTACCGCCAACTGAGTTATACATAAGTGGAGCTATCGGCGTATCGTTGCCGTTCACCGGATAATCGGCATCCAATCCCCTGTAATTTGGATTCGGATTGAAGTCTGTTTGCCGGTGGATCTCCCAATCCAGGTCAGATGTGTAGTAATCCGTCTCTGGATTAATCCACCCTCCCTGCTCTAGGCACATTACGTTTATTCCCGACGTGGCCAAACGCCATACAAAAGCTGCTCCTGACGCACCTGCCCCTACAACGACTACGTCGATTCTGTCTTCAGCCAATTAGAAACTCCCTAAGGCAGCTCCGCCCACTTTATAAACACGGCTATTTTCACGCGTGAGTACGGATTATATGCTTGTCGATGTGATCTGAGTTGGAATGTTCAACTTGTTTCTTCAAATATTTCTGTAATATGAGTTTCTGCTAGCAGAGGATATATCTTCATAAAAACCTCCCGTATTTTGGGAGTGTTTCTGACATTCGAACGTGATGCTTCGTACACTTCCAGAGAGCTCCAAGTCTGCATGGTTACCATAACCCCGTGGTGACCCAAGAACTTTCGAAATATTTTGAGTTCAGGCATTCCTGCCGCGACTGTGTTGGAGTTGACTTGGTTGAGAAGTTCTCCAAGTCCCGATGCTCCTGCAACCGGGGTGTACGTTCGCTTAACTATGATCATAGAATCTCCTCTCCTTATTATTGCGATTGAGTGAATAGGATAACTCTTGAACCTTTGACGATCGCATTACAATGTCGTCGGCCGGACGGATTTTAACTTCAATGAGGAGAGCCATATGAAAGCCCTAATTACACCTGATATTGTTTATGAGGTCGGGAATCCTACAGCGATTACTATTTCTCCTGACGGGCTCAATGTAGTCTATGGCATATCACGTCCCAACCGCGAGTCTCACAAATACAGTAATACGCTTTGGATGGTGGACTTAGACGGCAGTGACAGATCGGAGGTCACCCCAAGGCAGTTAACTCAAGGAGATAGTGATGGATCTCCCAGATTCTCACCAGATGGCACCGCAGTGGCGTTTCTCAGAGATGATTCAAGAGGCACAAAGCAGATTTGGGTATTGAGAATGTCGGGGGGGGAAGCGGAAGCGGCCACGTGTATTCCGGGAGGAATCAGAGACTTTGTTTGGAAGCCAGATTCCTCAGGGTTCGCGGCTGTAGCAGACGTTGACACCGATTATTACGGGGGAGTATGCGACAAAGAAATTTCAGTAATACAGGTGTCCCGAATCAGATTCAGACATGATGAACTGGGTTGGAGAGGTAATGGATCTACGCAGATTTTCAATATCGATATCCATTCAGGGGTAGTAGAGCAACTGACTGATGAAGATGGGGACCAAGGTATTCCCGCATGGTCTCCGGACGGTTCTAAGCTAGCTTACGTTTCAGATGCTATACCGAGAAGAGATATTTGCGAGGGAAATGAAGTCAGGGTTCTCGATGTGGAATCAGGAAGTAATGCTTGTTGGTCTAAGGGGTTAGCTGACATTTGCTCAATAACCTGGGTCCCCGATGGAGAGCGACTTGCAGTTGTAGCTTCAGACGATGCTCGGGTGCACAGTTATTACCAGGGATCCATCTACATAATTTCCTCTCATTCGGATCCGATTCGCGTAACTGACGACGACGTGGCTCCCATAGGAGGGAGTCACCCCGCAAAGAGCGGGCCTACTATCGTCATCGACGAAGAGGAGCACATATCATTTCCGGGCCAAAGCAACGGTAACTCGCATATTTTTCAAGCAAGGATTGGTGACTATGGCCAACGGAAGCTAAAAGATATTGGAGCACAAATAACGGCATGTGATCTTGGCGGGGGCAACGGGTTGGTGAGCATTTATTCTACCCCTGATCGTACTGCTGAGTTGTTTCATGGTCACACATCAGATAATGATATGCAAAAGATTACGGATCTCAGTTCCGACTATTTCTCAGGGCGGCCTGTGGCTCAGCAAGAAAGATTTTCAATGTTCAGATCCGGGCTTGAGATTGAGTCAATACTTCTCTTTCCTCCCGACTTTGATCCTTCAAAGAAATATCCCCTTGTATTGAATATTCATGGTGGGCCCCACGGATTGTTTGCGAATTCATTCGATATAACCAGGCAAGTTCTAGCCTCCCGGGGTTATATTGTTTTAGCGGTTAACCCCAGAGGGACATCGACTTACGGTAGAGATTACATGCTACCGGTGTTGGAGGATTGGGGTGGGCAAGACTATAACGACATCATGGCCTCAATAGACCTGGTGTGTGAAAGGCCATATGTAGATTCGGAAAGGCTTGGGGTGACAGGTTACAGTTACGGGGGGTACATGAGTACCTGGATAGTCGGGCATAGTGATCGGTTCAAGTCAGCGGTAGTTGGTGCACCAGTTACTAACCTCTCATCGTTTTACGGAACTTCTGATATAGGAGTGCATTTTGGGGAGCGTCAGATTGGAGGGCCCAGATATATGATCAAGGAAGAATATGATTACCGTTCGCCAATCACATACGCGACAAGGGTATCGTCTCCGGTTTTGCTTTTGCATGGGGAATCAGATCTCCGGTGCCCTATTTCACAGAGTGAAGAGTATTTCGTGACCTTGAAGCGGTTAGGGAAAGTTGTGGAGTTCGTACGTTTTCCAGGCCAAAATCATGGGTTTCTAAGGACAGGTCATTTGAAGATGCGAAAAGAGTACTTGACCCGCATGCTGGCCTGGTTAGACTGCTATATATAGAAGAATCCAGTAAGGAGTGTTTCCGTGGGCAAGCTAAACGATAGGGAGATTACAAGTCTGCTGTCAGAACCGATCATTTCCTTTTTGACTACACTTAACCGTGATGGGACTCCGCATACCTCCCCTGTTTGGCATATGACTCAAGATGGGAAAGTGATCGTGGCAACAGGATCCTCAACAGTGAAATCTAATAATATTGCCAATGATCGAAGAGTTTCGCTTGTGGCAGCTGCGGACAGGTCCCCCCAGCCATGGGTTCAGATAAATGGGAAGGCTGTTGTTTCCAAACCAAAAAATATCGACGAAATCGTGACTGATCTTGCTTATCATTACCTAGGACCTGAAGACGCACCAGATTACCTGAGAGAAATACTAGGAGAGATAAACTTCGTGTTAATTGAGATAGAGCCCACGAGAATACTTGGGTTCGACGGGGAAGAGTAGCCACACCTTTTTTACAGAGGTGCTTCTGGGAAAACATCACTCAAAATAAGGCATAACCTCATTAACGAATAGTTTCATGTCATCAAGTTCCTGGAATCTTGGGAAAGTGGCTACTATGAAATCAAATCCCAATTCCACCAGTTCGTCCAGCTGTTCTCTCACTGCAGATGGATCTCCAGCTATAACCTGTCCGCTGGATTTCTTACCTCCCGCCATTTCCTTTGCCTTTTTATTACTGCTGTCGATAAAAAATCGAGGTGCCAGCGTTTTTCGGATTTCATCGTAGTTGCGACCAACTTCTACGCAGTGGTTCTCTAACACCTCAAGCTTATGTTTCAGCTCCTTTGTGGGGCGCATAACATCGTTCCACCAGTCTGCCTGTTCGGCCACAATTTTGAGAGTTCGTTTTTCGCCACCACCGCCCAACATCAGTACTGGTTGAGGATCAGGCCGCGGTTCACAGAATACGTTTTCCACCCTGTAATGTGCACCTACAAAATTTGCCGGACTCTCTGTCCACATACGCCGAATTATCTCTACCCCTTCTTTGAACATGTCTATACGTATCCCCGCAGAAGGATAATCGAATCCGTAAGATCTATATTCTTCTTCATACCAACCGGCACCGTACCCAAGTATTAATCTGCCTGAACTCATATGTTGTAGGCTGGCAGACATCTTAGCTAGTAGAGACGGATTGCGGAAAGAATTACACATCACTACCGTGCCTAGCATTGGCCCCGGATATCGGGCGGCCATCCATGTGAGTAATGTCCAACATTCCACACGAAACTCGGAGGAATAGTTGAGATGATCAGAGGACCATAGTGAGCCAAAGCTTTGGGAAGCCACGTCGAGGGCACTGTGAAGATCAGACAGGTATTCTCTGGGTCGGATTAGTTCATATCCCCTATCACCGCAAGGCGGATTGTACCCGAACTCCATTCTAGGTTTATGTAGCATTAGTGTAATTCCTTGCAACTTATCGATTTATGGATACCGAAGGTAGCAGGAGCATATCATCTAGTGTCATGGGGACAGTGACCGATCACTTTAAATATTGGAGTTCCAAAGTTAGAGTTGACCGAAGACTCTTTCAAAAGGTAGTTTGGGTTGACTCGAAATTGCGGTTTCTGGGTATTCGAGAATATATAAGGATTTCACTTTTCATCAAAAGGCTTCTTTGGGAAAATGTCAAAGCTTACAAAAAAAGGAGTGTTTGAGCTCTTTTCCGAAGGTAAATCGCTTGCAGGCAAGGACTTGAGCGGGCTCAATTTTAGTAGAGCGGTGCTAAGCGGAGTTGATTTTTCTGAGTCGGATCTACGAGGTACTAACTTCCGAGGCGCAAATTTGAGCGGTTCGGATCTATCCAATTCAAAGCTGTCC